>VFQN01001319.1_pt1 | contig 41992 bp, 53 predicted proteins | sample 3512371 | NCBI WGS metagenome assembly VFQN01 (sample SAMN10412370, study PRJNA504923) | tailings metagenome | isolation source: Replicate 2 from Balatoc abandoned mine | place: Philippines: Itogon, Benguet | collected 2017-08-28 | reverse complement strand
CTACTTCCCTTTGCTGACTCCCCCCCCCCCCTCCCCTTCTCTCACTCCCACCCACCACACCAGCCCTGCCTCCGCCCCGCTCCCGCAGCCCCAGCCCCCAGCCCCCAGTCCCCCCACCTACCCGCGTGGTGCCGCTTGTGCGCCGGCTCCCCGCCCTCCGCGCCCGCTGCCCCGCCTGCCGCCCCCCTGTCCGCCCCCAGCGCCTCCAGCGCCACCTGCAGCCGCGTGAGGCTGCCCAGCTCCACCACATCCCCGTGGCTTAGCGGCACGGGGGCGCCGGGCTGCTTGTAGTCGCGGCCGATGGGGCGGCCGTTGAGGGAGGTGCCGTTCAGGGAGCCCACGTCGTGCTGCAAGGGGGAAAGGAGCAGGCACGCGAGCATCGCGGTGAGGTTGTCTCATGAACGACCGTTTCGGGGCCCCGAAGGACCCGGGGGCTGAAAGGGACTCACCGCAGTCGCAGGCGGGCCGGGGGAGGGGACAAATGTGAGGTTACTTGTCACTTGCGTCCGGCGCCTGGGCACGAGGGTAGGTGTCTAAGGGGCTGTGCGAAAAGGAAGCCCAAAGCGCCGGGGCACACAATGCCTTGGGAAAGCGGGCGAGCTCTCTACACGGCGAGATCCATATCCCCCGCTAACCCCGAATGCCGCCCCGACTCTATAGTAATCCCTCCTCCCACGCGCTACACGCGACCTGCCCTGCTCACCAGCATCCAGCTGCCCTCCGCCGCGTCCCACCGCACCGACGCGTGCCTGCCGCTGATCTCCTGGTCCAGCACCTGGAAGGAGCACTCGGGCAGCCGGCCCAGCTTGTACTGCGGGGCGGGGGCAGGGGCAGGCGGGCAGGCGCACACGCACAGGCGGCGGTTGGTCAGGAAGGGCAAGGCGGACAGCGTGTCACTGCGAGACAGCCATTATGCAGGCCGAGCGACGTGGCCATGCGCGCCAGGGGCACGGCCATTCCGTGCTCCTGAGCGTGGGGGGAAGCCGTGTTAGGACTGCCGGTGATGCCCAATGCGCGGGGAGTCTGGCATAATGCGTCCGATGCGCCAGCTGTACGACATGCACACACCGTGACCGACAGTGGCACTTTGACAGCTCCACCCCGCTTCCCCGCAACCCACCATCCCACCCTCCTCCGGCCCATTCGACCCTCTTCTCCCGGTCCCCCACCCTAATCCTTCACTCCCCAGCACGGCAGCCCCCCGCGCCCACCCCCCTCTGACGCCTCACACGGCTTCTCTCGTTTTACGCCTACCCCCCGCGCAGCCCACCTCGGTGGAGGGGTCGTCCGCCACGAAGCGCTTCCCCGCCTCCGGGCCCTGCGTCACCGCCAGCGTCAGCACCGCCAGCCCACCGCCGCCTGCCCCCGCCCCCCCTGCCCCCGCCCCCTCCTCCCCCGCCGCAGCGCCCTCCCCCCGCAGCGCCTCCTGCGGCCGCTTGGTGCCGCTCCAGCTCACCCGACCCAGCGAGGGACCGCCCGCACCCGCACCAGCACCCTCTACACCGCCCGCGTCGGCACCCCCTGCTGCTGCTGCCCCGTTGCCGCTGCCTGCGGCAGTGGCAGCGGCAGCAGCCGCCCGCTGGCCGGCTGCGATGAGCGCCGCGGCCCGCTTCGCCGGGTCCCTGCCTCCTCCCACGGGAGGCTTCTTCGCCTTTGTGCTGCTGCTGCTGCCACCGGCCCCGGCGGAGCCGGGCACAGGCACCTCATCAGCACCAGCATCGCTATCGCAGCCAACGGTGGCACCTGCGGCCGGTGGGGCCTTGGGTGAGGCGGCCTTGGGCACTGCGAACTTGGGCGGGCCGAACTCCTGCTCCAGCAGCTCCTCCAGGGAGATACGTGTGTCGCCCCGCAGCTGCTGGTCCCGGGTGGCCTCGGGGTTGGCGCCGCGGCTGCCGGCAGCTTCCGGCGCGGGCTGCTTGGGGACCTCGAACTTGGGGGGACCCAGCTCCTGGTCGATCAGGGACTTGAGGTAGTCCTCGTCAACGGGCGCTGGTGGCGGCGCGGGGGCCGGGGCCGCGGCTGGGGCTGCGCCTGGGGCTGGGACTGAGGCTGGTGGCTTTGCGCTTGTGGCATCGGTGGTGGTAGGTGGTGGTGAGGTTCGGGAGGCAGCTGCGGCGAGGGCAGCCTGTGGATGGCCTGCGGGCTTTTCCTTTTCTTCCCCGTTCGGCTCGGGGCCTCCCGCAGCACTGCCACTGGCGTCAGGTCCACTTTGGGACGCGGGCGTGATGGCAGCTGCCGGAACCTGGGGCGCTTTTTCCGCGGTGGGTTCCGGGGGCTGATAGGGTTGCCCCACGTCGGACTGTTCGTCTTGCGCGCTATTGTGATCGTGAGTTCGTGCTTCAGGTTGAAGTAGGGCATCCCGGTCCTGGCGCTGGGTTTCCTGTAAGGCCGCGAAGGCAGAAGCGGACCGTTTGGGGCCTAAAGGGTGAACATCGACCCGGTACCTTTCACCGACATGCATATCCAGTAGTTCAAGTGCAGACAGCTAACCTGCTGCTGCTCAGCCCGTCTCCACAGCGGTCCGCAGAGCCAGTTTGTTACTAGGACAGCCGCGGCAGCTGCCGCGACATAGTAAAAGGTAGTAAGTGACATTTGGAGTAGCCTAACTGGAAGGTAAATAGCTTGGATCACGATGTTTCGCAGTCTCCTCATAGACTGGGGAGCCTTTTGGTGCTTGCAGGCACTTGGTGCCGGGACCGTGCCTCGAAAGCTAGCTTTGTGTACCAGCCCTGCCTTACATGGGCGATAGTTGCGACATACCGCAGACCCTGACAAGAGGCGAAGCATCAACTTGCAGGCTCCCGCGAGAAACGAGTCGGGTTTGTAGTACAACGCCCAAAAAAGCTACATTACCTGGTTCATGCCAACGTTTCATGCCAATGTCTGAAGTTGCAGGTGAAAGTAAGCGAGGGTCGCAAGCGGCCATTGCATGACCCGTCAGCGCCTTCTATGTTCTAGGCTTCTTCCAGCTCCTGACGCACCTCCGCGCATGCGCAGAGCAAGTGCCCAAATACTTGCACTTGAATGTCTTCGAGCCTGCATTCGCCTGTCTCAAATCGCAATGCACACTCCGGTGTTGCCCTGCCCGTCCCGTGGGTCGAGGGTCTGACACCGCAGGGCACGCCCACGGCCTAGACGCTAGAGATTTTACACCGCGGCCTTGGCTTCGCCAGTGAGCGAGAGCCTCCTTCCTGAGGGCACGGTACGCTGGCACACCCTCAGCTAAAGAAGAGTGCACTGGCCATCTACAACCACTTGGTCTTGGAACAGCTGGATGCCATTGCTGTCGGCATGGCATCCGTCTTTAGTACGGCACCCCTGGGCCCTAGGCTATGCAATAGCAGTGAGCCCCTGGCATGCCCCTCTTTGCAGCAATGAAACCTAGACGCACGCACGCACGCACGTATACGTCCTCTGAGCGCTGCGTACCCGCCAGGAAAGGCCGCAATGCCAACCCGCGTCGCTTGGCACGCACAGTGCCATGCTGTGCGGGAGGCAGCCAGGCGCAGCACGCACTACCGAGGAACACGCAAGCAGCTGAGCAGTGCCACACACTCACAGGTGCAAATACCTCCAGATCTACAGCGCCATCCCCCACCATCCGCGCAAAGGCCCTAACCCGTCCCCACGATGTGGTGTCCATGCGTGTTTCCCGGTTCCTGGTTTCACGGGACCACGGCTTCCAGAGTTACTTGGCCCCCGCCCCATCTGCTGCTTTGCAGCTCGCCTGCCGGTTTGCAGTGGCCAGCTCCGCGGCCGGCATCCCCGCCGCCATCTCCGATCTCATCACACACGACACGTGGCCATGGCGTCCGCCGCCCGGCGCATGGCGGCAAGCCCTGGAACTGCGCGTCCCAGGGCGGCAGAACACGTGTGGACACCGATGCATGCCAGCATAGAGGTGACGACAAGCATCGCAGATGCGCTTCTCCAAGGAGCACGTCTGCACGTGGTGGGCTATCCGGTGTCGCGCGCGTCGCACGTGTAGGCATGGGAAGGGGGGTTGCGTGTGGGCCTGGAGGAGTGGTGCACAGCACGGCAAGTCTGCACCAGGACGGTCGTATGCTGTGGCCTCGGGGGCCGGCTCGCTGCAGCCGGACATGCAGTTGGTACACCGCCGTTACACTATGCCCCATGCCCTGCCGTGATGCCCTGGGTGGTACTCTGCATACTTGGTGAGTTGGTGACGCCCCTCACCCCCCACCCCCAGCAATCAGCAATCACACTCAACTCGTGCCAGCGACGTGCGGAGTCATACAAGCCGTGTGTGCCTGCTCGTGCCTGTGTACAATTGTTCACAAGAACACGAAAGCGCACATCGACCTGCACAGGCGCATCGGCGCATTGGTACTTTACCACGCTCGGCAGCCGCACAGCGCCTCGCCAGCTCGCCACGTCCTGCTGACTTCCGCCGTGCCTCGCCTTGCTGCCCTTAACTCATTGGGGTTCACCATTGGATCCTGAAGGACAGCTCCTGCGCATGCGCGTAGAGGTCCTTCAGTGTTCACCCCATGTTCCCTTTATCCCGACACAACAGGTTGCTGCACGGTCCAGCGATGCAGGTGGCATGAGTAACGCACATACGACGAAAAGAGCCGAAGAGAAATCCATCAAATCAGGTGTGGTTAAGCGGGGTCTGGAAGCGCTGATGAGAGAAGAGCTACCAAGTGCCCAGCCGCAACACAGTTGAGGCACGTAGACCTGATGGCGCTGCCGTACCCTGCGCTGCCGTAATCCCGACCCCAGCAATGTGTGTAAGCGCTGCCTGTACACCCAATGCGTGCCGAAGGCTTGTTACGCTGAAAGAGCAAGCGTGGATGCGTAAGAGCAAATATGAACCACGTGCTGCTGCGTCTGAGGGTGATGTGCCAAGGCGTTCGCAAGGCAATCCGTCGTTCGTGTGTTACATATGACTTGTTCCATGTTCCAACGTTGCCGCATACCCTTCCACACAGGGCTGTCAGCGTACCAATGCAACAGAACACGACGGAAAGCATTGATCGGATGGGTGCTTGGCCAGGGAGACAGGGACATCGACTACCGCAAAGAGTAGGCTATGCAAGGAATGCACGGGGCCCGAGATATTACCCCCAAATGCATGCACTACCGACCAGTACCACTGTGCAGCCAACTCGTCACATCAGCGACCGCAGCAGACGTGTAATGATGGAATTCTCCTGCATTGCCCCCGGCACTACTTTGTACGTATTATGCACCGCAGTCGCACACAACAACTGCCGCAATGTCAACAACCCCCGCCGCAACCGTCAGGCAACACCAATGCACCCAGGCCCCTCCACGCCGACCTGCCAGCTACGCCGCTGGCAAGAAGTTCGTCGGCGCGCACCGCCCCACAAAGCCAGTCCCAGTCTTGTACGGCCAGCCGCATGCACCACGCATCATCACCAGCTCAAGCTTTCACACCCATCTCGGCACACCCCACACCACCACTAGCGACGCTTTACGCGCTGGCGGCGGCCTCAGCCTTGTTGCCCTTGGCGCCGGCGGCGGCCTTCTTGCGCTTCTCCAGCACGGCCAGGGCCACGTGCGCGGCGCGGCGGCCGGACACGATCATGGCGCCGAAGGTGGGGCCCATGCGGGGGGAGCCGTCCACCTCGGCCAGCTCCATGCCGCACAGCACCATGCCAGGCACCACCTCGCGGGTGCCGGACACAATGCGGCCCTCGGCGGCCTCCATGTCCAGGGCGCCCATCCCGGGGATGTCGCCGCCGGGGACCATGCCCAGGCGGGCCAGGCGCTTGACGCCTGAGTGGAACGGACGAGGGAGCAAAGGGAAAGGGGTGACAAAAGGTTCAGCACCATGGTAGCTGATGAGCGACGAACTCTGTACAGGCATAGCTCCGTGCAAGTCGGACAACATGTAGCCCTTTAGGCCGACAAACAAGGCGTGTAGCATAGCAAGCAGGCCACCGACGGCTGAGGGTTGCAGGCGAAAACTCACTGGTGGCGCCGAAGGGACCGTCGTGGCCGCAGGCCGACACCACCACGCCCGCCTCCATGACGTTGGGGTCCATGCACGACTGGGTGCCGTGCGCCTGGGCCACCAGGGACCAGTTGGTCACCACACCTGGGGAAGGGGTGGGCAGGGCGGGCGAGCGGGCGAGGTAAGCGATGGGTGGAAACAGTTCCTTGCAACAGAGTCACAGCTCATAGCGCATGAGCACGCACACGCATGCCAACGCCACACATATTAGGTTGGCCAAAGCAGCTGGCGAAGCAATGCAAAGGAGTGACTAAATTCGACAGCAGGTCGGCAGAAGAGACAATCCACGGCAGGCGCACAGTCCCTTATTCGTTGCCGCTGCAACACTCACCGGCCACGCGGCGCGCGCCGCCCAGCTGCTCGTCGGGCTTGATGATGAGGTCCTCAACGGCGGTGGCGTTGAAGAGCTTGACGTTGGGGTTCTTGAGCACGTGCGACATCAGGCTGGCGGTCAGCAGCGCGGCGTGGCGCACCACCACGTAGTGGCCCTCGTCCTGCACACGAGGAGGGATACATGTCGTCAGACACTGATCACCAGACACCTTACTTACTAGGAATGACTGACCTCAGTTCTGGGTGAACGAGGCAAGGACACACGAAGTATAAAGGCAACCGAACAGGGGCAAGGTAGGGTTTGCAAAATGCACTGACTGGACTGACACCAGCACAAGTCTGCTCACCTCGTAGGGCACCTCCAGCTCGTCCAGCATCAGGTGCGCGGGCTTGCGCACCACCATGGCGGACATGAGCTGGCCGCCCAGCCACGCGCCGCCGCCGGGGGCGACGGACTGCTCCATTAGCGCAACCTGGGGGAGCAGGGAGCAGGGAAGTAAGGGTCAAGTTTTGCGAAGGGAGAATGAACGCAGCCTGCGGCAAAGTACAGATGAACGCCGGCACCGACTAGACAGGTGTTTCCCCTGCCAGTAGGATGTGCCAAGTCAACCCACCTTGAGGTGCGGCGCCACCTTGCCCAGCTCGTAGGCGCAGGCCAGGCCGGCGCTGCCGGCGCCCACAATGACGACGTCGGACTCGGCGAAGTCGTCCATGTCCTTGAAGTAGCGGCGGGTCATGGCGCGGTTGACCTGGGGGAGGGGAGGGGAGGGACGGGGCGAGCGGCAGGAGGGAAGGGAGAGTTAGGCAACCGACGAAATGGGCGGGAGAGGCGACTGTTGCAGAGGAAACGCAAGGAATTCCATAAGAAGGGCCATCCAAACACGACAAACCAGAGGATGGACAAGGGAGTACCAAAGTGACCCACCTCAGCCTCACGGATGGGCGCGAACACGTAGTTGTCGAAGGGGGTGGTGGTGGGCGGCAGGCCGGCGCGCGCCAGCATGGCCGCATCGGCGGCGGTGTCGGCGGCGCCGCCGGGGGCCAGGGGCTGGGCCACGCGGGCCACCAGGCGGGCGGCGCGCTTGGGGGCGGCGGCGAGGGCACCGCGGCGGGTGGTGGCAGCAGACAGGATGGCCATCTTCTCGACGTGGGTTGGTGGAAACCTGGGGAAGGAGAGGAAAGGGGGGCGGAAAGAGCAAGCGCAGGGCTGCGCCGCGGCAGGGCAGGCGAGGGGGCGCCAGGAAGGGAAGGGCAGAGTGGTCGCCGGGGCGGATGGAAAGTGAAGGGTGTACTGATGCACGGCGCTTGCAGCAGGTAGCAGCAGCGACAGGTAGAGACGGAAAAGGTAACAAGTAGACACGGAAACGAATGCGTGCATACAAGCAACGATGGCTGGCATTGTAACGCTTGCATCAGGCAATGGCAGGGTGAACGCACGTACCATTGGCGCAGCCGGAGAGGGCGACGGGCGGCCGAGCGCGCGGTGCGGTAGCCGACGTAGCCAGTTAGTCACAGCTCCGACCAGGAAACTGGTAAGCGTGGGGAAAGGGCACAAGGGAGGGCGGCAAGGCAGTGCGCAGGCGCGGCGGCAGCGGACGGCCACCGCTTCAGGCATGGTGAGGCCTGAGCGCCGAGCCGCCCGCTACCGCCACCGCCTGCGCACGCCCGACCCAACAAGGAACACTTCCCGACGCAGGCATTACCCTGTTCCGGTCAGTGAGGGTATTTCTCAGCCATAAAATGATGCCGCGGGCATGCCCCAGATCACTCTCTCAGGCAGGCGGTCTCGGCATCGCAATTGAGGCCGAGGACCCGCCGCCGTCGTCGAGAGGCTGAGACAGCCGTTGGACAACATTGAATGACACCCCTAGCGTTCCATGTTGAGGCCAGTTAGTAACGTAACACGGAAGGGCGCAAGCTTGGTGCAGATGCATGCCGATCGCGTGCACGACGTAACGCTGCCGACAGCAATTCAAGGCACCCAATGCGTGCATGCGTGTCTGCAGCTTAGCCTGATCGCTACGTTGCTTCCCTTCCTTGCCAAAACGCGAAGCCGCCAGCTACTGGACCCCGACCACAATTGCCGACCGTCCCAACCAACCTGACGGCAGGGGCTTGCAAGCTCTTGACCTTGAACAGCAGCGGCGAAGGCGACAATCGAAAGGTGCGTTATGCTCTGTGCAGTGCGGCGACGCTTTATGTGGCCTCTCGGAAGTGTACGACCTGGGTAACTTTCTACGATGCCAACGAAAAGGTGGCTACGGAAGAGGCATTGCTATCGCTTTTGTCTCTGGGAAGTTTTCTGATATCATTCAGTACAGCCAATTGCACGGTATGCTGCGTGCAGGCTCAGTTAGCGTGTCTCTCCGGTGCAAGAGGTTGACCTCTAGTACTGACGTGGCAAGTTGCGAGGAACCTTGCAGTATTATGGCATACCTGTGCAGTGAAGAAACCATAGCAACTGCCAACGCCTGTGTACTGGTGCACAAGATCATCCAAGGCACCTTTCCGAGGAATCTTGCACCATGTCTGACACGCGGACAGATGATCCTTTATTGGCCATAAATTTTGAGTTAGCCGATTGCCGCATTGCTTTGCTGCGCTGTTGCAAATAACCTTTCATGTGATATAGCTTTGCTATGACTTTGCAGTGGGAGCAGTGATCTGTCCCACGCAGGTGCTTGCAAGCAGTTGACGAGCGCGACCCCCACAATGACCCAGAGGTCAGGCCTCGACCGACACGAGGTCCTGGGTTCCAAAAAGCCATAAGTGCAAGAGCCACCACGAACGGCTAGAATACATCAGGATTTCTAGTTGACATGTGGTAGTAGCACAGGTTTGCATCAGGGTCAGCCAGCAGATGGGGACGGGCACCGCCGTGGTACTAGATCATCACAGGGACGCTGGGACTCTCCACGTGTCTTCAGTGCGTCGGGGCGGGGGCATTGCTGCAGGTGGTGAAGACAAGGACTACTGATTCCTTATGGCTGTTGATGCCATAAGTCTCCTTAGGAAGGCCTGGACCCAACGCGCCGGTTTCCCCGCAGTTGCGTGCCCCGGCCCACCTGCTCCCACCCTCCCACCTGCTTGTACCCAGGACCCAGGCATGCCCAGAGCCCAGCAAGGACACGGCATACGGAGCCATGGCCGAAAAGCAGACCCCTAAATGGCTTTCAGCAGCGTCAGGCCCTTGCCCAAACACGCCATATGGGCTGTGCACCAGCGCCGGCCCCGCCAGCCAACAAAGGAAAAAGCAGGACAAGCCGCCCCGCCAGGAACAAGCGCATCCCCTGTTCCCTCACCCAGAGGGTGCCAAGCCCCCTGACTCTACGCATCTGGCATTTGGGGGTCGGGCGGGAACCTCCTGTTTGGATACCGGCTGTGGGGTCACGTCCGGCATCTGGCTGCCACACGCGGGGGCAGGACCGGTATCTTAGATACCGGTTGTGGGGGTCACGTCCGGCATCTAGCTGCTGGCGGTGGGGTCAGGTCCGGTATCGCAGCTGCCACGTGTGGGGTCGCGCCCCGCATCTGGCTGCAGGGTGTGGGGTCACGCCGTATCCGCGAGTCCCACCCCCCGCCCCATCCCACCCGCCTTTTTCTTGAAACTGGCACGCTCTACCCCACCGGTCCCCACAGCTCTGCGCCTGTGTCAGGCCAGTCGAGGCGATAGGACTATCAACGTCCAGCAAACACGTCATGGCAAGCATTGGTTATCCAAAAATTGCAAGCCTTCTGCCTCCAAGGGCCCCTTGCTACCCCTTGTGTTGTCCGCGCCTACTGGCATCAGCAAGGCCCCTACGTACGTACGTCGCGGCTGCCCCGTTCTGGTCCGCCGAGCGTCGTGGGGCCAGAACCGTGCAGTTGCGCGCGTGTCATGCAAGCACCCCCATTGGAGCTTGCTCCTCGCAACACAGCAGCGCAGATGACAGGGCTGCGCCGGGCCCTGCAACACTGTTGGCCCTGCTTTTGGCGGAGCCTGGCCGAGTCCACCAGGACAGACGAGGCGGCAAATGGCTCCAGATGCTGATTGGGTGTGCAAATGACACAGGCCGTCAGCGGGAATGGCTTATACGGATATAGATAGAAATTCAGGCTACGGATGGGCCCTGGTGGCAAAGCTGACTCGCCCATCGCGGTGGATCCTGGTGAGCACCCTCCTGGGCAGGTGCCTTCTGCCTTCGTTGAGCTGAGCCGTGGGCGTAGGCTTGCCGTGAGTGGCGCCTGGCTACAGCACGCCTGAAGTCTACCTGGCTACTGTGACACTAACAAGTTTGTGCCTCTGTCCCCTCTGTCCGCAAACGCTGGAGGTGAGCTCGTATGGAGCCCTTCACCCTGGCATGTGACTGCCTCATGCGCTCCGAAGCCAGCTAGTTTTCGCGCGTACGCTTGACGTGTTCACTTCAGCATGCAGTCGATAGCTTTCCTTATGGTGTACGCATTGAAAAAATGGACGCAGTTTGCCAGCACGACTTGCTAATTGATGGGTGGAAGACCTAGACAAAGCCTTATGCGCGACACCGATGAACGAGCGCGAGAAACATGGTTGCCAAAGAACAAGTAAACAGCGACCAGCTGTCCTGGTTCGACTGTATGATACGGTCAGCACCCTCCATGAGCACATATTGTCAAGTGCGCAAGACGCTTCTGGGCTTCACGAGGAGCTACTCCGTCCAGACGATGATATTGAGTACGCGCAAGTGCTACTGGACACATACGTGTGCGCCGTGGGGTGCGATGCGCTGCCCAAGCTTGCGCTGCCGACCTGGCCCCAGGAGAGCAGCTGCAGCATGGTCGAGGTACGCCACGGCATGAGCAGCTACTGTGCGGGGTCCTACTATCCTGCATCGCAACCTTGGAGCTGTGGCGCTCACACCCGCGTCGCCAGACAACTGTTGTCCCCCTTGGCAAACCAGCACACACCAACACACGAGCCCACTCTCTGCATCGTGCCCCCGCTGTCCCGTCCCTGCTCCCTGCTTGCGGACTCTCAAAACACGCCCAGCATCTCCAAGTACACCTTCAAATTACCAGCTCATGAGCATGCATTGTGTGAACTGTACGGCACCTCGCTGCCATGCCGTACAGGTGCTGTCCCGCGCGGTGGACATCCTGGTGCGCACCAACAGCGACAGCGTGCTGCGGAGCGGCTTCCGGAAGGTGACTGGAAGCTGCCGGGCGGGGGCCCTGAGAGGCGGAGGGTCCACTTGGTTGCACTGGCTTTCTCGGTTCGGGGTGCGGGGTGCTGAGGCTGTGCCGTACGGCAAGCGGCGCGCTGGGCGGGTGAGCGTGACGCGACCAGCCGGTAGGAGGAGTTGGCAACAGGAGTGCCCTCGTGCCCCCCGGCCAGCGCATCGCGCCTTTGCGTACCCCCATGCCCACGTGTGTACCGCAGCTCCCACCGTTGGCAGTTGGGCCACAAATACAGACGGACCGCACCCTTGGGTACAGGTGCACTAAGGACTGAGCTCCGGACGGGCCCGTTCCTGCCCCAACGCCCCTGCACCCGCGCCCTGGCCCTGGTTTAGCGGAGGCCCAACAGCACTGGCGGCGGCCTGCCCGGCATGCAGCAACAACACGCCCCTGCTTCCGTCGAACCCTGCCCTAACGCCCACAACCTGCATGCGCCCTGCCCCCCTGCCCCCATCTTCAGCGGCGGCCCAACAGCACGGGCGGATACCTGCCCGGCATGCAGCACTCGGAGCGCTGGGCGCCCAACGCCACGCTGGAGCTGCTGGCGCGCGGGGCGGGCTGGCGGGCGCTGCTGGGGCGGCTGGGCGCCCGCGCGCTGCTGGGTCTGTTGACCCACGGGTCGGTGGCGCTGTTCGTAGGGCTGGGCAACGGCAACTACCTGCAGGTGGCGGGCAGGCCGGTCACGGAGGTGCGTGGGGGCGTGGGGGCGTGGGGGGCAGGCGGGGGCGTGGGGGGCAGGCGGGGGCGTTGGAGGTGTGGGAGCGTGGGGGGCATGAGGGTGGGGGGCGTGGGAGGTTGGGAGTGGGTGGGTGGGCGGGTGGAACTCAGGCTGCGAAAAGGAGGGGGGAAACGGGCCAGGTCGGGTTCGGGTCTTTCGTCAAACGTGTTGTTGCAGGTATAGCGGAGCGGCGGCACGCGGCATAGCTGTGGGATGAAGCGCCTCGGTGCACTGCAGGTGGCGCGCGAGCGGTGGCACGCGGCCAGGAACGCACCGCACACCAGCACCGGCGTCAGCAGCGTCAGCAGCGTCAGCGGTGGCGGCGGCGCCATGGGCGGCGCGGGCGGCAGCTCACGGGCAGGTGGCAGGGCGCTGCCGACCTCGGGTGTACGTGCAGGGGGCATACCGAGACCAGTAGTCGCAGGAGGTGCGGCAGGAGGGGCAGGAGCAGGTGCAGCTGCGCAGGGGCAAGGAGCGCGGCAGCAAGGGGATGGGGGGCCTGAGCAGGACCTAGGTCAGGGGCAGGCGCAGGGGCAGGGGCAAGGCGAGCAGCGGCCGGAGGGCGAGGTGTGCGAGGGGCCCCGTCTACGGTATTCGTGGTTTGCAGGTACCTTGGCGCGGCTACGTGCGGGGTTGCCAGCCGCTGGACCGAAAGGCAGGCCGGCTGCTGCAAGGGAGCCGAAGAGGCCAGGACCGGGTGTGGCTCCGGCTGCGGCTGCAGCTGAGGCTGCAAAGGGGCCAGAGGGATCTTTGGCCAGGGCAGGGAGGAAGGGGGCGAAAGCGGCAATTGCAGCTGCTGCCATTGCGGCTGGCGGTGCCCCTGGTGCTACCGGACGCGGTGCTCCCGACGGTGCTGCCGGCGGCAGTGCTGGGGCTGGCAGCGCAGCAGATGGTGTCAGCGGTGATGGCGGTGGTGGCACTGATGGTGGTGGGGCCGGAACGGGCGGAGGTGGCGAGGTGCGGCCTGCCCGGAGGCCGCGGGCATGGCAGCGGCGCAAGCTGGCCAAGCAGCGGTTGGCGGAGGCGGCCGCTGCTGCCGCTGCTGCCGATGGTGGTGGTGCTGGTGGTGCTGGTGGTGGTGCTGCCAACGTCTCGGAAGCTGCTGATGATGAGGGCGGTCCAGGCTGGGAGGGCGCGCCTGCGGGGGAGATGGACGTCGAGGTAGAGGTGGAGGCGCAGTGGGACGTCATATCGTGCGACAGCGTGGACGCGCCGGGGACGCAGGTGGGCGGGCACGTGTGGCTCACAGCTGACGGTGTTGCGCAGTTTATACCAGTCAAAAACGAAGCCGAAGGGCACCCGAGCGGAACATGGTGTTGCGCAGTGGGCAGAAATGGTGTGCGGGAAGGGCTCTGCTGCGGTACGGCCCTTGGGACCCAACAAAAACGATGCTTGCTCACGCCCAGGTTTTAGGTGCGCAACTGTGGCGAAGGTTCGCGTCGTGCCTGTCGCTTCGCAGGTGCTGTGCCAGAGCCCCTGGCAGCTGTGGGACTTCGGCGGCTCCCCGCTGGCCGCCACCCCGCCCCACCAGCGCAAGTACGGCGCGCGGCTGCTGGAGCGGTACGGCAGCGATGACGAGCGGGAGGCGTACGACATGGCAGGAGCCGTTGGTGCTGAAGTTGGGGGCGACATGGAGGTAGATAGCCATGCAGCGGGCGGATCCCTAGCCGCTGCCGCCGCCGCCGCAGCAGCAGCTGCAGCTGCAGGTGGTAAGGACAGCGGCCTTGCAACGGCTGCTGCTGGCGAGCGGGCGGACGGTGCTGTAGGCGTTGGGGAGGGGAGAGTGCACGGCGCTGCGCTGATGGAGCTTGACGGGCGGGAGGGAGGTGCGGGGATGGCGGCGGGCCCTGGCTGCCGCGAAGGCAACAGGGCTGCGCAGCCGCCTACATCAGCGGTGGGAGCGGGGGCGGATACCGCGCTTGGAGGTGCTGCTGGCCGCGGGCAAGGCGCGGCCACGTTGGAAGGAGGCGCAGGGGCCGCCGCCGCAGCAATTGGAGGGGAGGTCGACGGCGGGGGAGCGCAGGCAGCGGCAGGGCCGGGGGTGGGGCCTGGTGCCGGGTCCAGGCGGCAGCGGCAGCGCAAGCGGCAGCAGGCAGCTGGCGACCCCTCGCGGCCACGGCAGCGCGTGCAGCACCCCGCGGGGTGGGCGCCCCCGCAGAAGCAGGTCATGCCCCGCGCCCACATCTTCTACTGCGCCACCTTCGGCCGCCGACCGGGGCTGCCCGCCAAGCGTGAGCCCGGGTGGGGGCAGCGGGTGGTGCCGGAGGGCAAGAGGCCAGGAAACAAATTCCCTGTCCAGGCCCTCTGGCACACCGAGGAGTCAGGCCACGGCCATGCTGTGTGTGTGTGGTGCACCACCTTGACCCGTTAGTGCACATGTACATGCATACTGCCGGCGTTTCTCGGCAAGTACGGCCCTCCCGTGTGTGGTTCGACATCAGTTGCAGACCTTTTCCGGTCATGTTTTCCCATAATGCTCCGCTTTTTTCTCCGTCATGCCCCTAAGCGCTGCCTCTTCCCCATCCTGACCCCTTCCCTCGCCTTCCCCTGCCGTGCCACAGACATGCTCCGGCGGCTGCTGTACGGCGGACCGCACGCCCACCACCGCCTGTTCGCACACATCTTCCGCCCGGAGCCCCCACCCAACACCGCAGCTGCTGGCGCCGCCGCCGCCGCCATCGCCGCTGCAGCAGCAGCAACAGGAACAGCGGACACCGCTGGCGCAACCGGGAGCGGCGTAGCCCCCTCCCTCTGCCCGTCAGGCCCCACAGCTCCAGCTCCCAGCGCACTCGGAGGGCACCCCACCACCCAGCGGCAAGCCGAGACCCGGCGCCAACCCGCTGCAGGCGTCTTCTTCGCGCCCCCGCCCCCGCCCCCGGCCCCGGTCCCTGGACCACCCCATGCCCCGACTGCAGCTGCAGCTGTCGCCGGGTCAGCGGTCCCACCGGTGGGATCAGGGGCTCTCCCTGCACAGGGAGGCGGCGGCGGCGGCGGCGCTGCCGGCGGCGCTACGGGCGGCGGCACCGGTGGAGCACACCATGGCTCCGGGGAGCGGCTGCCCGGCCACCTGCGGCGGGACCTGCCCCCGGCGCTGGGCCGGCGGACGGCCAGGAGGCACGGCCGCCTGCTGCGCCTCCTAAAACAGCTGCTACGTGAGTGGGGAATGACCTTGTTTGTTTTGGGAGGCACCAAGCAGTGCAATGCATCTGTAACATCCGCCGGCCTTGGCATTTCAGCACCTTCTCCCTGACCACTACATCCGCCTATGAGCCCCTTTGCTCGTCGTCCACGTGGCGTGTGACGTGTACGGATCCCCGCCCTGCTTTCTTTATCCCCGCCCTGCCCCCGTCGTGTGTCCAGGTCGTGTGCGTCGGTGCCCCATCGCCCTCCTGCTGGAGCACCACTGCCCACTGCCGCCCGTGCTGCGGGAGAGCAAGCAAAGGCAACGGGCGGCTGCGGCGGCTGCGGTAGCAGCAGCAGCAGACGGCGCAGCAGCAGAGGGTGCAGCAGGCGGAGCTGCAGCGTCAGCCCCTGACGGTGGTGGTGGTGGTGGTGGTGGGGATCAACCCCCGGGCGGTAGCCAGGTGCTTAGTGTGTCCCGGGCAGGGTGGCACCCCGCTGTCCTCGAAAGGCCTGATGATGGCGGCGGCGGCGCCAATGGTGGTGCAGCAGCAGCCGCAACCGAAACGCGCGTGAACGGCCAGACACAACCGCCGCCGCAGCCGCCGCCGCCGCAGCAGCAGCCTGCCCCAGGGCCAGAGAACCAGGGCCAGGCTGGACCTTACGCTTCGCTGCACCCCACAGCCACCCAGGCTTCTATGCCAGACTTCTTCACGCAGGCCTTTGGGGCGTACCCGGGCGGGATGCGAAGGGGCCTCCCTCCACCCGGCCCCGCGTTCTGGCCGCCTGCAGCAGCGGCCCCCCTCCGCCCTGCCCTCCCGCCCGCACTGCTGCCGCCCAGTCAACACCATGTTTCCCAACCCGTTACGCATACGGAGGGCGCAGGGCCCGCAGTACCGGTGGCAACAGGGGACAGGCAGCACGGCCAAGCCACTGCGCTGGCCAGCCAGGGCCTCAATCACAACAACGTCATGGTCGGCCGTGAGGCCGGTACGGGGCTTACCCATGGCGTGGCGGGCGGCCCGGGCAGGAGGGGGCTGGTGGCACGGCGCACAGCAACGCTGCGAGAGGCCGGAGGTGAAGCTTTTGTCGGGGAGCAGGGACAGAGTATCCCCGCCATGCTGCCCGGATCGCAGCAGCTGGCCGGCATGGGCGGAGGCGGGCTGCATGCCGGCTCGCAGCTGCTCTTCCATTCGCAGCTGGCCCCTGGCAGCCAGACCCAGTCGCAGCTGGACCGCACGTTCCTGGAGCTGGCGGCGGGGGCACCAGGGGGCGCCGGGCGCTCGCAGGCAGCGGCCTCGGCCCTGCCGCCGCCCTTGCTGAGTCAGGGGCAAGGGCCGGGGCAGGGCAGGGCCAGGTGCGGCGCTTCTCAAGGAGCGGGTACTCAGGGGGAAGGCCCTGTGCCGCGGCCGCCAGCGGCGGGTGCTTTTCAGGCGCCTGCGCCCTGCCCCAGCCATGGGGGCAGGGGAGGGTCCCAGCGACCGACTGGCGTTGGTACGGCAGCCGCTGGCGCTGGTGGTCAGCCTGCCAGCCAAGCGGGGCTGCGGACTGCTGCAGGGGCGGCGGCGGCAGCTGCTGCTTGTGGTGGCGGCAGCGGCGGGGATGGCAGGCAGCACGTGGCCTCGGGGGAGAGCGAGCGGACCGAGTCTGGCCAGCAGCGTCGTGGTGCGAGGGGCAAGGGGCAAGGCGGCAGCGGCGGCGGCGGCGGCCACAGCGGCGGTGATGCCGACAGCACACGCCAAGGAGGTGGTTGTTCGGGGACCAGGAGGCGTGTTTTGGGCAGCAGAGCGAACACAGCGACAGACGCAGGGGCGGGTGCGGAGCAAGGCTCAGCTGATGCTGGAAGTGGTGGCGGCGGCGATGGCGGTGGCGGTGGCGGCGGGTCGCTGTTGCCGTGCTGCGTGGCCCCCGCGCGCGTGACGGCATTCCTGTGGTCGGTGCTGAGGCACGTGGCGCCGGCGGCATTGCTGGGGGACGCACGCAACAGGCAGTGAGTGCGCATGGGGTAGACGGGCGGGGTGGTGGGGCTCGGTGTTATGCTGCCTGATCGCCAGGTGCAGCCACGTGCTGGCCGTGTTGCGAATGCTGTGCAAGATGCAGAGGCATGCCGTAGTAAGCCTGAGATAGGCGTAAGCAAGCAGAGTCAGGAGTCAGGAGACAAGGTGGCGACAAGGCGAAGCAGACAGGTGGCGTGTCGGCATGTGTAGCATGCTGCCCGTGTGCCGCAAGACACCTAGCTTAAAGCGATACGATACCGTGCTGGACCTGGCGGACATGCGAACGAGGCACCGACACGCATGCTTCCTGCAGTCCACTCAAGGTCCCTCCAAGGTCTCTAGTGTGCCTTGTAACCCCACCTCCCCCTCCAGGGCGCTGCGCGGCGCCATCGCCCGCTTCGTGTCCCTCCGCCGCCACGAGGCGCTCACGCTGCACGACGCGGTGCAGGGGATGTCCCCGCGCGGCTTCGACTGGCTGCCGGGGCGCTTCACCGGCGGTAAGGTGGTAGCCAGCAGCCAGCAGCTGCACATGGCACGGCGTCCTTTGAGACCGGCACAGGAGTGCCACAGCTCCCACTTTCTTGGGCTCCAAGTACCAACCCTCCCATTTAGTTTAGCCTCAAGCACCACGGCCTTGGTTGGGTTTGTCCCCCAATCACTGGTAATCTGGCGTCAGTGTAGTCGTAGCACCCGAATGGTGGAACCACCACTCCACAAAGCTATCATGGTGTCCTTTCCGCTGTTGACCTGCCACCTGCCATGCCGGGGGTCGCCGTCAGGAGCCGCTGCGACCAGACGCAGCAGTGCCAGCTGTGGCAACGGCGGCGGCGGCGGCGGCGGCGGGCGCAAGGCACGTGCCCCGTACGGCGCGCCGCCCTCGCGCCACGCCGCCGACCAGCGGCTGGTGTGCTGCTGGGTGCGGTGGGTGCTGCGTGACATGGTGGTGCCGCTGCTGCGGACGCACTTCTACGTCACGGAGTCAGAGCCGTACAAGCAGCAGGTGGGGAGGAGGTGGGGGTTTTACCGCAGAGGAGAGGGGCGGGGGACACAGTCAAGAGCCGGCATATCGTAGTCACACGGGATACAAGGTGAGTTGGAATAGATCGAATGCGGTGTGACGCCAGTGACGCTGTGAGTCGCGCTCGTGGCTCACAAGTTTGACATTGCACGCTGCGTTGCGTGTGGCGACCTCTGCCATCGCCCCTGGTCGTGTGCATCTCTCTGCATGCGGCACGCCAACCCTCTGCAACCCCACGCCCCCGTCTGTGTGCTGGCGCCCAACCCCTTCACTACTTTCTCAGTACTTTGACCCCCGTTTCCCTCGCCCCCTTCGCATTGCAAGGTATTCTACTACCGCAAGCCCGTGTGGGCACGACTGCAGGCGGCGGCGCTGCACGACCTGGTGGAGCACCGCTTCCAGGTGCGGCTTAATTAAGCGCATGCCGCATAACTAGTTATGCTTGAAAAGCTCCAAAAAACAAATATCCACAATCTGCGCTTAGCTCCGCCTATGGCAGCCGAAGTGGGACGGTGGTTGCAGCCGAATGCCTGTCCTGCCCATCCCACTTGCAACCGCCGCCCCAGCCCATGATCGCCCCGGACACTTCCCTTCCCCCACCCCCGCGATCTCCACGCAGGCCCTTCCCTCCCGCGAGGCTGAGGCGCTGCTGTCCGCCCGGCCGCTGGGCCCCGCGAGGTTGCGGCTGCTGCCCAAGCTGTCGGGCATGCGGCCCATAGTCAACCTGGGCCGTGCCACTGTGGTGCGGTTCAGGGGCAGCAGGGGCGGAGGAGGAGGCGGGGCGCAGGGGCAGGGGCAGGAGGTGGCAGGGACGGAGGCGGATGGGGAAGGCGGTGAGGCAGCTAGGGCCGCTAGGATGGACGTTGCAGGCGAGGCGGCCGGGGCGGGGGCAGCGGGGGAGGCGAGGGAGGCAGCGGAGGCTGGAGGGGAGCGGGAAGGGAGGGTGGAGGGAGGTGGGGCGGAGGGGCTGCGCAAGCGGCTGAGGGGCGGCGGAGGTCCAGGCGAGGGCTCGGGGCGGGCGGCCGCCACGACGCTGAGCTTCCGACCCGTCAACCACGTGCTGCACAACGCACACCAGGTGGGGGTATCCATGGGTATCCTCGTGTGGTTATGCGTGTGCGTCGTACATGCACGGCAGCCACCCCATGCACCAGGTTGGTGTCAAGCGCGTGCTTCACAACGCGCACCAGGTGTGTAAGTGCGTGGGAGGACCCTGGATTATAATTACTGACAAGACGTGCTTGCCTTGTCCCGTGCTCACCGTACGGCAAACCCGCCGTTCACACCTGGACGCTCACTTTCATTGTAACTGCCCGAAATCCCTCCCCACCGCGCACCGCCCCCACCGTTTCCCTACGGCATCCGGCTGCCATGCCAGGAATCCGTTACGCCATAACAACCTTGTCGCAGTGCACAGTTACTGGTTCTGTGCCTCCAAGTATCAATAAGCTTTGCTTCATCCTCCAGGCCCTCAAGGCCAGTGTGGAGCGGCGTCCCGAGCTGCTGGGCGCCTCCGTGTTCGGCATGGACGGCATCTACCGCGCCCTAGCCCCCTTCATACGGGCGCTCAGGCAGCAGCAGCAGCAGCAGCAACTCCGAGGGACAGGCGGGGCAGCAGAAGCAGGAGGTGTGGGGGCAGGCGGTGCACGAACGGCGTGGTGGCAGCAACAGCAGCAGCCTCAGAACCATGGGCAGCAGGTGTATTATCCGCGTCCGCACTTCCTCAGGCGCGCGGGCAAGCAGGGCCGGGGCAAGGGCCATGTGGGTCGCGCGGGTCTGCAGGCGGGTGGGGGTTGTGGGCTAGGGAGGGCGGGGCAGGGGGTCCGGGTGGAACCCCGGGCAGCGGCAGCGGCGGCGGCAGGGGCGAAGGCAGCGGACCAGGCGGCGGGTGGGCCTGCAGGGGAGGAGGCGGCGGAAGGCGGGGCTGCGGCTGGGGGGCAGCGGCAGCGGCGGCGGCGTGTCCGGGCGGTGCGGGGCGGCGGCAGGAGGCCCGGGGCGCAGGCCGGTCGGCAGGCTGGTGGGGATGGCGGGGCTGCGGGTGGTGCTGGGGCCAGTGGAGTGGTGGGAGAAGCAGCTGGGAGCGGTGGGGGCAGTGGGGCGGAGCCCGGGGTGCCAGGGCCAGCTGCGGGCGGGTGCGGGGGAGGGGGTCGTAAGCGCACGGCGCGGCAGGCCCTGGGGCTCGGTCGCCACGTGGCCAGTGGGGGCGTCACTTTGCGGGCTGGAGGCGCAGAGGCGGCAGCAGAGGCTGAGGCCCTGGTGCGGATGCGCGGGGGGAGGGGCGGGGCCGGAGCGGCGGGCGACGGCGGCGGTAGCAGCCCCGATACTCCTTACCCGGCGGTATACATCGTGTGCGCGGACATCAGCAAGGCCTTCGACTCCATCCGCCAGGACCGCCTGCTGCAGCTGCTGGAGCCGCTGCTGGGGGCGCCAGACTACCTGCTGCTCAAAGCAGGTGGGCGCTGCTTGTGGTTGTGGTTGTGGTGATGGTGGTGGTGATGGTGGTGGTGGGGGGCGATAGTGGTGATGGTACTGGTGGAGGTGGTGGTGTTGGTTCGAGCTTTTTGGGCACCCGGTACCGTCAGGCGAGGGGCAATGCGAGAGCTCTCGAGAGGGGCTGTCGCAGGGCACTCAGCTGTTGTCCGCGAACCCACGGGGCCTCAACCCTGTTGGAGAGGCCTATCGGGGCAAGGCGGCAAATAAGCGAGAGGGCTCGAGTGGGAGCTCGTTGGTTGCGCGTCCTTGCCACCTACCATTTTGCGCTGTCAGTATGGGGATTTCCCGCCCTCTTGCCGCTCCCCCAGGCGACGTGACCCCCAGCGTTGGCGCCCACGGCGTGCGCTGCCGCGCCACCCACGCCGCCTACGCGGCGCACCCCGTGGCCCGCTCCTACCCGGGCTTCCCCGCCTGGCTGGCCGCACAGCGCGCAGACACCTTCAACACCGTCTTCGTGGACAAGGTGCGCCGCCGGGAGGGGTGGGCGCAGGGTACTGGGCAGGCTCCGCATGAGCTGGACCTCCCGCACCAGAATCGGCCCTACTGCCTGCGTGCACCGTACGCTTTGTTCACACGCTCCTCGTTCAACCTTGATGCCCTTCCTGTCCCTTCTAGCCTTGCTGCCTGTCCGCAGCTGCCCATCCTGTCCCAGAGTGAAGTGCTGGCCATGCTGTCTTGGTCAACCTCATGCCTATTTGCCCTCCTGCCCCTCCTGCCCCTCCTTGCCTTGCCACCTGCCCACAGCTGCCCATCCAGCGCGTGCTGCCGCGTGACGAGGTGCTGGCCATGCTGCGACAGGCGGTGGGCGCCAACCTGCTGAGGGTGGGGAGGAGGTGGTACCGCCAGTCCAGGGGGATCGCGCAGGTGCGGGGGAAGCGGGTGCGGGATGCAGGGTTGTGACTGCGGGTGCGGGTTGCACTCATTGTGGCTTCGCAGCAGTGACCGCTCCGAATTCAAGGCGCCTGGGAGTGGCGGGAACAAACGCGCATGGACACTTGCGGGCACCGGATGTGCGCCAGAACCCAAGCTCCGCCTTTGCCCTACAAGCAACTCCCAACGGATGCTACCTACGCCCCGTTTCCTTTCCGTACCCATGCAGGGTGCCGTCACCTCCTCCCTGCTGTGCTCCCTGTACATGGCCTCCCTGGAGACCACGCACCTGCTGCCGCTCCTGCCCGCCCGCGCGTGCGCCACAGCGGCAGCCAGGGCCACCGGCGTGGGCGCGGGTGGCGGTGTGGGTAGTGGTACGGGTGCTGCTGGGGCTGGGGCTGGGCCGGGGCTAGGGGCGCCAGCGCGCTCGGCGGCGAGCGTGCGGGTGGCGCTTGCCGGGCCGCCGCCGCGGCGGGTGGTGCATGCGCCGCTTGTGAGGGCCTGGCTGCAGCAGCGGCAGCAGCAGCTACTACAACAACAGCGGCAGCAGCAACAGCAGCAGGAGCGAATGGCGGAAGGCGAGCCGCAAGAGGAAAGGCAGCGGCCCTGTGCAGTAGCAGTGACAGCAAGAGCAGCAGGAACGTCAGCTGCAACGGCAGCAAGAACGGCAGCAGCCGCTGGTACTGGTGCAGCGACACGCGCACCCGGCCAAGGCCTCGGCCACCTCCCCAGCCGCGAGGCAGGCCGCCGCGGCACGCTGCCCGGGCAGCACCCCATCGGAACCGCAGCACCGCCACAGGCACCAGCAGCAGCAGCAGCTGCTGCTGCTGCCACTGCTGCTGCGCGCAGGTGGCCCACCAGCGGTGGCGGCGGCGCATCCACGCCCCCGCCCACCGCGCACACCCACACCAGCACCACCGGCAACACGGCCGTGGGCCTCACCGCCCTGGCCGCCATGTTCAGCACCCCGGGCTCAGGGTCCAAGGGCTCGGGGGGCGGGGGCTCCGTGCCGGCCGTCAGCGGTCCCTTGGGCGACCCCGGCTCCGGAAGCAAGTCCGGGGCGGGGTCAGGGTCGGGGCCACCGGGGCGGCGGAGTCCGCAGGAGCAGGCGGCAGGAGGGGCGGCGGTGTGCTTAGGAGCGCATGGCGCGGGGGGCGCACAGGGTGCACAGGTCGGTTGTGGGCCAGCTGTGGCCGTGGCCGCTGCCGCAATGGCGGCAGCTGCCGGCGTGGCTGCAGCTGCTCTCGCGGTCCCTTTACAAACCGGCGGCGCGGAAGGCATCGCCCTTCATGGCCAAGAGCGCCTACTGCAGCAACACTGTCCACAACGGCAGGGGCTTCCAGCACTGCTTGACGCCGCCGCTGACGGGCGAGGCACAGCTGCCGGTGCCAGTGCCCCCCCTACACACACGCCTGCACCGGGGGAAGCAGCCGCAGCTGCGCCAGAGACTGCCGGTCACCCCATCACGCCAGGCCAGCCGCCCGCCTTGACATTCCTTGACACGCCCGACACTGCCCCTGGTGCGGTTGGGGCCAGCGCCGGGCGCCCAGATCCCCTGGCCCCGCACCCCAGCGCCACTCTTGGCCCGGGCGGCATGCCAGCAGCTGCAGTTGCAGGAGCAGCTGGACCTGCCCCACCCGGAGGCGCCCCGCGCGCTGGCCCAGGGGCCACCAGCATGATCCCCTGTACGGCACCGGCCCTCCTGCTGACCGGCCCAACCGCCATGGGCATGGGGCAAGGTGGACCAGGAGTGCTGCATGCCGCGCCGCAGGTAGGGCCGGGGCCGGGGGCAGGCCAGGGGGAACAGGGCAGCGGCAGCGCGGGTGACGGCGGCAGGGACGGAGGCCAGGGTAACACGGATGTGGGTTACCGCACGGCGGTGCGTGGTGCTGCGGGGCCTGTGATGCTGCCGCGTGCAACACACCTGCATGGCGCACCAGACACTGGACCGAACACAGGGCGAGCGTCCGTGGTGGGCTCTGCGCCGTACGGTCCGCACGGCCACAGGCGGCAGCATGCCGGTGAGGGGCCTGGGGCTGGGGCGGCGGAGTGGCCCGACGGCACGCCCCTGCGGCCGTACCGCATACCGCTGTCCACGCAGGGCTCACAGCCCGACCCAGGGTCGGCAGGTGCGGGGGCGGGGACGCACCCGGGCCCTGCCGGCGGGGCGAGGGGTGAGGGTGAGGCCCAGGAGCCCCACAGACGGCCCCAGGGGCCGCCTGGCGAGCACGTTGGGTACTCCCAGGCCGCGGCGCAGGGCCCGGGGCAGGGGCAAGGAAGGCTGCAGGGCCTGCAGTGGACGGCTCAGACGCCAGGGTTCCTCCAGCAGCAGCTACATCGACAAGAACTCGCTGAGCGGTTAGCCCTGCATGGTGGCGCTCCGCAGAATGGCGGGGGCAGCGGAAGCCGAGGAAGCGGCGGCGGCGACGGGGGCAGCGGCAGCAGGGTTGTGGGTGCCTCCGCGGACTCGCTGGGGGACGTGGTGCCTGCGAGCGTGGTGGTGGGCGCGGTGCTCGAGACCCCCCTGGACGCCCTGCACCGCCAGTCCCTGGGGCTGCTGCCCCTGCTGCCCCAGCTGCCGGACGCCCAGCTAGGCCCCGGGGCGCCGTCCTCTCTTCCTGCCCCGGCACCAGAGGATGCACCCCTCGAGCCCCACGGCCGCAGGCAGGGCAACGCACCACTCTCTGACGAGCAGCACACCGCCGCCGCCGCCGCTCAGACGAGCCCATCTGGCACCCAGTCTCCAGTCGCGTCGCCACTGGACACGTCCCAGCCGCTACTGCAGCAGCAGCAGGGGCAGCAGGGGCTGCAGGGAGGGCAGCTGCAGCAGCCACCGCCTGCGCGCTCGTCTGGCTCCTCGGGTGCGGGCTCCGGGCCGGGTTCGGGAGCCTCCCCTGCATGCGCCGCCGTCACGCCTGGCCACACCGGTCCCGCTGCGGAGCGCGTTATGCCGGGTGATGGTGGTGCTGGTGGTAGTGCTGGTCTCGGCCCGAGGGTTGGCCAGGGCACGGCCGCTGGTGCAGACGTGCTGAAGGCTTCTCGCGTGGGCTTGGGGCGAATTGCCACTGGGGGACAGCAGCCGCAGCAGCAGCAGGAGCAGGAGCAGGAGCATAGCCCAAGGCAAGCAGACGGGGTGGCAGCGGGGGCTGGAACGTGCGAGGAGGTCCCAGAGCTCCAGCTCAGTCTCCATGACGGTGAGGGGCTGGCAGGTGGTGCTGTCCTAGCCGTGGGTGGGGGAGGCAGCAGGAGAAGTGCGGGCGGCGGCCGCCTGCATGACCGGACCGGAGCGGAAGTGGCGGGGACGGGTGCGGCGGAGCCCGCTCAGCCTCTGCTGCGCCGCGGCGCCTTCCATGGCGTTGGGGCCGTGGGCCGGGTGGAGGGGGCGGTGACACCGGCAGCTATGGGACCTGGTGCAGAGGGAGGGGAGAACGCGGCGCAGGGCGGCGGCAACGGTGCGATGCAGGCAGCGGCAGGAGGCGGTGCGGGTGCAGCTGGGGCTGTGATGGGCGGGCTTTCGTCATGGCCCCTGCCCGAGGTTATTGACCTCCGGGACGAGGAGGAGGAGGGGGAGGAGCTGTCTGGGGACGACGGAGAGAGGGGCAGCCGGAGTGAGGGGTGTGGGGATGGCGCTTGCGATCAGGAGGAGCGAGCCGCTGGGCAGGAGCAAGGGCAGATGCGACAGCAGCAGCAGCAGCAGCAGCAGGAGCTAGTGGGGGCTGTTGCCGCGGGGCGACCAGAGGGAGAGGAGGTGTGGAGCGAAGGGCATTGGGACGCTGGAGCAGGGCCGGGCTGTGAGCTGTTGCTGGAGGGTGAGGCCCTGCCAAGCACGGAGCCGCAGGCGGAGGAGGGCGAGCTGCAACTACAGGGGCAACAAGAGCTGCAGCAGCAGCAGCAGCAGCAGCAGCAGCTCCAAGGGCAAGTGGATCTGCTGTCGGGCCTCCACCCTGCGGTGGGACTGCAAGTTCCCCACACGCAGCTCTTCACCCAGGCCATCACCTTCACTCTAGCCCTTACCCCTGCACCCACCTTGGCCCTTCCTGCAACGGCGGAGGAGCCGCGCGGGCCAGTGGGAGTCCTTAGTACACCCGCTCCTCCTCCCGTCGACACCACAGTGCTCCTGAACCAGTCAGTCCCAGACACGGTTGCACTCCCCTCCCTCCTGCTCCCACCGCCCCACACCACACCCCCGGCGCAGCAGCCTCCTCAGCCGTCGTCCCGCCCAGCGCACCCAACTCGCCCGCCGCTCCCCCCACCCCTGCCGCCCTTGCCGACCCTGCTCCCCCACGCCCACCCTCCACGCCCGCACACGGGTGCGGCAGCACATAGCTTTCCACCCCACCCTGCTCAACCGCTGCTAGCCCACGTCAACCACCTCAACCACCCACTCCCTTCCAGGGTTCCAAGGCCCCAGGGGCACACCGACAGTCAGGCCGCAGCAGACTGTGGAGCAGTTGCTGCCTGCGAGGAGGAGGCACACGTGCACGACAGCTCCACACAGCTGCACATCCAACCCACGCAGGTGTTGACGATGGTGGTTGCAGGGCAGGAGCCTGGCGCCGGTGCACGGGAGTCCCGGGTGCATGGCGCGCTCGCTGACCCCGGGCATCTCCCAGGCTTGGCGGCGGAAGGTGCAGGGTGTATGCAGTTGGACGTCCACCTTCACCTCCCCCTGCTGCCAACGCAGCGTGTGGTGTCCCCGGTCTGGGCCGCGCAAGGCGTGACTACTGAGGTGGAGCGTGCGGGGAGGCAGGAGCTTCCGGACAGCCTGCCCGTCCACGTGCCTGAGACATTTCCACCCACACAGGTGGTATTGCCGGGAGCGGGCCATGCAGCTGCAGCAGGACTGCAAGGACGGGGGCTGGGCTGGCAGGCATTTGCACAGCCCGCGCCCACGCAGTCCGTCGTGGCGGCGGCGGCGGCGGCGGGCGCAGGAGGACCGGAGGCGGCTGGCAGGGCATGTGTGCTCTCGACTTTTGACGCGCCGCCCACGCAGGAGATGGAGGTGACCGCGCAGCCGCACCGGCAGGAAGCAGACGTGGCTTACGCTGCAACTCAGCGGGTGGACACCGTCCTACCAGGACCAGACCAGGTATCGGTGGTGCAGCAGCGGCCACAACAGCCGCATGACTACGACCGGATCGGCGCGGCTGCAACCCAACAGCTACAATCTGGCGCAGATCACATCCCGCCGCCTGGCCCCTGTGCGGCCCGTACCTCGAGACCCCCTTGGGATCTGGACGGAAGCGTCGGGCCGTTGAGGCAGACCCACGGGACTGCTCTTGGCACGCAGCCAGCCGCGGCCACTGCGCCGATGCCTGATCCCTCATCCGATTGCCGGCACGCAACCGCTACGCCTGATGGACGGACTTCGGGCGGTGACGTCGGGCGAACTAGAGGGGCAGGGCAGCAGCGTTACAGCAGCGGCGGCGGCGGCGGCGGCGGTGGTAGGAGTGTTGGGTGGGCTGGCGGCGGCGCGCACAGCTCCGTGTTCAGTGACGAGGACGTGTGGAGGCTGGCCAGGGCGCGAGGCGCCGGCGGGACAGCGGAGGTGGCTAGGGCGGGGCAGGGCGTATCTGGTGGAGGTGGAGTTGCAGAGGTGCCGCACGTCGAGGAGCACAGCGCAGGGCTTGCTGCCGGGCCCAGGGGACTGGGTGGGGAGGCGGGGTCCGCACGTAGCGCGGGTGCGGGCAGCAGGGCTGATGGTCGTGACGATGGTGGGGATGGGGATGCGGCTACCCCGCCCGGAGTGCGGAGCCCCTCGGCCCAAGAGCAGCCAGACGGCAGGGATGTCGTACAGGCGCCTGCTGCTGCTGCTGCAGCTGCAACGCCTGCAGCAACGCAAATGCGCGTCGAGGCACGGGCAGTTGACATAACCGTAATGGCGGTTGACGAGGCGGCAGCAGAGGATGCAAGTGCGATGGGTGCGGCTGTGGAAGAGCACCGACAGGGCGCGCAGCCGCCACATGGGGCCCCTGTGGAGGTGGTCCGCAGGCGGCCGCTGCTGGCTGGGCTGCTGGGGGACGACACCTCGGAGGACACAGCTCCACACAGGGGCAGGCGAGGGTTGCAGGGAACGGCCGCTGGCGTAGAACCTGACCAGGGGCCACCGGGGGCTGGCGGTCTCGTGCTGTCGGGGCCACGGCGTCAGGGTCATGGCACACAGGCAGGGGCAGTGGGAGTTGCAGAGGGCGGGGATGGGGATGCGGGAGGCGACCCAATGGACGTGGAGGCTGGGCGCTTGAGCTCGGGGATCCCGGCAGGAGGGCACCAGCCGCGCCAGCCGGGGCCCCAACCGCATGAGGGGCATGCAGGCGGGCAGCTGGAGGGTGGGGAGCGGGGTGGCGGGGGTCCAGGGGGCGGGGAGCCGCCGGGCGATGACCCGCCTGGTGGTGGGGCTGACAACCAGCAGGAGCAGCAGCAGCAGCCGCGGCGGCGCAGGCCCAGGGGCGGCCGGAGGGAGCGGTGGCGGCGATGGTACGCGCAGCATAAGCAGCGGCGGCAGCAGCAGCAGAATGCGGCGGTGCAGGGCGGCGCTGTGGATGTCGGTGTCGCGCCCGCTGCCGGTGGCCACGGCGCTGTGGGAGGGCCGCCTGCGGGGCGCCAGGGCCGCCCGCGCGGCCGCGCTCAAGGTCGGGGTGCCGCTGCTGCAGTCGCACATCGTAAGGGCGGCGGAGCTGCGGGGGCCTGCGCGGGGCCTGGCGGGCAGGAGCCCCGAGCTGCTGCCGCTGGCGGTGATGCAGGGCCCAACGGCGGAGGGGCCAGGCGTGGCGGTCGCGGTGACGGTGGGGCTGGGGGCGGGGGCAGCACTTGGGGGCCTGCCCCAAAACGCCGACGCGTTGGTGCTTCAGGGTGGCAGCCAGATGCGGCTCCTGGATGGCCTTGCGCCGAAGGGGCCGGTACGGCAGCCTGCCAGGGTGCTGCTGCTGCCGCTCCTGCCCCTGCTGGTGGTGGGCGGGCTGTGGACGGCGACGGCGGCAATCAGGCGGGGGTTGCCGCAGCCCGCCCCGTGGCGGATTCGCTGCTACTGCGCCTCATTGATGACTTCCTGTTCGTCACCACGTCCCGGTGAATCCAGGCTGCGCTTTGCCTCGCTACGTGTGCAGGGTGCTGTGGATTGGGCCATGCATGCCAGCTGGTGGGGTCCTGATTGTACTGCAGAACTGCCGATGGGGCGATGGCCGAGAGTCACACTAGACAGCGCTGATTTGCCCATAATCCATTGCCTATACTCCGATTGACTTCCCCTGTATATCGCAGGGCTGCTGCCGAGGCGGTTGTGCAGCGGTTGCGCGAGGGCTTCGAGGCGGACTTCGGCTGCGCCATCCACCCCGACAAGACGCAGGCCAACTTCACCATCACGCAGCTGGGCGGGGAGGGGGAAGCGGATGGGGCTGCAGCCGGAGCCGGAGCCGGACCTGGTGCCACGGCCGACGGGGGACCGGCAGAGGCAGGTGCTGCTGGAGGGTCAGCGGCAGCGGGAGTGGAGGGGACCAGCGCACAGCAACAGCAGGGGCAGGAGGGCGCCGGGGTGGTGGGCGCACAACGCGATCAAGGAGGCGGCGCCGGGGGTGCCAGGGGTGCCGGCGGCAGCAGCGGGGCCCCGCTGCAGGGCACCAACCTGTGGCGCTCGGCGGACGGGCGGCAGTGGGTGCGCTGGTGCGGGCTGCTGCTGTGCGCGCGCAGCCTGGAGGTGATGGCCGACTACAGCCGGTACGCGGGCTGCCACGTGCGCACCACCATGAGCGTGCCGCTGGAGGCGCGGCCGGGTGAGATGGGGTCTGTGTGGGGTATGCGGGGTAGTTGGGAGGGCTCCTTTGGTTCTATTGGCAGTTGCCCCCCTTCGGGTTCTTTTAGCCGTGTGTTAGATCGGTTTTTAAAACAACTTTTTTTGTACGCGGGTGCAGCGGGCAGCAGATCAGGCGGCGGACGCATGCCGTAGTTGAGTGAGAGGTGCAGTCGCCAGGAGCTTGTGCCCTTTGCCCGCCGTGAGCGTTCCGCAATTGCGGCGCGGCAGCAATGCGAGGAGCCCCAATTGCAGGCCCCATGTGGGGTGTGACCCAGAGACGCGGGGCCATGCACTGGTTCTACGCAGGGGGTGCACACTGCACAGCTAAGGCTCGCAGCGGCGTCGCTTGTGCTACCTGTATGCTCACCTGGCGCACGCCGCAGCGACTGACGGGTTGCCGGCAACCCACGCTGGCAAAGTGAGAACCGCAACGCCGGCATGGCCCGACGTGCGTGCCCTGGCCCGCCTGCCCCTACCATCCCATCCCCCCACCCCCCGCAGGCCGGCAGCTGCCCGTCAAGCTGTGCCAGTACCTGCGGCCCAAGATGCACCCGCTGCTGCTGGACACGACCCTCAACTCGCCCACCACCGTGCGCATCAACATATACCAGGTGCGGCCTGATCACATGCAAAACCGGCATACCGTACGCGACAGTTTGCCCCTTACGCATGCTGCACTAAACCTAACCTGAAACACCTGCGCAAATCCGCCCACCACTGCCACTCTGTGTCCCCCCTGTACCTTCATCTCAGTTCACCCGGGTACCACTGCACTCCTTGAAGGCCACTTGCATTGCCCCTCTGCTGCGGCCCACCCGCAGGCCTTCCTGCTCGCCGCCACCAAGGCCGCCTGGTACCTGTACTGCCTGCCGCGGAGCCCCGCCAAGGACCCCCGCCTGGCGCTCACCGCCGTACAGTCGGCCGTGTCGTACATGGTGACGCTGGTGGGCGCCCGTACGACGCACCTGGCGGAGCTGCGCTTCGGGCCGGGCTGCCGCTGCGGCGTGCCGCCGTGCCACATCAGGTGCCTTGGTGTCATACGTGCCCTGCCGTACCGTGACGCGTCGTGGGAGGACACGTGCCTGACCGTTTGTGTTTTGTCCTTTGGGCCATGGAGCTGGCCGCAAGAACCCTCGCAGCGGCTGGTCTTACAGGACTCGCTTCGCGTCTGGTGAACGCATGCACCATGTTCCAAAACATCAGTACATGCCCACATACACACTAGTTACCAAGCGCTTGCGTTCTCTTACCTAAATGCGCAGGTGGCTGGGTATTTACGCCTTCCGCATGGTCTTTGGTCGCAAGGCCAGCAGGTACGGCGCCGTACTGACGTGCCTGGACGAGCAGCTAGCCATGCCGCCGTACTGCCACCTGTACCGCCAGCTGGCGGGCGTGGTCAACGCGCCGGTCAACGCCGTGCTGGACGAGCTCCGGTACTGAGTGCGGGCGTGGGGACGCAAAAGGAGGGGCAATCATGGGGGGGGGGGAACAGGAGCAGGCACTTCAGCTGAAGCTTGCAAAGCGTACAGACATTTACGGGACTGCACGGCTGTGTCTTGGTGTGTGCTTTGAGAACTCATGCGTTCACATTCACTTTACCCATGCATGCTACTGAACTGAGCTTGTACCAGTAACAGTGTTTGCTGGGATGGCAATCGTTTTCGGTACAGTTCTTTGAGTGTTCTCAGCGTTGCGTATAGGAGGAGCGTATCGCGGCGGGAGGGGCAGGTAGCGGCCTGGGTCCTGGGTCGACGGGGGAGGGGGAGGGGGACCGGAGGGGGGGGCCCTGCTGCAAGGTGGGTGGTGTGGACCTGTGTGGACTGAGGGCGCTTACCAGTAGCCCCAGGGGAGCTCCCCTGCACGACCCGGTACCGTAATGGAGTTGTTGGTGCTGGCTGGTGTTGGTGGTCGAGAGCTGGCAATAAATGCAGCGAGCGTGATGTCGCACACATGTTGCTGCTGGTGATATTGTACATGCTGGCGTTGTTGCGCCAGGGGCCTGCAGAGAGAGTTTGATGGCCGTGCATGCACCACATGGCGTGGTTGGACTGCTGGAGGGCGCATATGCAAGCCAAGTAGGAGTTGCGATATTGGTATAGGGTAGCGAAGCTGTGGTGCTGGAGCAGGATTGCACATTTGCTGGTGGTTGGCGGGGCATGGCCTGCGTAGACGGCTACGCTGTGCGGGTGCCATGTGCAGGGGAGGTGTCTTGAGGGTGCGTCACGTGGAACGCAAAGCAACCGCGCACGCTTGTCATGGTCTTTGTCGGGCTGCTGTCATGCGGCATGACTTGCTTGTATAACAAGAATATTAGGCTCTGTCAAAGAAACAAAGGCCCAGTGGCGGGCGCGCTGAGTGTTGCATGAGGTGCCAGAATGGTGGTACGCAGATTGCTGGCACTAACCCAGAACTGTGCTTGTGGCATGTGTGCGTGTATACCGGTGTCCTCGAATACATTAATTTCTAGCATATGAAGACGTGACGAAGGCGAGACAACCCTTTGGCATTTCAGTTGCGTACTTTTAGGGGGGTGATGGTCTTAGAATCTGTGTTGTAGCCAGCACTCTAATCCAAAACACTCCTTCAGCTGAGGGCATCACGACAAAGCACACGGAAAGGTGCGGGACTCGCCCTGCCTCGGCTCGAAAGGCGCGAGCGCAAACCTGCATAATAACACGCATAACACGGTGCTATCGTTCACATTTATATAAAATAATGTTATGGCTTCCCCTCCTGTTCTCGGGGTGACTCTTGCAGGTAGAACAGGAATGATGGTGTCGAAAGCGGTTTGGCTATCCGTGGCAACCCTGCTTCTGGCCCTATCGGCCGTGGCATTGCCTGAAGGTAAATGGGCACTGCTTGCTGGCCGCCTGATCACCTGGAGCCCGCGCTGTGGGGAAGGCACAAGGGCCAACATGCCCCAGGCTCCAGGCCGCCATTAGTAACGACGCTACTAACCCGAGGCATCTATTGTGAAAAAACAACTACGCAATGCACTACCTTGAGGAGAATGACGCAGCCGTGTCGTTGAGGACTCCCGACAACCTGCCTACTCACCCCTGCACCGCTGCCCAACTTGCTGCACCCAGCCCCTGCCTCACGTGGCATACACCTATACAGCTCCTTGCCAGCCCGTACTGTGCAGCATCATGAAAAGACTGGCTGCTCGTTACCACGGCCCCAAGGCCGCACCAGGCGCTCACATCCCGGACCCCCGCACACTGTACCACCAGCATGCCAACTAACCCCCATGGTACCCTTGCCACCGGCAACCGCCTTTCCTTACCACGCAGACCCCGTCCCAACCCTGGGCTCCAAGCGTGACTCGGCCAGCCGCAAGCGCCAGGGCGGGGCCGGCAGCACGCGCCACCACGGCGCCCGCTCTCACGCCCACGCCCTAGACGCCACCGCCTCCACCGGCACTGCTGCCATCACAGGCACCGCTGCCAGCACCACCGGCCGCAAGACCGGGCCCGGCCTCAAGCACCGCCACCCGGGAGGCAAGAAGAAGCTGGCCCAGAAGGGACCCCTGTCAGCGTCCGCCACGCTGACCGGAGCTGACGTGGCGGGCCGCAGCCTGCTGGGTGCTGATGGCGCCAACGGCGTTGCTGCTGTCACTGATATTGTTGACAGCAACGAGCACATCTTTGACGGTGTGCGGGAGCGCGGCGTGGGTGGTGAGGGTCGCGCCCGCCAGGTGCTGAGGAGCGGCGGCAGGATGGGCAGGCACCGCAAGGGCGGCAGCAGCGGTGCGGGGGCGGCCGGGGGCAAGGGTGCTGGCGCCGGCAGCAGCGGCAGCGGCAAGAAGACTGCTGGCGCGGGCAAGCTGGGCAGCCAGAAGGCAGGCGCTGGCCTCGGTGCGGGCGCTGGTCAGAAGCAGCTAGGCATGGGCCACAAGCAGCTGGGCGCCGGCATGAAGCGCATGGGTACCGGCATGGGCAAGCAGCAGCTGGGCAGCCTGGCCGCGGGCGCGGGTAAGCTGCAGCAGAAGCAGAAGCAGACCCTTAGCGGGCGGGGGCTTATGTCCCTGACGGAGGCGGAGGTGCAGCTGCAGGCTGGGGCTCTGGGCGCAGCCGGTGCCGGTGCCGGTGCAGGTGCGGGGGCTGGGGCTATGGGCCGGAAGGGTGAGGGCCGCACCCTGGGCTGGGGCGCGGCCAGGAAGGGCGTCAAGGGCGGCAGCGGCAGGGCGGCGGGAGGGGGCGTGGGGCCCCTGGGCGGCGCGCGGAAGCACATGGGCGGGCTGGGCAAGAAGCGGCTGGGCGGGGCCAGGAAGGGCGCCAAGCCGCAGCAGCAGAAGCTGCAGGAGACCTAGCGGCGGGGCGGGGAGCGTGCGCCTGTATGTTGGCCTTGCCCAGGCTCTGTGTGATTTGGTTTGGGAAAGAGCGTAATGGTGCCTGCCGGAGTGTTGGTTTCAGTAGGCGGGGGCTTGCCAGTTGGCCGTGGCACTGGTTGGTGCGCTGTGATATCATGGTTACTGCGGTTGGGTTGGACTTCGTTGGGTTGTAGGTGTTGCGCTTTTGGGTTGGGTCCCGTCGAGGACAAGGGATCGGAGCTGTCTGCAAGGACCCGCCTGACTGCTACTGTTGCAGAGGTAAAAGGGTGTGGGCCAAAGCCAGGGCTATTGGCAGCGAGCATGCACCGAGTTCGTGCCAGTATGCACGTTGGTAGTTAGGTAGAGTCGGTTTGTTTGCAAGTACCGTACACAGGGCATCGTTGTGAGCGTCAAGCAAGTGCACATACAAGTGCTGGATGGTTGGCGCAAGCTGGGACGTGCTAGAGAAGTATTGCGTCAGCATGCAATAAGCAGGTTGCAGGTTGGTTGGCTGGGCGTGATACTGGACAGTGCAGGACTTTGAGTGAAGCGCAGGCTCTGGAAACTGAGCTGTCAAGGCTGGAAGGACCTCACGACACAGTGGGGCGCTGGGGCCAGGAGAGGATTGCTGGTGCAGGAAGGTGCAAGGCGCTGCAAGCGCATGGGTGCTTTCACCTTACAGCGACTCGCACAACGAACGGCATGAAGCTGGTGCAAGGTGACTTGCAAGGCTTCAGGTACAGGCACGATATGTAACATCAAGACTTGTACGGGGGATTGGGCAGGCCAACAATGCGTAGCGCGCTAGCGCCTCCCCTGCTGCCTGTGGGCCGACCGGCAGAGACGGACATGCCACTGCAGCCAACTCCCTGCAAGCTTCCTCACCGCTGTCCTCTGCTTTGGGGGTTCTCCGTCTTGGCCGGCGAAATGCGGCCCGCCAGCGAGCATCAGCAACTTTATGGCAGCTCTGGACCGTTGTAGCAGCCACAAGGTCCCATTACAGCACCGCCGTCTCACGCGCTGCTGTCCTTTCGGCCGGTTAGCACAGGTTAGCTGCGTTAAGGACAGGACGAAACGTGTTCCGTGTTGCTCCACCGTCAGAGGCCCAGAGCATGCGAGGTAGTAGGCGCCGGGTCTTCTTCGTCTCGAGGCAACGCAGTTGACCCAAGGCCCCAGGCTACTGCAGTCGATTCGCGTGCGCAGTGACTCTCCAGCTTTCCTGCAGGCTACGTTGATAGCGCCCAGGAGCGTGCAGTACGTGAACAAGTATGCAGAGGCGCGGTTTTCATCTAGGCTGGCCAGTACCGGTATGCAGAGGCGGTCGAGGCCGTTACACGTGCCGCTGGACATCTGGGGGCCTGCACACAGCAGCCGCCCATCTCGATCCGGACTACCCGGACCCGTACCGGCCCACACCGGCTGCAGTGCCCAAGCGTGCGCGCGCAATCCTGCGCGCAATTTGGCCTTCGCCAGGCGCCCATACGGCCTCAAGGCCCCGCCATCTATGTTGGAACCACGTGATTGCACGTGATGGCTACCAGTTCAGTGCAATGGTGTCCTGTGGGCCACTGGAAGACACCACTGCGTACCGCCGCCAGTACGGTATCATGTCAATATGTATTTGACAGTATGGGGCAACCACGCGGGCCATGCACGCTGTGTCTCGGTCAGGCCATGGAACCCCGGCTCTTGTCCACAGCGTAATACTAGGCTATACACAGCGCTACGATGACACCCACGTTTGTGTAACACCTTGACTCAGAACCAGCACGCTTCCTCCTGCTGCACATTCCATAAGCTTACGCCTTTGTTCCACCGGCAAGTACTCCGTGCAACGCACTAGCACACCCCGTCAGTCCAAGCATCCGCAACCTGCATTCCTTATACTGGCACCCGCAACCGCTCACACACACGCCTGACCAAGGCACCGCCGCCGCCACCACCCATCACCCACCTCCACCCTGCAACCTTCACCCCACAACCAGGTGACGAAGCCTCCTCCCCCTCCCCCACCCCACCCCAATCCCACTACGCCAGCACGCCTATCCCCCCGCCCTGCGCCTCATCCTCCGCCCGCTGCCGCTCCTGCCTCTCCGCCTCCCCCGCCCTCCTCAAAAACTCCTCGCTCCCCCTGCTCAGCCGCTGGTTGCTCTGCCCCCCCAACAGCGCCTTGAGATCAAAGTGGCACTGTGCCACCTCCCCCGCCAGCGCCGTCTTCTGCGTCTGGCACTCCCGCAGCGCCACCGCGCGGTCCGTCAGCGCCAGCTCGGCGCGCATCTTGGCGTCGTGCTCCAGCGCCGCCTTGCTGCGCAGCTGCGTGATGAGCAGCTCCGCCTCCGTGACGGACATGTCCTTGGTGGAGAAGCTGCGCCGGATCTGCTCGATCTGGGTTAGGGCAGGGTGATGAGGGAGCGAGCACTGGGCACGTGGGAAGTTTGCGGGGGGCTTGGGGCAGGGGGCAGGAGGGTTAGTGGTAAGGGTATATGGGCGGGCAGGCGGGTGGGCGGGCGGGTGCACAGAAGGGAGGCCAAAGCGTAGAGGAAAGAGCAAGCGGTGATACGTGCAACTAATAGCAAGTTGACACGGAAACGTGCAGCCCACACAGCGGGCCCGTCTGGTTGCATAGAGCAACCGGCAGAGATTGTCCGGTAAGGCATGGAAGGATTTCCTGGCACAAGCGGATCTTCACCATGAGCTCACCTCCCATCTGAGCTTTTCTATCTCCTTGTCCTTTTCCGATAGCTGCAGGACAGTCAGCATGGGAAGGTTTGGAGGTCAGCGGTGGAGCCAGGGTCCTGAGAACAATGGGTCATCCTAAGGCTGCGTTAACACACAGCAGGTAGGGCCGCCCTACCTGCTACACAGCAGGTAGGCCATGGGCCACAGTTACCTTACCTGAGCTTGGAAAATGGCGTCGTTCGGGACGCTCCGCAGGGAGCTCCGAAGTGCCTGCACACATGCAGTTGGATGCACATGTAACAGTGCCCTGCCTGTTGCCGGGTTGTGCAACCGGAATGCTGCGTGTCGCACTGCTGCTTGTGCAGTTTTGACATTGCACTCACTACAGGAGCAGCGACGGGGGTTCTGCACGAAGGTTGTGCACGGAACCTTGTTGAGCCACAGCCACTGCGGCTGGGCGCGCAGGCCAGGTACAGATGCCCGGATACACTCCGGGTTGTGTCCTTGAAAGGCTTACCCGAGACGAGTCAGACGCTGTGTAAATGAAGTGCCCCACAAGGAAAGTCCTGCACGCGGTGGCGGGGGGTGACACGTGTTGGGTTCGGAGAGGGTTGGTAGGTCTATCTGGTGCATGAATGGGCAGCATGATACGTTGTCAGGGTTATGATAAAGCAGGAAACCCTATGTATCAGAACTTCTGCTTGGCGTGCTGCCACATACCCGCACAGCGCCAGCAGGAGGTAAAGGAAGGTCTGGAAGTGCACCCCCCGCCGCTCCACGGCGTACGCCGGCTGGACGCTCGGTGTACCGCGTGGTGTAGTTGATAGAGCTCTCGATAAAGATCCTCTTCCGCTGGAGATGCGAACCATAATCCTGTCCATTTCGGTTGTCCGCGACGACAGCTCCCTTTTGTTCTGGCCCCGCGTGATAGCAGAAGATACTACGCTGGAATTTGACCGTGTAGCAAGCCAACATGCATGTCCTCTTGCGTGTGCAGGGGCAAACAGAATAAGAGAGGTTAACAACAGGGGACGACAATGTACTCCCGGCTACAGAAACGTATAAGGCACTGCGCCCGTGTCTAGTGCTTTAGAGTATGATACAGTCCTTTCGATATCAAGTGGTTGAACCTTTCCGGCTTGGCCACAATACGCCCGCCCAAATTCCGCTCCACTTTGGTTCCATGTTCGGCGTGCCAAGCGCAGCATGGCTGTGCAAAGGGGTATGCAACCATCATAAACGCTCATATTACTCTTCAAAGCGTAGCGTCTGACCTAATAGCACTCTGAAAACACTTGCCTTTCGTTCGTCTGCTAGGCTTCGCAAAAGCCATACGTAAGCTTGCCCAAGTACATACACAGTATATTGGCTTACACTATCCTTGCAACTAGCTGCGCTAATTGAGAAGAGCAGACCAGGTCAAGCTCCGTCACCCGGCCCGCCGGCGCAGAGGGCCGGCGGTTGTGCGCGACTGCAGTCTAGATCAAGCCCGTCCACGCCATGGGCAAATATGCTCAAATCGTCATCGGGCCGGCTGGATGTGGGAAGGTGGGGCTCCCCTGTCCACCTCCAGCAGGTGCAGGGTGCAAGGGCGGGGGGCGCGCCCGGGACCACCTGCCATATACGGCGCAACCTGTTGGACGCCGTACCGCAACAGTATGAGTGCATGGCACCAAGTGGCTCAGCGCATGGCAATTGAGTGGCATGCGGCGGCGCCAGTGCTGCCAGCCGCCGCTGTCGTCCAGCTGCCACCCGCCCGTACAACCTCCCTCGCTCCCGTGCCCTTCTTGCCCCCCCACCCCCCACCCCCCATCACCACACCCACCCGCCCTCCGCAGTCGACGTACTGCAACCACCTGTATGAGCACTGCCAGGCTATCAACCGCGCAGTGCACGTGGTCAACCTAGGTGAGTTTGGGGGGCCAGCACTGGGGCCTCAGGACCTCATTCCCGACTGGGAAACTGGCATAGTTGTCCTGTCCGGGGGGTACGCGTAAAACGCGAGAAACCGTGTAAGGCGTCCGGGAATCCGTCCGGGGGGTATGAACCTCTAGAGGCCTCCGGCAGCAGGCCCTGCGGCAGCACGCCCTGCGCACCACAGAGCTGTGGAAGGCCGGTGGGGTGCGTGGCCGCTGCGCAGCACGCACACACACGCATGGGCCGCAGCGGACCGTGCAGCCGCCCTCTGTTAACTTGGCACAGGCACCGCTCTACTCGGAAAGTTCCTTACCACACATGATGCACGTGGGCTGTCACTGTGGCCGCCAAACACCATCGCCAATCTGGGATACTGCGTTGCAGCTTTCTGGGGCCAAGTGGAGTGTGGGCTGGGGCAGTGCTGGGCTGGACTTAGCGTCATGGGGCGGGTCGCGGGACGGGGGGGGGGGGCGGTCCTCGGGGCGTGGTGGGGCGGGCCCCACCACACCGGCACCCCACCGCTCCGCTTCGCACGCAGCGCCGACCTCCATCAGCCCTAACCTTACCATGCCCTCCGCGACCGCCATGCCAGCAGCTACCACACCCTAGTGCGCCGCACTGCACCTCCGCCAAGCGCACCCCTGCACATCCTGCTCCCTGACCCTGCAAGCAACCCTGCCCCCTGCCCCCCAACCCCCCAGACCCTGCCGCCGAGCAGTTCCAGTACCCCGTGTCGTTCGACATCCGCGACCTGGTCAGCCTGGAGGACGTGATGGAGGAGCTGGGGCTGGGGCCGAACGGGTGAGGGTTTTAAGCGCAAGATTAATGTAGTCCTACTGTAGTCAGTATCGCTTAGGCCTAGATGATAACCTGGGGGACGTCATGGGGAGCTGAGGCTGGGGCCAACGGCTGGGCACAGGGCCAGGCGCTACCGTACTGGAGTATAATACCGGTGTTGGGAAGTATATGCGTAGTAGATACGTAATGGAGAAGCTGCGTCTGGGGACGTGTGGGGCCGCTTGGCCACTAGGCAGCCACCCTCGGGGCCTCCCAGCGCAGCGCGTTTCGGGTCGGGTGCAAGGGCCTAAGGAGAGGGTTTGAGGAACAGTGATAGCGCGTTCTTGCCGCGCAGGCTCCCCAACGCCCTCGCCCAACTCGGACCCTCGCCTTCTCACGCCGCGAGGTTGTAAACTGTTTTAACCGGAATTTCGACTCGTCCCCTCTGCAGCGGCCTGCTGTACTGCATGGAGTACCTGGAGGAGAACCTGCACGAGTGGCTGGGGGAGGAGCTGGAGGTGGGCGGGAGGGGAGGGTGGGTGGGGGCGGGGGGCGGTAGAGAGAGACAGCAGCCGGTCGGGCTCAGCTTGGGGAGCGGCGAAGGGCGGCTAAGGGCGGAGTGGGAAGGGCGGGGCTGGGCAGGATGGAAGGGTGGGGAGGAGTAGAAAGGAGGGCGGGGAGGGATAGGAGGGATTTGGGAGCCTCACCGCCAGGACTTACTGGCCCGGGCCCGGGAGGGAGACAAGGCGAGGGTGTTGCAGGACTGACTGTGAGATGGCCTGGGCGGGAGGAAATGAAGAGGCACGGTATGACAGAAAGACAACAAAAGCGGGTGAGGATGGATGGGAGGGGCAACAGTAACACCCCCTTCTCCCCAACCCCCATGCACACCCGTACTGTATCCTCTCCTACGCACACACTCGTACGTGCAGAGCTACGGCGACGACGACTACCTGGTGTTCGACTGCCCGGGCCAGATCGAGCTGTACAACCACCTAACCGTCTTCCGAAGCTTCGTGGACTTCCTGCGGTGAGGCTAGCTAATGCGCACTGTTGCACACACGATTTTCCGTCTTAGGCATGGCAAAACCATTCATGCACAGTCGGACACACATGGGCCGTATTGCCTATATCCCGGCAACCTGCACATCGTTACACGCGCCCTGCACATGCGACCAGGGGCACACGTGTTCGCCGCGTAGGTACAACACGGGCCGGCGTGGGCCTTTCCGTCACAGCTGCGTGCCCCGCCTTCTCCTGTCCCGTGTGTATTACGGCCTTCGCGACGCCTCGCTTTCGTCCTGACATGCTACCATCGCTGTCGCTTCGGTTCCTACGCAGCAACGACGGCTGGTCTGTGTGCGTGGTGTACTGCCTGGACTCGCACTTCGTCACGGACGTGGCCAAGTTCATGGCCGGGGCGCTGCAGGTGGGGCTAAAACGCTTAACTGTGCATGTATCATTTAAAAGATGCAACGCTGAGACATAGACAGCATGTGCAGACACAGGTGCATGTTAGCGCCCCGAGTGAGGGTGGGAACGCCAGCGGGCGAGCGATGGGCTGTCACTTTGGGGGGCCATTGGTTTCTCGGCGGCACCACTCTGCCCCCAACCGTCATCCCCGCCAGGCCCTGGCCGCCATGGTGCGTCTGGAGCTGCCGCACGTCAACGTGCTGACCAAGGTGGACCTGCTGCAGGAGAAGGACAAGGTGGGGCATGTGTATTAGAGGTGGACTTGCTGCAGGAGACGGACAAGGTGCGGCATGTGTATTAGCGGCGGGTTGCTGCAGGACGAGGACAAGGTGCGGCTGGGGTGGAGGCATGTAAGCGGCTGTACAACACGGTGTATGCACAATAATGTGCAGGTCATGGGAAGTCGTATGTCATCCTTACTGGACCTCCGTGCCCCATCCGGCTCCCAGCGGTTTCAGATTCTCTCGAGCCGCCGTGCGGTTCCGCCCACACAATACACACTCAGCCGTGTTCTAACCCCTTCGCCCGTCCTACCCTGCTGCCCCCCGCGCCCGCTCACACCTACGCCCAGCACACCTCCCACACCCAACTCCCGCACTCGACCCACACACTGCATCCCTCCCCTTGACCCCTCTGCCCCTTGTCCCCTGGTTATATGCGTCCTTCTGTGGAGCAGGACACGTCATAAACTGCATCCGCCTGCTTCCGCTCAACCCCTCCGCCCCACGCCCCGCGCCCCCCTGTGCCCCCCTAGAAGCACCTGGACGACTTCCTGATCCCCGACCCGCAGCTGCTGCTGCCGCAGCTGGCCGCCAGCACCGGCCCCCGCTTCCGGCAGCTAAACGGCGCCATGGGGCAGCTGCTGGACGAGTACAGCCTGGTGGCCTTCCTGCCGCTGGACATACAGGACGAGGACAGGTGGGGCGTCAGCGCGTCACACACATTACCGGTATGCGATTATGCACGGCCTCGATTAGCATGTGTACACGGCCTTGGACGCTCCTAGGCCGCACCGCTCCTTCAGCAAGTTGGGTTGTGCTGCTGGCACCCCACACCAAAGTGCGCCGGCACGCTCCCTGACCCTGTTCCAATACGTTCCCTACATGTTGTACTAAAATGTAATTTTCTGCACGTTCCTTGGTACGCTCCCGCAGCATCGCGGACATCCTGGGCCAGATCGACATGGCCATCCAGTACGGCGAGGACGCGGAGCCGCGGATACGGGACGAGGAGGGGGACGGGGAGGAGGACGAGGAGGGGGGCGGGGGCGGGGCGTTTGACGACGGGTGAGGGTTTGCGAAT
>VFQN01001318.1_pt1 | contig 42001 bp, 37 predicted proteins | sample 3512371 | NCBI WGS metagenome assembly VFQN01 (sample SAMN10412370, study PRJNA504923) | tailings metagenome | isolation source: Replicate 2 from Balatoc abandoned mine | place: Philippines: Itogon, Benguet | collected 2017-08-28 | reverse complement strand
AGGACTGAGGAGGGAGGTAGGACGGAGGAGCGAGGACCGGCCTTCTGGAGGCAGGGCGAGGTGTCCCACCGCGCCGTTGTTGTTGACACGGGAGTTTCCTTGAGAAAAATCTGGACATGCCCACCCGTGGTCGGCCGCCGAAGTTCGGGAGACCAGCGTCGCTGCTCGCGCTCACGCTGCCCGACGACACGATTGAGTTCCTGCAGTCGGTGGACCAGGACCTCGGCTGGGCCATCGTCAAGTTGGCGGAGGCCCAGCAAGGCGAGGCGGGCGCGGCCGACGCGGGCCAGCCCGCCGTCGGGCCGCCGGACGCGACGCTCGTGCCCATCGGGCGATACCAGTACCTGATCGTGGTGCGCGTGCACGACGTGTTCGACAGCCTGCCCGGCGTCGACCTCGTGCCGCTCGGTCACGGGCAGGCGTTCCTGGCCTTCCAGGGACGGCACACCCTCGAGGGCCTCGAGCTGGCGCTCGTCGATCGGCTGGAAGATGCCACGCTCAGCGATGAGGATCGGGCTCGCGTGGCCAGCCTTCGCGACATGTTGCGGGAGTGGCGGCGCGACGAAACGCTGTCGTTCCATGAGCGTTCGATCGTGGTCGTGGAGCAGGGCCGGCGCGTGAGGCGGCGAGGGCGGTGAACGCAGAGCCGCGCCGCCTCAGTGATCGACCAGGTGCCCGTCTGACGTCAGGCGCGCATCGACCCAGCCCCGACAGCGGCCGTCACGGGAACGCACTTCGAAGACGGGCCGCGCGCCTCGACTGACCGACACCACGTCAACCGTCGTGCCGTTGGGCAAGCGGCACCAGGTGCCGGCCAGGGAGGGCGACGACCACACACGGACCCTCGGGGTTCGGAGGGGGTCACGCGGTTCTGGTTCGCCGTACAGCACCGTGTGCGGGATGGGCGGACGCGACCGGAGGAGGACAGGCGTCGACCGTGCGCCCAGGACGATGGACACCGCGACCAGGCCGGCCAACGCAGCCGCAAGAGCTGCTCGAGCCGGAATGCCGGTGCCAGCCGCATAGTTGCCGAGGCGGCGGGCCAGAGTCTCGCTTGGACGTCGGATGATGGGACGGAATTATAGCGAGAAAATAGTCACAGTCCAGATTTAATGTGAGGTAATTCGTCGGGCAGGTCCCTGCCTCCGTGGAAACGACAAAGGGCGGCTCTCTGGAAAGAGCCGCCCCTTTGTGGAGAACGCCCGGCCGCCCTCGGCCGAGGTGCGTGCTAGTTCGTGAAGCGGCCCCGGCCGATCCAGCGGCCGATCGCGCCCTGCTGCGCCGTGAGCGACGTCTGGTCAATCCAGGCCGGCGCGGGATTGCTGCCACAGTGCGCCAGCATGATGTCGATGATGTACACCTGCGTGCTGTTGTTGCTCGGCCCGGCGCCCCAGTGGTAGTCCACGACGTCTTCGGACGGGTCGTTGGGATTCCCGCGCTTGCCGTTGTAGCCCCAGCGGTTGTCCTCCACACGCAGCTTGTCCACCAGGTAGTCCATGAACTCCCAGGTGCCGCCATGCGACTGGCACGAGCGGCGGACCAGGTCGGGCCGCTCGGCGAAGGCGGCGTTGACCACGGCGGCTCGGTTGGGCAGCGGCAGGCGGGTGCCCGGCGCCGGGTCAGGCGTGCGGTTGGCGCCCGACACCGGGGCGGCCGGCGTGCGGAAGGTCCAGTTGGGCGACCAGGCGCCGTAGGCGTCGGCCAGCTCGGCGCGCGCGCGCCAGGTGTAGACCGTGTCGTACTTGAGCTGCGCGGTCACCGTCCAGCTCGTGCGACCGCTGCCGGGCGGCACCAGGGGTTCAGCGATGAGCGTGCTGCCCTCGAACAACTGGAAGCGGTGCGAAAGCCCCACGGTGTTGGCGTGGGTGGCGGTCGCGTTGGCCACCGAGAGGGTGACGGGGATCGTGTTCTGCGGGCCGAGCTCGGTGGTCGATCCCGAGGCGGGTGACGGACTGCCCGGCGTGTTGGCCTTGAGCGTCGGCGTGCCTTCGGGCACGGCGGCGACGCTGCCGACGCCCGGGGTCGCCGTCGGCGACACGGGCGTGTCGTTGCTGCTGCAGGCCGCGCTGACGGCCAGGACGGCGAGAAGGCCGATGTGAATCGCGTGCTTCATGACTCGTGTTACCTCGACTCGGCTCTCAGAAGGAGACGCGGACGCCACCGAAGATCTGGGCGCCGCCGTACTTGACGTCAATCGGACCGTTGGGACCGTCCACGTCGGTCTCGCCGCCGGCGTACCGGAAGCCGACCGTCGCGCCGAGCTTGCCGGCCTCGCCGAGGTCGAACGGCAGGTTGTACGTCACGTGTGCGCCGATGTTGAACGTCGTCGCCGTGGTGGTACCACGCGTGAAGGTCACGTCCTGGATCGCGACGGTCGCGAAGTTGGGTGCGCCGTCCACTTCCTGCACGCGCGCCGAACTCGGGAACTCGTGGGCGACGTTGACGAACGACGGACCGCCGCCGACGCCAAGCACCAGGTTCTCACCGAACGGGATCATCCAGGTGGCCGTGAGGTGGTACTGGTTCTCGGTGTGCTTCAGGTCGTCGATGCGCTGGTTGGCTTCGCGGTAGCGATTCAGGAACAGCGGGTGCGGGACGCGGGCGATGGCCGCGGTCTCGACCTCGTCGCTGTGGCGGGTGTAGGCCAGGCCCAGCACCAGGTTGCGCCAGACGCGCGCGCCACCACCCAGCCCCCACACCACGCCGCCACCATAGCTCTGCGAGGCGTCGATGCTGCCGGGTTCGTCGTAGATGGTGAAGGTCGACGAGGTCGTGATGAGGTGCGAACCGCTCTGCGCGCCGAGGTTGACCTCGACGTAGCCGCGCTGTTCGTAGGTTGCCGACTGGGCCGAGGCCGCGGCCGGCACGAGGAGCAGGCCCACAAGGAAGAGTGCTCGTGTGTTCATAAACAAACAGTCGTACTCCCGTTCCGACGGTCGGTCGGATCCGTACTAGCTTCCGCTGGTTGAAGAGTGGCGCCGGGCCCCGACCCGGACGCCGCGAGTGTCCGCCGGGAACAGGACACTCGATTGTGGTGAGGGGAGGGGCCAGTGTCAACAGTCAATGCTGCGATGCCGGGAATGCTGCGAATGCCGCACATCCCCGGCATTCCGGCATTCCCGGCATCACGGTACCCCTAGAACCGTCCGCGCCCTGTCCAGCGCCCGATGGCGCCCTGGCTGGCCGTGTTCTGCGTCTGATCGATCCAGGCCGGCCCCGGATTGTTCCCGCAGTGACCGACGATGATGTCGATGATGTAGACGTTGGTCGTGCCTTCGTCGCGCCCCGGACCCCAGTTGTAGTCCACCACGTCGTGCGACGGGTCGTTTGAGTTGCCCCGCTTGCCGTTGTAGCCCCAGCGCGTGTCGAACTGGCGCAGACGGTCCACCACGCGATCCATGAACTCCCACGACCCGCCGCGATCCTGGCAGGAGTTGCGCAGCGCCTGCGGGTACTGCCGCGCCACTTCCTCGACCACCCAGGACATGTTCGGCAGCGGCAGTCGCTGGCCCGGGGCCGGATCCGGTGTGCGGCGTCCGCCGGGTGGCGGCGCAGGCGACGGACTCGGGGCCGGACTCGGCGAAGGGGCCGGGCCGGGCGAGGGGGAGGGCGAGGGGGCTGGCGCCGGTGTCGGCGGGGGCGGCGGCGCCGCCGGCGTCCGGAACAGGGAGTCGCCGGAGGGCGGCGTGGTGATCACGCCATCGGTGGCCGCCACGCGCCAGTAGTACGTCGTGTTGTACTGCAGCGGCGACGGACGCACGGTGGTGGTGCTGCCGCTGGTCCTCGGCACCGTCAGCACGGCCACCATCTGGGTGAAGGCGCGATCGGTGGCGATGTCGAATCGATACTGGACGGGGCCGGCGAGCGGGCCGGATGCCGGACCGTTGACCACCGAGATGTCGGGGGTGATCGTGTCGACCGTCGTGTTGTTCTGCGGCGCCGCAGGCATCGGGACCGCGATGGTGACCGGATCCTGCAGGACGAACGCCGACACCGCCGACCACTCGCCGGTGTTGGCGCCGTCGGCCGCCCGGCTCCGCCAGAAGTAGCGGGCGCCGCCGGCCGTCAGCGTCACGGGCACCTGATAGGACGTCCGTCCGCCGGACCCCGGGGAGATCCGGTCGGCGGTGTGGACCTTGCTCTGGAAGCCCCCGTCGGTCGCGATCTCGACCTGCAGCCAGATCGGCCGTTCGCCGGTCGTGGCAGCGTTCTCGATCAGCAGGGTGATCGAGCCGCCCGCCGTCAGGGTCGTGTTGTTGACCGGCTCGAGCGGTTTCGGGGCGGTGATGGTCACGCCCGCAATGGGCCCGGCGACGCTCGGGCTCATGGGATTGCGGCTCTTGTTGGATTCGCAGCCCGCCACGAGTGTGGCGCACAGGCTCAGGGCAACGAGGGTGACGCGGGGGGTGGTCTTCATCGGGGACGTCCTTGCACCAGGCAGGAGGACCGCGGATACCGGCGCGGGTACACCTCCTCCTAGGGCATATCGGACGAAGCCGGAGACATCATCAGCCCCCGTCGCAACAAAAACAGGAGCCCGCCCGGCAGCGACGCCAGAATCAGCAGGGCCGCCCCGGCAATCGACAGCGCCAGGCCCGCGTCCACCGCGTGGCCGAGGCGCACGAAGAGGTACGAGAACACCGCCTCGCGCACGCCGAAGCCGTTGATCGACACCGGTGCGAGCTGGATGACCAGGCTGACGGGCACGATCACGAGCGCGTCGCGCAGGGGGAGATCGATCTGCAGCCCGTACGCGACGCACAGATAGAAGAGCACCACGAGCACCTGCACGACGAGTGCCCCGACGAAGGCCTGGGCCAGATGGCCCCGGTTGCCGCCCACGCGCGCGAGCATCTCCTCCAGGCGCTCGAGGCGCTCGGTGACCCAGTCCTTCCGGACCCGGGTGAGCGGCCGCAACAGCCGGGGCACCAGCGGCGGCTGCGAGACGACGATGGCCGCGCTGACGGCGCCGAGCACGAGGAGCACCCAGAGGTAACCCGTGCCGGGCAGGGCGTGTCGGAGCAACAGCGACCCGGTCGCCGCCACGGCGAAGAGGGCAATCAGTCCCAGCACGCGGTCGAGCAGGACGACGGCGGTGGCCACGGTGCGCGACCCGGTCAACTGCGCGGAGTCGGCGATGCGGACGACGTCACCGCCGATGTTGCTGGGCAGGAAATTGTTGAAGAAATTCGCGACGAGGCAGGACAGGGTGAGTTGCCAGGTCGAGGCGTGCACGTTCTGCGTGACCAGGAGGCGTCGCCACCGCCAGCCACTCACGAGCAACAGCACGGCGTGTGCCACGAGCGCCAGCGCAATCCACTCCCCCCGCACCTGCCGCAGACGCGCAGCCACCGCCCCGACGTCGGTCTGGCGGAATAGCAGGATCAACAAGCCGGCGCTGATGCTGAGCTTGAAGGCGAAGAAGGACGCGCGACGGACGCGGCCGGGGACGGGCGACATCAGTGGTGGCGGTCAACGGGGCATGCAGGCGGCACGCGGTGGAAGACGGTACCATGCGGGCCCACACGGCACAAAGCGCAGGGTGGGTAGCGCATGGCGCATAGCGCATGATGCCTAATGATTGATGCCTGATGCCAGGCGGCGCACGCGGCGACGTCGAGGCCGGGGCATTGCTGCCGGGCTCGTCCGGCGGGGTGTGACGAGCTGGTTTATACTTGAGGACTTTGTGGCTCGCCCGGCGCCGACCGGGACAGTCGAGCCGCGCGGCAGGCCGCCCCAGTCCCGTGACAGCTTCCACGCCACCGCTCAGGATCCTGATGCTCGCGCCTGAGCCGTTCTTCGAGCCGCGCGGCACGCCGTTCAGCGAGTTCCACCGCATCAAGGCCCTGGTCGAGGACGGCCACAGCGTCCACCTGGTCACGTATCCCATCGGGCGCGACGTCGACCTGCCGAACCTGCGCATCATCCGCAGCTGGCGTCCGCCGTTCATCCGGCGGGTGCCCATCGGCCCCTCGGTGACCAAGCTCGTGCTCGATGCCTTCCTGACGCTGACCATCCTTCGGGTGGCGCTGTTCAGCGGCGAGCGCTACGACGCGATTCATTCGCACGAGGAGATGGGCGTCCTCGGCGTGTGGCTCGGCCGGCGGCTGGGGATCCCGCACCTGTACGACATGCACTCGAGCCTGCCGCAGCAGCTCGGCAACTTCCGGTACTCGCGGTCGCGCCTGCTGCGATGGGTGTTCCAGCGCGCGGAAGACTACATGGTGCACGGGTCGCAGGTCGTCATCACGATCTGCCAGGACCTGCAGGACACCGTCCACGAGATGGGGGTGGGCGAGCGGTCGGTCTTGATCGAGAACGTGATGGGGGGCGACGTGGACCCGGCGCCCGGCCCCGGCCGCGACGCCGTCCGGCGCCAGTGGGGCCTCACGCCCGATCAGCCGGTGGTGCTCTACACGGGCACGTTCGAGGAGTACCAGGGGCTCGACCTCCTGCTCGACGCGAGCGTGCGGCTGAAGGCCCTCGTGCCGGATGCGGCCGTCCTCGTCGTCGGCGGGGCGCCCGATCAAGTGGACGCGCTCTCGGCGCGTGCGCGGGCCGCCGGTGCGACGCTCGTGTTCACGGGGCAGCGCCCGCCGGCCGAGATTCCGCATTTCGTCGAGGCGTGCGACGTGCTCGTCTCGCCCCGGATCTCGGGCACCAACACGCCACTCAAGATCTATTCCTATCTCCGGTCCGGGCGGCCCATCGTCGCGACCCGGTTGCGGACGCACACGCAGGTGCTCGACCCGACCACCGCCGTGCTCGTCGACCCCGAGCCCGAGGCGCTGGCGGCCGGACTGGCGCGCGTGCTCGCAGACCGGGCGGAGGCCGCGCGCGTGGCCGACGAGGCCCGGCGCCTGGCCGACGACCGCTACAGCCGACAGTCGTATCTGGCGCGCACGCGCCGCGCGTACGCGATGCTGCTCGGCGCGCGGCGTCCGGGCGTGGCGGCCATCGCCATGCCGGGACAGGCCGCGTCCGGGGGACCGGAGCCGCAGTGACGGCCCTGGTCACGGGTGTCACCGGGTTCACGGGCGGGCACCTCGCGCGATACCTGGTTCACCGCGGGATGCGTGTGCGCGGGCTGGTGCGGCCGCGGAGCGTCTCGCGTCCGGAGGTGACCGCGCTGCGCGATGCGGGCATCGAAGTGGCGACCGGCGACCTGACGGACGCCGCGGCGGTCGCCGCGGCGTGCCAGGACATCGACGTCGTCTACCACATCGCGGCGACCTATCGGGAAGCGGGTCAGCCCGACAGCGCCTATCGCGCCATCAACGTCGAGGGCGTCCGAAACGTCATCGCGGGCGCGCGGTCTGCCGGCGTCCGCCGCGTCGTGCACTGCAGCACGGGCGGGGTGCACGGGCACGTCGCCAATCCCCCCGCCAACGAGGACGCGCCGTTCAATCCCGGCGACGTCTATCAGGACACCAAGCTGGAAGGGGAGCAGGTGGCGCGGGCCGAGGGCCAGGCCGGCCACCCCGAGGTGGTGATCGCGCGGCCCATCGGCATCTACGGGCCCGGCGACCTGCGGTTCCTCAAGATGTTCCGCGGCATCTCGCGCCGGCGGTTCCCCGTGCTGGGGTCTGGCGAGGCGTTCTATCACCTCACCTACATCGACGACCTCTGCGAGGGCTTCCGGTTGTGCGGCGAGGTGCCGGGGGCGGCGGGCCGCACCTACCTCCTCGCGGGGCCCCGGTACACGACGCTGAACGAACTCGTCGCGCTGATCGCGGCCGAACTCAAGGTGAAGCCGTTCCCGGTGCACCTGCCGGTGTGGCCGTTCTGGCTGGCGGGCGCCGCGTGCGAGGCCATCTGCGTGCCGCTGCGGATCGAGCCGCCCCTGTATCGTCGGCGCGTGGACTTCTACACCAAGAGCCGGGCGTTCGACACGACGCGGGCCCGGACGGAACTCGGCTTCGCGCCGGCCGTCGATCTGCCCGAAGGCATCCGGCGCACGATCGCGTGGTACCGCGCGCAGGGACTGTTGTGAGCGAGAAGATCTCTGTTCTCCACGTGTGCGATCACCTCGGCTGGGCCGGGTCGCGCATGCACGGCGTGAAGCGGCTGTTCGCGTGGACCCTTCCGCGCTTCGACCCGGCGCGCTTCGACGTCTCGCTGGTCAGCCTCCGCAAGAAAGACACGTCGGAAGACACGCTCGAGCAGTTCGGCGTCGACGTCACCTACCTGCACAAGGGCAAGTTCGACCCCGCGACGCTCACCGCGCTCCTCAAGGTGATGGACCGCAAGCGCACGCAGGTGCTGCACCTGCACGGCTACGGCGCCACGACGTTCGGCCGGGTCGCGGCGGCGATGCGCGGGACGGCGGTGCTGCTGCACGAGCACGCCAACCACACGACCACGCCGTGGTTCCAGCAGGTGGCCGACACGCTGCTGGCGCCGTACACCGACCTGGCGATCGCGGTCTCGAAGTCCACCGCGGAGTTCACGATTCGCGCGCGCAAGGTTCCCGCCGAGAAGACCCGGGTGGTGTATCTCGGCGCGCCGCTCGAGGAGTTCGGACGGCCCCGCTCGGCGCAGGAGATCGCGGAGGCGCGCCAGGCGCTCGGCATCGCGCCGGGCACGTTCGCCGTGGGCACCGTCACGCGCCTGATGCCCTCGAAGGGCAACCGCTACCTGATCGACGCCGTGCGACCCATCGTCGAGCAGGTGCCCGAGGCCCACGTGTATCTGGCGGGCGAGGGCGAACTGCAGGGTGAACTCGAGGCGCAGGCCCGGTCACTGGGCGTGACCGATCGCGTGCACTTCCTCGGGTTCCAGCGCGACGTGGCACGCGTGCTCTCGGCGTTCGACCTCGTCGTGTTCCCCTCGCTGTGGGAGGGTACGCCGTTGACCTCGTTCGAGGCCCTCGCCATGGGCAAACCCATCGTGTCCACCGACGCCGATGGCTTGTGCGAGATCCTGCGCGACCAGGTCGATGCGCTCGTGGTGCCCAAGGAGGATGCGCGCGCCCTGGCCGACGCCATCGTCGCGCTCGAGCGCGATCCCGGTCGGCGCGCGGCCCTCGGCGCCGAGGCGCAGCGCACGAGCCGGCGGTACGACATCGGCGCGTACGTCCGGAAGATGGAGCGGCTCTACGAACTGATGGCGCGCCTGCCGAAGTCGTCCGGGCGGAAGGCCCTGCTGCGCGAGGACCTGTCGTTCCTCGACGGAGGCCAGCCGTGAACGTGCCGCGGGCGGCCCGTCTCGGGCGCCTGTGGAGCGAGCCGGGCGCAGTGGCGACCCTGATCCTGGGCGCGTTGCTCCTCGGGTTCGCGCTCACGGTGAAGTTCCCGGTCGTCGCCTTCGGCTTCCAGAGCGACGAGGCCACCTACTACAGCCTCGGGCACTCGATGGCGCAGGACGGCGACATGCAGTTCCAGCGCAAGGATCTGGTCCGTGTCTGGAAGGAGTTCCCGTCGGGGCCGCAGGGCATCTTCCTGAAGCGCGGCCGCACGTTCCACCTCGAACTGCAGGGAGCGCCTCCCTTCGTGCGATGGGTGAAGGGGCCCGACACCCGGACCGACCGGCTGTACTACGGCAAGTCCTTCGTCTATCCCCTGGCCGCCGCGCCCTTCATCTGGCTGGTCGGCACCAACGGCTTCCTGGTGCTGCACGCGCTGCTGCTCACGGCGTGCTTCGGCGCGACGTACGCGTTCGTGCGTGCCCGGTCCTCGTCGTCGTCGGCGCTGGCCTACGCCGTGGTCTTCCTGTTCGCCTCGGCGGCGCCGGTCTACTTCGTGTGGCTCACGCCGGAGCTGTTCAACCTCGCCCTCGTGCTGCTCGGGCTGTTCTTCTGGGCGTACAAGGAGGTGGCACCTGCGCTGGTGCCGACCGGGACGTGGGTGGACCGCTGGGCGCGCCTGCTGCGCAGCCCGTGGTCCGACGTGATTGCCTGCACGCTGCTCGGCATCGCCACGTTCTCCAAGCCGCTCAACGTCGTGGCGGCGGCGCCGGTTCTCTGGCTCGTCCTGCTGCGCCGGCAGTGGATCCGCGTGGGCATCGTGAGCCTCGCCTTCGTCGCGGCGACCGGCGGCCTGTTCCTCGCCAACGGCCTCAGCAGCGGGGACATGAACTACCAGGGGGGCGGCCCGGATCGGTCCACGTTCTACGGGCGGTTCCCGTTCCAGACGCCGGACGCCACCTTCGACAACACCGGCGAGGTGCGGGCCACCGACGGGTTGTTGACCGACGTCATCTTCAACCGCGACGCGCTGACGACGGTGCTGGTCCACAACGTCGGCTACTTCCTGGTCGGGCGGCACACGGGGCTCGTGCCGTACTTCTTCCCGGGCATGCTCACGCTCGCCCTCTTCCTGCTGGCTGGGCGGCAGCGGCGCGAAGCCTTCCAGTGGCTGGTGCTGCTGGCGCTGGTGCTGGCGTCGGTGGCGCTGCTGATCTACATGCCGTTCACGTACTCGGGCGGCGGGGGACCGGTCGGCAATCGTTACTTCATGGGCTACTACGCCCTGTTCCTGTTCCTGGTGCCGGCAGCCGTCACCGTGCGCACCGCCGTTGCGGCGGCCGTCGTGGGCGGACTGTTCACGGCCCAGCTGATCGCCAACCCGTTCTACACGTCGTTCTACCCGGCGACGCATCCGAAGTACGGCCTGTTCAGGTGGCTGCCGATCGAGCTGTCGCTGGTCAACGACCTGCCGGTCAACGTGACCCCGTCGCGCGCCAAGCAGCCACTGGCCGGCGATCCGCCGGTGCTGGCGTACTTCCTCGACGACAACGCCTACAACCGCGAAGGGGAGTGGTTCTGGGTGCGCGGTGAGTCGAGGGCCGACCTCATCCTGCGGGCACCGGCACGACCCCATCCTGACGGTGCGTTCACGTCGCTGGCGCTCGAGGCGCTCGACGTGGAGATCGCCACGGGCCCGGCCGACGCCGTGGTGCGCATCGAGACGGGCGTCGACCGCGTGCAGGTGGCCCCGGGCGCCAAGAGCGGCCAGACCGTGCGCGTGCGCATGCCCGACGGGTTCCCGTACAAGGCCATCCCGGGGCAGCCGCTCAATCGCGTGTACCAGGTATCCATCTCGGCCAGCAAGGGCTTCATCCCGCTGTTCGACGAAGGCGTGCGCGACACCCGGTTCCTCGGCGCGCGCATCCGGATCGTGCCCGTGTATCGCGACGATCGTTTCCAACCCGCGCCTCGATAGGCTGCAGGCTTCAGGCTGCAGGGCCTCACGGATCAAATGTCTTACGCCTCTCCCCTCGAATCCCGCATCGCCAAGAAGGTCGCGAAGGCCTCGATCGACTTCCGGCTGATCGAGCCGCACGACCGCATCATGGTCGGCCTCTCGGGCGGCAAGGACAGCTGGGCCCTGATGCAGGTACTGCACGTGCTGCAGCAGCGGGCGCCCTTCCCGTTCACGTTCCTGGCCGTCAACGTCGACTCGGGCTACAAGGACTTCAAGCACGACGTGATCCGGAAGACGTGCGACGAGCGCGGCTGGGAGGTGCGCATCGAGCACACCGAGATCGGCGAGGTGATGGACGACCTGCTGGAGGCCAACGCCACGCCCTGTTCGCTCTGCGCGCGCCTGCGCCGCGGCGTGCTGTATCGCATTGCCGACGAGGTCGGCGCCACGAAGATCGCCCTGGGCCACCACGCCGACGACTTCATCGAGACCCTGCTGCTGAACCTGTTCTTCGGTGGCGCGCTGAAGGCCATGCCGGCACGCCTCGTGTCGGACAACGAACGCCACGTCGTGATTCGCCCGCTGGTCCACGTGAGCGAGCAGGACGCGATGGACTACGCCCTGGCGTCCGAACTCCCGATCGTCGGCTGTTGCTGCCCGGCCTGTGGCGACCTCAGCCTGCAGCGCCAGCGCCTGAAGCGGCTGATCGGCGAGCTCGAGCGTGAGCACCCCGGCGTCAAGGCCTCGATGCTGAAGGCGATCCAGAACGTCCACCCGCGGCACCTGCTCGACCTGCGGCTCAATCCCCTCGACGCCGTCGCACGCACCGGCCGGGTGGATGCCGACGATGAAGCGCCCACGGTGGCGCCCGTCGTGCGTCCGCTCCCCGTCGTGCGGCGGGCCGACCTCACGCCCACCGCATGAGGGCCGTCGTCCAGCGTGTCAGCCGCGCCTCGGTGACGGTAGACGAAACGGTGGTCGGGCAGATCGGGGTGGGGCTGCTAGTGCTAATCGGGGTGGTCGTGGGTGACGACCAGCGCGACCTCGACTACATCGTCGACAAGGTGGCGGGCCTGCGTGTCTTCCCCGACGCCAACGGGCGCATGAACGTGGACGTCGCGGACGCGGGCGGCGCGCTGCTCGTGGTCTCGCAGTTCACTCTGGCCGGCGACTGCCGCAAGGGCCGGCGCCCGTCGTGGGACGATGCCGCGAAGCCGGACGAAGCGCGCGCCTGGTATGAACGCGCGATCGAGGTGTGGCGGGCGCGGGGCCTGCCGGTCGAGGCTGGGGTGTTCCAGGCCGACATGCAGGTCGCGCTCGTCAACGATGGACCCGTCACGCTGCTCCTCGACAGCCGCCGGCAGTTCTGACACTCTGTCGGCGCGCGAGCCCGACCCGCCTCGCGCGCACGGGGAGTCCCGCCCGGTACCCCGTACCCGGCCCCCTGTACCCGGCACCCGGCACCCGGTACCCGGATCTGGAGAACGATGCACTTCTGGAAAGCTCACGCTTACGGCAACGACTTCCTCTACGCGACGTTTGCCGACGTGGTGGGGCAGGACCTGCCCGACCTCGCACGTCGGACCTGCGCCCGCACGACGGGCATCGGCGCCGACGGGCTGATCCTCTTCGAGGCCAGGGCCGGTGGCGCTCGCATGCGGCTGCACAACGCCGACGGGTCGCTGGCCGAAGTGTCGGGCAACGGTGTCCGCGGACTCGCGGCCCTGCTGGCGCACCAGCAGGGCTCGCACCGTGGCGAGGTGTTCGAGATCGACACCGACGCCGGCCGGAAGCGGCTCGAACTCGTGGCCCACGATCCGCAGGGACGCCCCGTCTTCCTGGCGGCCATGGGGCAGCCGGAGCGGATCACCCGCACGGTCGTGGAACTCGACGATGAGGCGATTCCCCTGGTGACGTTGTGGATGGGGAACCCGCAGGCGGTGTGGCTGGTGGACGGCCTCGATGCCCGCGATCTGATTCGGGTCGGCGCCGCGCTGCAGCGGCACCCGGCGTTTCCCGACGCCGTGAACCTCGAACTCGCGCACGTGGTCGCACCGGGCGAGGTCGAGATCCTGATCTACGAGCGCGGCGTGGGGCCGACCCAGTCGTCGGGCACGGGGTCGTGTGCGGCCGCCGTTGCCGCCGCCGCGTACGGTGGGGCCGCGCGTGTGGTGGACGTGGTGGCGCCCGGCGGGCGGCAGCGTGTCGAGTGGCGCGAGGACGGCGTGTACCTCACCGGGTGGGCCGAGGTGGTCTGCGAAGGGACCTGGCTGGCGTGAGGACGCTGCACGAGGCCATCGGCGCGGTCGAGACGTACTCGCCGGCCGAAGAGGCCTTCAATCGACGCCGACGGACGTGGGGGCTGTTCCTCGGGCCGCTCGTGTGCCTGGTGGTCGGCATCGCACCCCTGCCACTCGAGCCGGCGGCCCACCGGATGGCGGCAATCCTGGCGCTGGTCGTCGTCCTCTGGATCAGCGAGGCGCTGCCGATGGCCATCACCGCGGTGCTCGGCCCGGTGCTCGCGGTGGTGGCGCAGGTGGCCCCGGCGCGCGCGGCCCTCGCGCCGTTTGCCGACCCGATCATCTTCCTGTTCATCGGCAGCTTCATCCTCGCCGAGGCGATGTTCGTCCACGGGCTCGATCGGCGCATCGCCTTCACGGCGCTCGCCTCGCCCTGGGTGGGTAGCAGCGGCACGCGCATCCTCGTGATGTACGGCCTGGTCGGCACGGTCATCTCGATGTGGATGAGCAACACGGCGACGACGGCGATGATGTTCCCGATCGGCGTGTCGATCGTCGCGCAGTTGCGCCGCGGCACCACGGGGCAGGACGAGTCGCTGCGCCGCTTCGCGATGGCGATGATGCTGATCACCTCGTTCGGCGCGTCGATCGGCGGCATGGCGACGCCCGTCGGCACGCCGCCCAACCTCATCGGCATCGGCCTCATCGAGCGCATCACGGGCACGCACATCGGGTTCTTCCGCTGGATGGCCATCGGCGTGCCGCTCGTCCTGCTGCTGTTCGCCCTGCTGGCACTGGTCTTCACCTGGACCAGCAGCCGGGGCGTCCAGGTCGGCGAGGCGAGCGCCCGCATCGTCCGCGAAGAGTTGGCGCGGCTCGGACCGCTCACGAAAGCGCAACGCAACGTGTACATCGCGTTCGGCGCGACGGTGCTGCTGTGGACGTTCCCCGGGGTGCTGGCGCTGGCGGGGCTGAGCGACGCCCCGATCACCCGGGCCTACATGACGTCGGTGCCCGAGGGCGTGGCGGCGATGCTGGGCGCCATGCTGCTGTTCGTGCTGCCGGTGCACTGGGCGGCGCGCAAGTTCACGCTCACGTGGGAGGAGGCCTCGCGGATCGACTGGGGCATCGTCCTGCTCTACGGCGGCGGACTCGCGATGGGTGACCTGGCGTTCTCCACGGGACTGGCGGGCGCGATGGGCGAAGGACTCACGAGCTGGCTGCCCGGGGCGGGCCCGATGCTGCTCACGAGCGTGTTCACGGCCGTCGCCATCCTCCTGTCGGAGACGACGTCGAACACGGCGTCGGCCAACATGGTGGTGCCGGTGGCGATTGCCGTCGCGACGGCGTCGGGCGTGGACCCCATGCTGCCAGCACTCGGCGCGACGCTCGGGGCTTCCATGGGCTTCATGATGCCCATCTCCACGGCGCCCAACGCCATCGTCTACAGCAGCGGGCACGTGCCCATCGGGGCCATGATGCGGTACGGCATCATCCTCGACGTGGCCGGGTTCTTCGCCATCGTCGCCCTGCTCGGCCTGCTGGGCCCCCTCCTGTTCTGACCGACCGGCCGGTTGCAGATTCCGCCGGCCCCGGCTGTGTGACCTCGCAGTTCCTGCCACGCGGTCAGCGCGTGCGGCGGCCGCCTCTCGCACCCGCGATCGCCGCCACCGCCGCATCGTAGGTCGCCGTTGCGGCCCGGATTCGCTCGGGAAGGGGGCTGGCCACCGCGCTGGCCTCGTCGAACCGCTGCGCCTGCAGATGTGTGCGCGCTTCTTGCAGGGAGGCTTCCACGCGCTCGACGTCGGCGCGCAGGGCCTGGAGCGCCGCGACCGCCGCGGCCGAGGGCCGACGCGGCCCCGGCGACGAGGAGACGGCCTGAAGACGCTGTTGCGCAGTGGCCAGGGCGAGTTCGGCGGCGGTGATGCCGCGTTCGGCCTGCCCGCGCACCTGGGCCTTCCGGTCGGCCGCCTCGCGCGCGGCCGTCTGGGCGCGTTCCCGCGCGTCGAGGGCGTGGTTGAGCGCTTGACGGTAGTCGCGCTGGTCGGCGGCCTCGTGCGAGCGCCGCAGCGCGGTCTCGGCGGCGCTGAACTCGGCGCTGGCATACTGCGCGGCGCCTGCGGCCCGGGCCGTGGCGATGGCGCCGTCGGCCTGGTCCATTTCCTTCTGGGGTGGGGCGGCACAGGCGGCGATCCAGACGAGGCAGGCCGCGAGGGCGGCGGCACGTCGAGCGGACGGCAGCGCGCCAGGACGTTCGGACATGCGCAGGAGTATACCGAGAGGGCGTAGTAGCATGAGGAGTTCGGCCGGGGTGGTGGGCCGATACCGGAGGCCGTCTGCGTCATGAAAGACCTGGCGCTGCAGGATCGGCCGCGTGAGAAGCTCCTCGAGCGGGGGGTCGGTGCGCTCGGCGACAACGAGTTGCTCGCGGTGCTGATGGGGCATGGCACCGCTGGCGTGGACGTGCTCGCCCTGGCCACCCGTGTGCTGGCCGAGGCGGGTGGGTTGCGGGGTCTCGCTCGTGCCTCGGCGCTGGATCTGTCGAGGCGGTGCGGTGTGGGGCCGGCCACGGCGGCCCGGGTCGTCGCGGCCGTGGAACTGGGGCGGCGCAGCGTGGTCCGCGCCGCGCCCGCGCGGGTGCAGGTCGCCGCGCCCGCCGACGCGGCCCGGTACCTGCTGCCGCGGTACGGGTCGGCCGACGTCGAGCAGGCTGGCGTGCTGCTGCTCGACGCGCGCCACCGGGTGTTGCATGCGAGGGTGCTCACCCGTGGCACGGTGGATGCCACGCCGATGCATCCGCGCGACGTGTTCCGCGAGGCCGCGCTCGCCGGGGCGGCCGCGGTGGTGCTGTTCCACAACCACCCGTCCGGGGATCCGCTGCCGAGCCCGGAGGACGTGGCGCTGACGCAGCGGATGATCGACGCGGGCCACCTGATGGGCATCGCGGTCGTGGACCACCTGATACTGGGCGACTCGAACTACTGCAGCCTCCGCGAGATCGGCAAGCTGACCCGCTGACACGAGACCATGCCGCGCTTCTACCTCACGACCGCCATCGACTACGTCAACAGCCGACCGCACCTCGGCACGGCCTACGAGAAGATCACGGCCGACGTCATCGCGCGGTACAAGCGCCTGAGCGGGGTGGACACCCACTTCGTGATGGGCAACGACGAGCACTCGCAGAACGTCTTCCGCCGCGCCCGTGAGCTCGGGCAGGAGCCGCTCGCGTACTGCGACGAGATGGAACGGCAGTTCCGCGAGGTGTGGCAGGCGCTCGACGTCTCGTTCGACGACTTCATCCGCACGACCCAGCCCCGGCACAAGGCTGCCGTCGAGACGATCGTGCGGCGCATCGCCGACGCGGGCGATCTGTATCAGGCCGACTACGAGGGCTGGTACTGCGTGGGATGCGAGGCGTTCAAGCAGGAGAAGGACCTGGTCGAGGGCCTCTGCCCGATTCATCGGACCAAGCCGGACTGGATCACCGAGCGGAATCACTTCTTCCGGTTGTCGGCCTATCGCGATCGCCTGCTGGCCCACTTCGCCGCGCATCCGGACTTCCTGCAGCCGGAGATTCGCCGCAACGAGATCCTGCGCCTGCTCGAGGCCGGCCTCGAGGACATCTCGATCAGCCGCGCCGGCCAGTCGTGGGGCATTCCGCTGCCGACTGACCCGTCGAGCGTGGTGTACGTGTGGTTCGACGCGCTGATCAACTACGCGTCGGCCGTGGGACTCGGGACCGACGAGGCGCAGTTTGCCGAATGGTGGCCCGCCGACCTGCACGTGATCGGCAAGGACATCACGCGCTTCCACTGCGTCATCTGGCCGGCCATGCTCATGAGCGCCGGGTTGCCGGTGCCGCGGCAGGTCTTCGGGCACGGCTGGGTGCACCTCAAGGGCGAGAAGATGAGCAAGTCGCTCGGCACGGCCGTCGACCCGCTCGAGGCCGGCCAGCGGTTCGGCGCCGACGCCCTGCGCCTGTTCCTGACCAAGGAGATTCCCTACGGCGCCGACGGCGACTTCAGCGAGGAGCGCTTTGCGGAGCGGTACAACGCCGACCTGGCCAACAACCTCGGCAACCTGGTGAACCGGGTGACGGCGATGGGGGCGCGATACCGCCAGGGGCAGCTCGCGCCGACCGCGGCGCCATCGCGCCTGCAGGACCTCGCCGCCACCACGCTGCGCGACTATCGCGACGCGATGGACACGTTCGCGCTGCACCAGGGCGTGGCCGCGGCGTTCCGCCTGGTCGATGCGACCAACGAGTACCTCGCGGAACGCGCGCCGTGGACGCTGGCCAAGGATCCGGCCAACGCGTCGGCGCTCGACGAGGTGCTCTTCACGGCCGCCGAGAGCCTGCGGATTGCGACGGTGCTGCTCTCGCCCGTGATGCCGCGCAAGACGCACGAGATCTACCGGCGACTCGGCGAGGTCAGGGCGGCAGAGGCCGAGAAGGCCGGCCGCCTGTCGGTGGACCTGTTGCGCCTCGACGAGGACGCGGTCTGGCGAGCCGACGGCGTGCGCCGCGTCACGGCTGGTGACCCGATCTGGCCGCGGCACCTTTCGTTGGTCGCCGAGCCAGGACATTACGCGGTCGACGGCGCACCCGCAGTGCCGTCATCGCACAAGGAGAGTGGAGTGTCCGTGTCAGAGCCACAGCCGACCCCCCCGGCCCCCGAGGCCGCGCCTGCCAGTCCCGCGCCGGCTGCCCCAGTGGCGCCCGAGGCGTCGGTCATCACCATCGACGACTTCGCGAAGGTGGAGCTGAAGGTCGGGAGGGTTCTCGCCGCCGAGGCCGTGCCGAAGTCGAAGAAGCTCCTGAAGCTCACCGTGCAGGACGGCCCTGAGTCGCAGCGCACCATCCTGGCCGGTATTGCCGAGTCCTACACCCCCGAGGCGATCGTCGATCGCACGATCGTGTTCGTGGCCAACCTGGCGCCCCGCCCGATGATGGGGCTCGTGTCGCACGGGATGGTGCTGGCGGCCGACACCGACGGCAAGGCCCAACTCATTGGATTCGAGACGCCGCCGGCTCCCGGCACACGGGTCCGGTAGGCGCGCGTGATCGACACGCATTGCCATCTGGCCGGCGACGAGTTCGTCGCCGATCTGGACGCCGTGATCGCGCGAGCGGAGGAGGCCGGCGTCGCGGCGGCGATCTGCATCCTCGATGCGGCCAATCGCGTCGAACTTCACAGGGCGGCTGACCTGCGGGCCCGGTGGCCCGCAGTGCGGTTCGCTGCCGGCATCCATCCGCACCAGGCGGCCAACGTGGCCGTGGGCGACGTGAGAGCCGTCGTGGACGCCGCCCTCGACGCGTCGGCGGCGGTGGCCCTCGGCGAGGTCGGCCTGGACTACCACTACGACTTCGCGCCGCGCGAAGTGCAGCGGCAGGTGTTCGCCGAGCAGGTGCGCATGGCGGTCGAGCGCAGCGTGCCTCTGGTGATCCACACACGCGAGGCCGACGCCGACACGCTCGCGGTGATCGACAGGGCGGGGCAGGGCCGCGCGCGGGGCGTCTTCCATTGCTTCACGGGTGACGAGGCGCTGGCGGCCGCGGCCGTGGAACGGGGATTCCACGTCTCGTTCTCGGGCATCGTCACCTTCCCCCGGGCCGAAGCCCTTCGCGAGGTGGCCCGGATCGTGCCAGCAGACCGGTGGCTCGTGGAAACCGACAGTCCGTACCTGTCGCCCGCGCCGCAGCGTGGGGGGCGTAACGAACCGGCGCGGGTGATGCGGGTGCTCGAGACCGTCGCACGCGTACGCGGCCTGTCACTCGAGGAGGCCGCGCGCCAGGCCGTGGCCAATGCAGCGACCGTGTTCGGCGAGGCCGGACCCAACAGGTAGGCGCGTTGACACGCCTACCACAATGTGTTGAGATTCCTGGGGTTTCGCACGTGCAGCCTTCCTCGTCTCCTCCCGATCTAGCGCAGCTGTTCGAGCCCGTGAGGGGCGACCTGGAGCGCGTCAACCAGGCCTTCCTGCGGCACATCGATTCGCGCGTCGAGCTGATCCCGGAGATTGGACGGTACCTCCAGAACACGGGAGGCAAGCGCGTCCGCCCGGCGGTGATGCTGATGGCCGGGCGGCTCGCCGGTGGCGAGGCGTCGAGCGACATGGCCGTGCTCTACGCGTCGGTCATCGAGTTCATCCACACCGCCACGCTCGTCCACGACGACATCATCGACGACTCGGAGCTGCGACGGGGCCGCCTCGCCGTGCACTCGCGGTGGGGCAACGAGGTGACGGTCCTGCTCGGCGACTATCTCTACATCAAGTCGCTCGGCATGGCACTGGAGTACGACCGTATCGACGTCCTGCGGGTGCTGTGCGACATCACCCTCAAGATGATCGAGGGTGAGCTCTACCAGCTCACCAAGAACGGCGACCTCGAGATCACCGAGGACGAGCACTTCGACATCATCCGACGCAAGACGGCGTACCTGTTTGCCGGCTCGTCCAAGATCGGCGGCATGATCGGGACGATCACGCCGGCACAGGAACAGGCCCTCTGGGACTACGGCTTCAACCTGGGGATCGCCTTCCAGCTGGTCGACGACCTGTTGGACTACACGGCCGACCAGGCTGCCCTCGGCAAGCCCATCGGGAGCGACCTGCGCGAGGGCAAGCTCACGCTGCCCATGATCCTGCTCCGCGATCGCGCTCCGGAGCGCGCCAGGCCCATCATCGAGCAGATCGTCCGCGACGCCGACGTGACCGACGAGGCCTGGCGGCAGCTGCTCGCGTTGATGCGTGAGTACGACATCGTGCCGCAGGTCACCCGACGCGCCGGCGAGTTCGCCGAGGCCGCGCGCCGTCAGCTCGCGTCGTTCCCGGCGAGCCGCGAGCGCGACGCACTGACGGGCCTGGCCGACTACGTCCTCGCACGCGACCGCTGACGCCCCGGTCGTCGCCGCCGACCTGCTATCCTCGGGCGGCCTGCTGATGTCCGCCGCTGCCGACCGCATCGACACGCTCCGCGCCCTCATCCGGCACCACGAGGAGCGCTACTACGTCCACGACGACCCCGAGATATCCGACGCGGAGTTCGACGCGCTCGTGCGCGATCTCCGCGCGCTCGAGGACGCCCATCCGCACCTGATCACGCCCGACTCGCCGACGCAGCGCGTCGCCGGACGACCTGCGGAAGGCTTCGCCACCGCCGGCCACCTCCGGCCGATGCTGAGCCTCGACAACGCGTACGACGATGGGGAGCTCGAGGCGTTCGACGAACGGGTCCGGAAGGGTCTCGGGAGCGACGCGCCGGTGCGATACGTCGCCGAACTCAAGATCGACGGCCTGAGCATCGCGGTGACGTACCTCGACGGGGTCTTCGCCCGCGGCGTCACCCGCGGCGACGGCACGGTCGGCGAGGACGTGTCGAGCAACGTCCGGACCATCCAGGCGATCCCGCTCCGCCTGCACGGGGCACCCCCGGGCCGCCTCGAGGTCCGGGGCGAGATCTACCTGCCGAGGGCCGCCTTCGATCGTCTCAACGAAGAGCGTGAGGCCGAGGGTGATCCGCTGTTTGCCAATCCGCGGAATGCGGCCGCCGGTACGCTCCGCAACCTCGATCCGGCGCTCGTCGCGCGTCGAGGCCTGCGCGCGTTCTTCTACCACGCCGTTCGGGAGGCCGACACGGCGGATGCGTCGCCCGCCGACGGTCCCGACCCCACGGCCGACGGACTGCCTCCGACGCAGAGCGAGTTGATGGACGCGCTCGCGTCGTGGGGCCTCCCGGTCGAGCGGCACTGGCAACGCTGCGACGGGATCGATGCGGTGAAGGCATTCTGCGCGTCCTGGGCCGATGCGCGGCACCGCCTTCCCTTCGAGACCGACGGCATCGTCATCAAGGTCGACCGACGCGACGAGCGCGCACGCCTGGGCTACACCTCGAAGTTCCCCCGCTGGGCCACGGCGTACAAGTTCCCGGCCCAGCAGGCCACGACGCGCCTGCTCCGGATCGACGTGCAGGTGGGTCGCACCGGAGCCGTCACGCCACTGGCGGTGCTCGAACCCGTGTCGCTCGCGGGGTCCACGATTCAGTACGCGACGCTGCACAACGAGGACGAAATCCGGCGCAAGGACATCCGTCCCGGCGACGAGGTCCTCGTCGAGAAGGGCGGCGACGTGATCCCGAAGATCGTGAAGCCGATCCTGTCGCGGCGCCCCGACGGCCTGGCCCCGTTCGAGATGCCGACCCGGTGTCCCGAGTGCGACAGCACGCTCGAGCGGCCCGAAGGGGAGGTCGTGTGGCGATGCCCGAATCCGAGCTGCCCGGCCAGGCTGCGACGCAGCCTCGAGCACTTCGCGGGACGCCGGGCGATGGGCATCGACGGGCTCGGCGAGGCGCTGGTGGACAAGCTGGTCACCGTGGGCCTGGTGAAGGATTTCGCCGACCTGTACCACCTGTCCGTGCCCCAACTGGCGGATCTGCGCTTCGAGGCCCAGCCCCGCCGCGCGAGCGACGACGGGGCGACGCCTGCCGCGCTCACGCCACGACGGTTCGGCGAGAAACTCGCCGAGGCGCTGGTGGCCCAGATCGACGCCAGCCGGCGCAACGACGTCTGGCGCCTGGTCTTCGGTCTCGGCATCAGGCACGTCGGCGAACGCGGGGCCCAGGCGCTGGCGGCGGCCTTCGGCACGATGGACGTCCTGGCCGGCGCCAGTCTCGAACAGTTGCAGGCCGTGCCCGACGTCGGCCCCGTGGTCGCCGCATCGGTGCGGCGGTTCTTCGATGCGCCAGGGAATCGGCAGCTCATCGCGCGCCTCGCGGCAGCCGGTGTGCACATGGGCACGCCAGTGCCCGAGGGGCAGGGGCCGAAGCCGCTGGCCGGACGCACCATCGTGTTGACGGGCACGCTCGAGTCCATGACCCGCGAAGACGCGACCGAGCGCCTGCTCGCCCTCGGCGCGAAGGTGGCCTCGTCGGTGAGCAGGAAGACCTCGCTCGTCATCGCCGGCGAGGCGGCCGGCAGCAAGCTCGACAAGGCACGCACGCTCGGGGTGCCGATTGGCGACGACGCGACACTGCAGGCGCTGCTGTCCAACCCTGATCGCTGGCCAATCGAGACCCCGTAGGCTGTAGGCTGTGTACCGATGACTGTAGGCTGTAGGCCCTGATGAGTGGACGCATCCTGGTGATAGACGATGAGGCCGGCATCCGCGAGAGTCTGCGGATGATCCTCGAGTACGAGGGGTACAACTGCGTGCTCGCGGCCACCGGCGAGGAAGGTCTGGGGATGGCGCGCAGCGACTCACCCGACCTGGTGTTCTGCGACATCAAGATGCCGGGGATGGACGGGCTCGAGGTGCTGGGCCGCCTCAAGGCGCAGGACGAGTCGTTGCCGGTCGTGATGATCTCGGGGCACGGCACCGTGGCCACGGCAGTCGAGGCCACCAAGCTCGGCGCGCTCGACTTCATCGAGAAACCCCTCTCGAGCGAGCGGGTCCTGCTGACGGTCCGCAACGCCCTCAACACGAGCCGACTCGAACAGGAGAACCGGCGGCTGCGCGGCGCCGAGGATGCCCGCTACAACATCGTCGGCCAGAGCCCGGCGCTGCTGCAGGTGCTCGACGCCATCGCCCGGGCCGCGCCGACCAACGCCACGGTGTTGATCCTCGGCGAGAGCGGCGTCGGCAAGGAACTGGTGGCACGTGCGATCCATCGCAACAGCCTGCGCGCCCGCGAGCGGTTCGTGCAGGTCAACTGCGCGGCGATTCCCGAGGAGTTGATCGAGAGCGAACTGTTCGGCCACGAGAAGGGCAGCTTCACCGGCGCCACCGACAAGCAGATCGGGAAGTTCGAGCTCGCCGATCGCGGCACCATCTTCCTCGACGAAGTCGGGGACATGAGCCAGAAGACCCAGGCCAAGGTGTTGCGGGTGCTGCAGGAAGGCGAGGTCGAGCGCATCGGATCGCAGCGGACGCTGAAGGTGGACGTGCGCGTGATCGCGGCGACCAACAAGGACCTCGAGGCCGCGATCGGCGAGGGCACCTTCCGCGAGGACCTCTACTTCCGGCTGAGCGTGATTCCCGTGCACGTTCCGCCGCTGCGCGAGCGTCCCGACGACATCCCGCTGCTCGTCCGGCACTTCGCGGACCTCTTCGCCGCCGACGGCGGTCGCACCCGCCGCTTCACGCCGGAGGCACTGGCGTTGCTGCAGCAGCACCGGTGGCGAGGCAACATCCGCGAGCTCAAGAACACCGTCGAACGCGTCCTGATCATGGCGAGAGGCGAAGTGGTCGACGTGGTCGAGGTCCGACAGTTCCTGCGCGTCGAGGGCGGCACGGCGCCCGTGCCGAGCCCGACGCCGGTCCCGGGGCCCGAACCGTCCACACCACCGCTCGCGCCCGTGTCCGCAGGCACTGGAAACGCCCAGGCCGAGACGGCACCAGCGCCGCCCGCACCCTCGTCGAACGCGCCCGAGCCGCCGGCGAGACCGGCGCCCGTCAAACCGACGACGCTGCGGGAGTTCAAGGAACAGGTCGAGCGCGAGTTCCTGGTCGAGAAGCTGCGCGAACACGGCTGGAACATCTCGAAGACCGCCGAGGTGATCGACACGCCCCGGAGCAACCTGTACAAGAAGCTCGAACAGTACGACATCAGCCAGGAGCGCGACGGCTGAGGCCACCCGGGGCGCTGCAGCCCCGTGCGGACGTGCCGATTGCCGTCCAAAGGCGGAACGAACCGCGGGGGACGCCACCGGATGCACGACGAGGTCAAGGACTACTACGAGGTGCTGCAGGTCAGCCCGAACGCCGACCCGGACACCATCACGCGTGTCTTTCGGCTCCTCGCGCAGCGCTATCACCCCGACAACCCGGAGACCGGCAACGAGGCGCGCTTCCGCGAGCTGCTCGAGGCCCATGCCACACTGCACGACCCCGTGCAGCGGGCGCAGTACGACGCCACGTACGGGCAGATTCGGCGGGAGCGGTGGCGATTCGTGGCGCGAGGCGCCGAAGAGGGATCCGACGTCGCGGGCGAGCAGCAGCTGCGCATGAAGGTGCTCGAGATCCTGTATGCGCGGCGTCGGCTCGAGCCCCATCGGCCCGGGCTCTCGGTGCTCGACCTCGCCGAACTCATGGGCACGCCACTCGAACACCTCGACTTCGCAGCCTGGTACCTCGTGCAGCGACAACTCGTGGTGCGCAACGACCAGTCGGACCTGGCGATCACCGCCGCCGGGGTGGACGCGGTGGAGGAGAGCCGCGCGCCGAGGCCCGACGTTCCCCGGCAGTTGAGCGAGCACGTCGAGGAGTCTGGCCGTCACTGACGTGACCGGCGTGTATGATCGGCCTGCGGCAGTCGTCCAGGCGATCGCTGGCGATGGGCCTCGGCCCGTCGTCCAGAGGAAAGTCCGAACTCCGCAGGGCAGTGCGCCGGGTAACGCCCGGGCGGGGCAACCCGACGGAAAGTGGCACAGAAAACACACAGCTGACGTCCGCTTTCGGGTGGACAAGCAATGGTGAAAAGGTGCGGTAAGAGCGCACCGCGCGGCCGGTAACGGACGTGGCAGGCAAAACCCCGCACGGAGCAAGACCAAATAGGGAGGCGCTCGAGGACGGCCCGTCCGAAGCCTCCGGGTAGGTTGCTCGAGGCCGTCAGCAATGCCGGTCCCAGAGGAATGATCGCCCGCTCGTCGCCCCCGCAAGGGGGTGGCGGGCCGACAGAATTCGGCTTATCGGACGACTGCCGCACTTTCCGCCCGTTCCCGGGCGTGGGCACACTCGGAGACGACCAACAGGATGGCGTTCTATCTCGTGACGGGTGGGGCCGGCTTCATCGGATCCCACATGGTGGAGGCACTCCGCCGCCGCGGCGACCGGGTGCGGGTGGCCGACGACCTGAGTACCGGGCACCGCCGCAACCTGGCACACATCGACGAGGTCGAGTTCCTCGAGGGCGATCTCGCCGACGCCGCCTTCGCGCGGCGTGCAGTGGACGGCGTCGACTACGTGCTGCACCAGGCGGCCATCCCCTCGGTGCCGCGATCGGTCGAGGATCCCCTCACGTCCAATCGCGCCAACATCGACGCCACGCTGGCGGTGCTGGTCGCGGCACGCGACGCCGGCGTGAAGCGGGTGGTGTACGCGGGCAGTTCCTCGGCGTACGGCAACGCGGCCGCGCTGCCCAAGCGCGAGGACATGCCGACGGCGCCCCTGTCGCCGTATGCCCTGCAGAAGCTCGTGGGCGAGCAGTACATGCAGATGTTCACCACGCTGTACGGCCTGTCCACCGTGACGATCCGCTACTTCAACGTCTTCGGGCCGCGGCAGGATCCGTCCTCGGCCTACTCCGGGGTGATTTCCCTGTTCATCCGTCACCTGATCGAGGGGCGAGCCCCGACCATCCACGGCGACGGCGAGCAGACCCGCGACTTCACCTACGTGACCAACGTCGTCGATGGCGCGATCCGCGCGTCGCAGGCCGGCCCCGAGGTCAGCGGCGAGGTGATCAACGTCGCGACAGCCTCGCGGATCTCGCTCAACGACCTCTTCCGTACCCTGAAGGGCATCACCGGCAGCACGCTCGATCCGGTCTACGGCCCGTCGCGGGCTGGCGACGTCCGCGATTCGCTGGCCGACATCACCAAGGCGCAACGGCTGCTCGGCTACACGCCAGGGGTTGGCCTCGAGGAAGGCCTGCGGCGGACCGTGGAGTGGTTCGTCAGCGCCCGGCGCGAGGCCTGACGAACTGCCAGGCGCCGGCTCCCGGAGCGCGGTAACTCCGGTTGCGCCCCGTCACCTGCCGTTCACCTCCTTCGCATGCCCCGCGAGGCGCGCGCTCGCGCGTCTCGACGGGGCCACGTCCTCGTATCCTCCTGCTCAGTCAGCGCTTACACGTACCGCCACCGGTCGGCGCCGGATCTGGCGTGAACGTTGCTCTCCTGACGGGCATGCGCGGCCCGGCTCCTCGTCACAGTTCGCGGGCCAACCTCCCGGCGACGCCGGTGCCGCGCTCCATCCACAGGAGGACTGCCATGACCAGCCACGTACTCGCCCTGTTCCTCGCGCTCGCCACACCCGGTGCGTCCGAGGGCGTGACCCGCCCGGCCGTCAACGCACAGGAGACCAAGGCCCCGGCCCCGGCCCAGACGGTCAACGTCAACACCGCCACGGCCCAGCAGCTCGAGGGCGTGCCCGGCATCGGGCCGAGCATGGCGCAGCGGATCGTCACCTATCGCGAGAAGAACGGCCCCTTCAAGAAGCTCGAAGACCTGATGAACGTGCAGGGCATCGGGGAGAAGTCGTTCCTGAAGCTCCGGCCGTACCTGTCGCTCACGCCGCAGGCCGATGGCAAGGCGACGCGCAGCTGATCGCCCGCGGGTGGGGCGTCACCTTCGGGGCGCGTCCCTGCCCGACCTGCTCATCGCCCTGGCCTTCACGGGCCTGCTGGCCGCTCCCGCGTGGTCGACCCTGACGTCGCTGCGCGTGGAGCGCGCCGGCCGGGAGGCCGCCCGGGGCGTGGCGGCCGACCTGCGGCGACTGGCGCACGACGCGCGACGCTTGCGGCGCACGATCGCCGTGGAGTTCGACCTGAGACCCGTCGCGCACTGGCGGGTCGTGGTCGACGGCAACGGCAATGGCGTGACGTCGGCAGACATCACGGCCGGCATCGACCAGCCGCAGACGCCCTGGACGCCGGTCTTCAGGGAGGGGCGTGCGCGGCTGGCCATCGACCGAAACCTGCCCGACGCCGACGGGACAGGGACGCTCCCGGCCGGAAGCGCCCCCGTCCGCCTCGGCGCGGCGCCGCGCCTCACGTTCACGCCGCGGGGGACCGCCACGGCCGCTTCGCTCCACGTGGCCGGGCCCGACGGTCGCGCGTACGTGGTGCGCGTACTCGGCACCACGCAGCGCGTCCGGTTGCTCTGCCTGGCAGCCGGCGAGGTCTGGGAGGTGTGCTGATGGCCGACCACGTGATCGGGGAGCGCCGGCGCGAACCGCGGCAGCCTCCATCGGTGCTCGACGCCACGCTGCTGCCCCTCGTGCCCGGCACGCGCGTGCTCGACATCGTCGATACGTCGGCGCACGGGTTGCGATGTCGGCTCGCCGGGCCGGTCCGTCCCGGGCGCCCGATGACGCTTCGGGTCCCGGTCCGCGGCGCGCTCGTGACCGTGTCCTTCAGAGTGACCCGGTGCGAGGTCAGCCGAATCACCCGACATGGCGTGCAGTACGACGCCGCGTGGGTGGCGGAGCGGCCGTGGGCACCATGAGTAGTAACTACCCACGCCCGGTGTCCTGCCTTCGCGGCGCCGTTCGTGTGACAGGTGGGTCCCGAGGACCAGCCCTTGCACCCGTGGGCCGTGCATGGCCCGAAGGTTGGAGATGGAGAGTGCACTGGGCAACCGTGCGCCGCTGACATCACGAGATACTCATGTCCGATTCCCGATCGACTCCCCAAGCGCCAGAGGCCGCCCTTCGTGCCGCCGCCGCGTTCCTGGCCGAAGCCATCGTCATGCTCCGGGCGGGGGAGCAGGTGCGGTCGGGACTCGAGCGCCTGCTGACGCGGCGTTGTGGGCTGGTCGCCCCGGCGATTCACCTGGCCGGGGAGCCACTCGACGTCACGGCTGGCCGCGTCGTCGTTCCGGGGGGCACGGAGGCGCTGCGGATCACGGCGGCGGGACCCGCCGAGGCCCTCGAGGCCGGGCGGCCGGCGTCGGTCCTGCTCGACACGCTCGTCCCCCTGCTGATGGATGCCGAGCGGCGGGCCGACACGCGATACGTCATTCAGGCCACCCGCGCCGAGCAGGGGGGCTTGCTGGGCGTGACGCCGGTGATGCGGCAGTTGCACGAACGCATCGCCCGGGCGGCCAGCCGGCCGTTCATCGTGCTCATCCAGGGCGAGAGCGGCGCAGGGAAGGAACTCGTGGCCCGACAGGTCCACGCCCTGAGCCCGCGGCGCGACGGGCCCTTCGTCCCCATCAACTGCGCGGCCATCGTCGAGTCGCTCATCGAGGCCGAGCTGTTCGGGATCGAGGAACGAACGGCCACGGGCGTCCGCGGGCGTCGCGGGCGGTTCGAGCAGGCCGACGGCGGCACGCTCTTCCTCGACGAGGTCTCGGACCTGTCGGCCGCCGCGCAGGCCAAACTCCTGCGCGTCATCCAGGACCCCACGATCGAGCGGGTCGGGGGGCACGGCACCCGCCGCGTGGACGTGCGGATCATCGCCGCCACCAACCGGCCGCTCGAGACCATGTGCAAGAGCGGCGAGTTCCGGTGGGACCTGTTCTACCGGCTCAACGCCGTCGAGATCGAGGTGCCGCCCCTGCGCGCCCGCCGCGACGACATCCCGTACCTCGTCGAGGCCTTCCTCCAGCGGTCTGGCGACGGCCAGCCGTTCCGCGTCTCCATCGAGGCGATGGAGGCGTTGATGGCGTACGAGTGGCCGGGCAACGTGCGCGAACTCGAGCGTGTCATCGAGCGGGCCGTCACGCTGGCCCGCTCGCCCGTGCTTCGCCTCGACGACCTGCCCGACGTGGTGACGGGCCGGTTTCGCGACGCCGTCGTGCAAGCCGCCGATGACGATGAGACGATGCGGGCGTGGGGGAGCCGGTACGCGCGATACGTGCTGCGGCGCGTGCAGGGCAACAAGCGGGAAGCGTGCCGAGTGCTCGACATCAGCTATCACACGCTGCAGGCGTACCTGGCGTATCAGGGCGGGGGCCGTCGCCGCAGGTCGCGGGCCGTGCCACGTCGCCCTCCGGATGTCGTCCGGCGGTCGGAGGACGAGCGCCTCGGGCCGTCGCTCGTCGTCGAGGCCTACCGGCCTGCACCGGCGGCCGGGCCTGCGCGGGTCCACGACAGGCCGGAGCCGAGGCTCGACACGTCGGCGTGAGTGCACTAGAGTGACGGGGTTCGCTCGAAAAGGTGACCGCCGGATGAGCGCGGTCGAGGAGTGGTACCCATGGCGCAATCCCGTTCGACTTCCCGCCTCCAGGTGTGCCTGGTGGCGCTCTCGGCGACCGCCGCGCTCGGCGCGACGGTGATCGCCACGTCGGCAGACCGCGCGGCTGCCGGCACCGCCGTGCTGGCTGCGGCCGACAACGCCCTGACCGCTGCCGAGCAGGCTGCGGGCTGGAAGCTGCTGTTCGACGGATCGACCACCAAGGGGTGGCGTAACGCCCACGCCGACACGTTTCCGTCCAAGGGCTGGGAGGTCAAGGACGGCCTGCTCACCGTGCTCGAGTCGGGCGGCGGCGAGGCCGCGCACGGCGGCGACATCGTCACCGTGGACGAGTACGGCGACTTCGAGCTGAAGGTGGACGTCCGGCTCACCAAGGGCGCCAACAGCGGCATCAAGTACTTCGTCACCGAGAAGCTGGGCACGCCGGGCCGCGGGTCGGCCATCGGCCTCGAGTTCCAGTTGCTCGACGACCAGGAACATCCCGACGCCAAGATGGGCCGCGCCGGCAACCGGACGTTCGGGTCGCTCTACGACCTCATCGCGGCGCCGGCCGTCAAGCCCGTCAAGCCGATCGGCGAGTGGAACACGGCGCACGTCGTGTCGAAGGGCACGAAGGTCGAACACTGGCTGAACGGCACGAAGCTGCTGGAGTTCGACCGCGCGAGCGACGCCTTCAAGAAGCTGGTGGCGATCAGCAAGTACAAGGACTACGTCGGCTTCGGACAGGCCAAGAGCGGGCACATCCTGCTGCAGGACCACGGCAACGCCGTCTCGTTCCGCAACATCAAGATCAAGGGCCCGGCGCTCCCCAACACCTAGCTGCCAGCGAGGGACGGCTCTCCCTTCGACTTCGCTCAGGGGAGGGCGAGCTGTCCGCCAGGCGCCGGGGCCGGCGCTCGCCTTGAGCCCCGGCCCCCGAGCCTGTATTGTTGAAGGGTTGCGGGCCCTCCGGACCGCGCCCTTCTCCGCATGTCCGACTCGCCGACGGTCCTCAAGCAGACCCCGCTGCACGCCACGCATCTCGCACACAAGGCCCGCATGGTGCCGTTCGGCGGCTGGGACATGCCTGTCGAGTATTCCAGCATCACCGACGAGCACCTGGCCGTGCGCACGCGCGCCGGGCTCTTCGACGTGAGCCACATGGGCGAGGTCGAGATCGCCGGCGCCGACGCGCTGGCCGCCGTACAGCGCATCTCCTCCAACGACGCCTCGCGCCTCGCCGTCGGCCAGATCCAGTACTCGGCGCTCACCACGCCCGAGGGCACGTTCGTCGACGACCTGCTCGTCTACCGGATGGCCGACGATCACTTCCTGCTGGTCGTCAACGCGTCGAACATCGAAAAGGACTACGCCTGGATCGGTAGCCAGGTGGCCGGGTTCGGCGACGCGCCCGCGGTCAACACGAGCAGCCGGTACGCGCTGCTGGCGATTCAGGGACCGGTGGCCGCCGACGTGCTGCAGTCGCTCACCGGCGTGGCCCTCGACGAGATCAAGTACTACTGGTTCGCCACGGGTGAGGTGGCCGGCGTGCGCGCCACCATCTCGCGGACCGGGTACACCGGCGAGGACGGCTTCGAGGTGTTCGTGGCGCCCGCGCAGGCGCCCCACGTCTGGCAGGCCATCCTGCGCGCCGGCGCCGAGGCCGGGGTCGTCCCGGCAGGTCTCGGCGCACGCGACACGCTCAGGCTCGAGGCCGCGATGCGGCTGTACGGCAACGACATGGACGAGACGACCACCGTGCTCGAAGCCGGCCTGGGCTGGGTCGTGGGGTGGAAGAAGGACTCGTTCAACGGCGCCGACGTCCTGCGCGCGCAGAAGGCCAGTGGCATCACGCGCACGCTGGTGGGCTTCGAGATGACCGACCGGGCCATCGCCCGGCACGGGTTTCCGGTCCTGGTCGAGGGCGCGGTCGTGGGCCGTGTCACCAGCGGCACGCAGACCCCCTTCCTGAAGAAGGCCATCGGCATGGCCTATGTGCCCGTGGCGCTGGCCGAACCCGGTCGAGAGATTCACGTGGACGTGCGCGGCCGGCTGGCCGCGGCCCGCATCGTCCCCATGCCGTTCTACAAGCGTCCCAGGAGTTGAGCGATCGATGTATCCCGCCGACCTGAAGTACACGAAGGACCACGAGTGGATTCGCGTGACCGGCGACACGGCCGACGTCGGGATCACCGACTACGCCCAGCAGCAGCTCGGTGACGTCGTGTTCGTCGAGTTGCCCCAGGTCGGCCGCGTGCTGGCGCAGGGCGAAGTGTTCGGCACGATCGAGTCGGTCAAGGCCGTGTCGGAGCTGTTCTCGCCCGTGGCCGGCGAGGTGGTAGCCGTCAACGACGCCCTCACGAGCGCGCCCGAGCAGGTCAACAGCGACCCCCACGGCGCGTGGATCATCAAGGTGCGTCCGAGCCAGCCCGCCGACCTCGACGCGCTGCTCGACGCCGACGCCTACACCGCGCACGTCGGTTGACGCGTCGTACCCAGGTCGGGCCGGCCCTGCGCGTCGGCCCTCTCGTGCCTTCGGTAAGGACCGGCTGATCCGCCGGCCGACAGACTCAGATGACCCCATCGGCCTCCGACGCGTTTGCTTCCCGCCACATCGGCCCCCGCCCAGACGACCGCGACCGCATGCTCCGGACGTTGGGCGTGTCGTCGCTCGATGCCCTGATCGACCAGGTCGTGCCGCCGCACATCCGGCGCACGTCGCCGCTCGCGGACCCACCCGCCGAGACCGAGGCGGCGTTCCTCGCGCGCCTGCGCACCCTGGAGGCCGACAACGCCCGGTTCCGCTCCTTCATCGGCACGGGCTACTACGGCACCGCCACGCCGGCCGTCATCCAGCGGATGGTGCTCGAGAATCCCGGCTGGTACACCCCCTACACGCCCTACCAGGCCGAGATCGCGCAGGGGCGTCTCGAGGCGCTCCTCACGTTCCAGACGGCCGTCAGCGACCTCACCGGCATGGACGTCGCCAACGCCTCGCTGCTCGACGAGGCGACCGCGGCCGCCGAAGCCATGACCCTCCTGCGCCGCGTCAGCAGGAAGCCGGCGTCGGCGCAGCGCTTCGTCGTGGTGGGCGCGGTGTTCCCGCAGGTGCGCGAACTGCTCGTCTCGCGGGCCGAGCCCCTCGGACTGCACGTGGACTTCGTGACCAGCGCCGACCAGGCGCTGACCGACGATGTGTTCGGGGTGCTGGTGCAGTACCCCGACGGCCACGGGGCCGTCACCGACATCGGGCCGCTCATCACGCGAGCCCACGACGCCGGCGCGCTGGTGGCCGTGGGGTCGGACCTGCTGGCCCTCACGCTGCTCGTGCCCCCGGGCGAACTCGGGGCCGACGTCGTGTACGGCTCGGCCCAGCGCTTCGGCGTGCCGCTCGGGTACGGCGGGCCGCACGCGGCCTTCTTCGCCACGCGCGAGGCGTTCGTCCGCCAGGCGCCCGGACGCATCATCGGCGTCTCGGTCGACAGCCAGGGCAGCCCGGCCTACCGGATGGCGCTGCAGACGCGCGAGCAGCACATCCGCCGCGAGAAGGCGACGTCCAACATCTGCACCGCGCAGGCCCTGCTGGCCAACATCGCCGCGTTCTACGCCGTGTTCCACGGCGCCGAGGGGTTGACGGCCATCGCGTCGCGCGTGCACACGCTCGCCACGCAGCTCGCCGCCGCGCTCACGGCCATGGGACTCACGCAGGAGAACCCTGCCTACTTCGACACGTTGCGCGTCAGCGGCGTCGATGCCGCGGCCCTGCGATCCGCAGCGGAGGCCGCCCAGATCAACTTCCGGTACTTCGACGATGGCGCCGTCGGTATCAGCCTCGACGAGACGACGACGACCGAGGACGTGTCGGCGATCGCGAACGTCTTCGGACGGGTGGCCGGTCGCGGCACGTCGCTCGGCGCCGACGTGCCGTCGCCCGTGCCGCCGGCGCTGCGGCGGTCGTCGGCGTTCCTGACGCACCCGGTATTCACCGAGCACCGCAGCGAACTGCAGATCACGCGCTTCATCCGGCGTCTCGAGCGCCGCGACATCGGCCTCGACACCTCGATGATCCCGCTCGGGTCGTGCACGATGAAGCTCAACGCCGCCGCCGAGATGCTGCCGATCACGTGGCCCGGCTTCGCGGCTCTGCACCCGTTCGTGCCCGTGGAGCAGGCGGCCGGGTATCAGGCGATCTTCCGCGACCTCGAGCGGATGCTGTGCGACATCACGGGATTTGCCGCCGTCTCGCTGCAGCCCAACTCGGGTGCCCAGGGCGAACTGGCCGGCCTGATGGTGATCCGTGCCTGGCACCGCTCGCGGGGTGAGGCGCACCGCAACGTCGCATTGATCCCCTCGTCGGCGCACGGCACCAACCCGGCCAGCGCCGTCATGGCGGGCATGCGGGTGGTCGTGGTCGCGTGCGACGCCGACGGCAACGTCGATCTCGCCGACCTGCGGGCCAAGGCGGAGCAGCACCGGAACGAGCTCGCGGCGCTGATGGTCACCTACCCCTCGACGCACGGCGTGTACGAAGACGCGATCCGCGAGATCTGCGAGATCGTCCACGCCCACGGCGGGCAGGTGTACATGGACGGCGCCAACATGAATGCGCAGGTCGGACTCACGAGCCCGGCGTTGATCGGCGCCGACGTGTGCCACCTCAACCTGCACAAGACGTTCGCCATTCCGCACGGCGGCGGAGGGCCGGGCATGGGCCCGATCGGCGTGGCCGCGCACCTGGCGCCGTTCCTGCCGACGCACCCGCTCGTCGCCACCGGGGGCGGAGCGTCGGGCATCCATGCGATCGCGGCCGCCCCGTGGGGCAGCGCATTGATCCTGCTGATCTCGTACGCCTACATGTCGATGCTCGGCGGCGAGGGCATGACCGAGGCGACCCGGTACGCCATCCTCAACGCCAACTACATCAAGGCGCGCCTCGAAGGGGCGTACCCCGTGCTCTACACGGGCCGCGAAGGCCGGGTCGCGCACGAGCTGATCCTCGACCTCCGGCCGCTGAAGCAGGCCTCGGGCATCGACGAGATGGACGTGGCCAAGCGGCTGATGGACTACGGATTCCACGCGCCGACCGTGTCGTTCCCGGTGCCGGGCACGCTGATGATCGAGCCGACCGAGAGCGAGGGGCGCGACGAACTCGATCGGTTCTGCGACGCCATGCTCGCCATCCGCGCCGAGATCCAGGCCGTGATCGATGGGATGGCCGATCCGAAGGACAACGTCCTCAAGCACGCGCCGCACACGGCGTCCGTGTGCATGGCCGACGAGTGGACGCGCCCCTATCCACGCAGCGTGGCCGCATTCCCCCTGCCGTACCTGCGCAGTCACAAGGTGTGGCCGGCTGTCGGGCGCATCGACAACCCGTTTGGCGACCGGCACCTGGTGTGCGCGTGCCCGCCCATGGCCGAGTACGCGGAAGAGCCCGTCGGGGTGTAGGCGGGCACACGCGGGCGGCCTGCCGGACGGCTCGGGGACCCCTGAGCGAACTCGAAGGGGAGAGCCGTCCTTACCAACCCGCGGCGGACGGCTGGGACAGCCGTCCCTGCCAGCGTGCTCAGGCGAGCCGCGACGGGATGGCGGCCGCGAACGCATCCACGAGCCGGCCCGTGACCGGCCCGGGCACCCCTCGGCCGATCAGGTAGGGGCCGATCTGCACCACGGGGACGATCTCCCGCGTGGTGCTGGTGAGGAAGGCCTCGCTCATCGAGGCGAGGTCCTCTTCACGGAGCACGCGCTCCTCGGCGGGCACTCTCAGCGTCGCGGCCAGCTGCAACACGAAGCCCCGTGTCACACCCACCAGCAGGCCCGCATCGATGGGCGGCGTCAGCACCCGTCCTTCGCGCACGAAGAAGATGTTCGACTGCGCGCACTCGCACAACTCGCCACGGTGATTCTTCATGAGCGCCTCGAAGGCGCCCTCGCGGTACGCCTGCTGCATGGCGAGCGCGTTGTTTAGCAGGTTGTTCGACTTGATTGCGGGATCGACGCTGCCGGGCAGGTTGCGCACCACGGTGGCCAGCGCCACGCGCACTCCCTGCGCGCGTGCACTCGGCGGCGGCTCGACGTGCGGCTTGACGATGATCACGACGGTGGGGGTGGGGCAGGCCGCCGGGTCGTAGACGATCTCGCCGACGCCTCGCGTCAGCAGGATGCGCACGTACGCATCGCCGTCGAGGTGTGCGGCCGCCACCGTCTCGCGGACGCGATCCAGCATCGCCTCGTCCGATAACGGGCAGTCGAGCGCCAGGCGCGCCGCCGAGGCGCGCAGGCGCTGCATGTGCTCGGAGAAGAGGAAAGGACGCTGACCGTAGGTGCGCAGCACCTCGTACACGCCCTCGCCGAACAGGAAGCCGTGATCGAAGACCGACACCAGGGCATCGTCGCGCCCGTGCATCCGGCCGTCGATGTTGACCGCGACTGGCACAGCGGTCGAGGGTACCATGCCTGCATGCGAGTGCTCACGGCCGCTCAGATGCGCGAGGCCGATCGCGTCACGATCGAAGAACTCGGGATACCGTCACTGGTGCTGATGGAGAACGCCGGCCGGCAGGTGGTGGCCGCCATCGAGGCGTCGTTCCCCAATCTCACGATGCGACGAGTGGCCGTGCTCGCGGGGCGCGGCAACAACGGGGGCGACGGGTTCGTCATCGCCCGCACGCTGCTCGAACGTGTCGTGGACGTGCCCGTGTTCGTCATCGGCCCGCTGGCCGACGTGCGCGGCGATGCCCGGCACAACCTCGAGGTGCTGGGGCGACTCGGCGTGTCGGTCGTGGAGATCGCCGACGAGCAGACCTGGGAACTCCACTTCTCCGAGATCTCGACCTGCGACCTGATCGTGGATGCGATCTTCGGCACGGGCCTGCGGCAGGAGCCCGACGGGATGTACCCGACCATCTTCGGCGACCTCAACGGCAGCGGGATCCCCGTGGTGGCCGTGGACGTGCCGAGCGGCATCCTCGCCGACACACCCCAGGTGAAAGGCGAGACCATCCGGGCGACCGTGACGGTGACGCTCGCGGCGCCCAAGATCTGTCATGTCTTCCCGCCGGCGCAGCGCGTGTGCGGCCAGCTGGTGGTGGCCGACATCGGGATACCCGAGGTCGTCATCGAGCGACTGGAGGGACCCTACCTCGAGGTGTTGACGCGTGGCGTGATGCGAACCGTCGTCGAGCCGCGCGACCCCGAGGCGCACAAGGGCGAGTTCGGCCGGGTGCTCATCGTCGCCGGGTCGATGGGGAAGAGTGGCGCGGCGCACCTGGCGGCCATGGCGGCACTCCGGTCGGGCGCCGGCCTGGTGACCGTGGCGACGCCGCGTTCGGTGCAGCCCATCCTCGCGGCGATGGCGCCGGAGTACATGACGCTCGGTCTCCCGGAAGACGAGCACGGCCAGGTCACCGAGGACGGCATCGACCTGGTGCTGGGGGCCACGGCCGACGTGATCGCGATGGGGCCCGGGCTGGGCACCGGCCCCGGCGTCCGCGCGTTCGTGCACGGGATCGTCGAGCGTGTCGGCGTGCCGGTGGTGCTCGACGCCGATGCCCTGAATGCCTTCGCAGGCGAGGACGCGTCGAGGCTGTCGGGCCGCGACGGTCACGACGTGATCATCACGCCGCATCCCGGTGAGATGGCCAGGTTGATACGCACGACGACCGAGGACGTCCAGGCCGATCGGATCGCCGCCGCCCGAGGGTTCGCCGAGGCCCACCAGATCCACGTCGTGCTGAAGGGGCACCGCACGCTGGTGGCGGCGCCCGACGGGCGCGTGGCCGTGAACCTGACCGGCAACCCCGGCATGGCGACGGGCGGCACCGGCGACGTCCTGACCGGCGTGATCGCCGGCTGGTTCGGCCAGCTGCTCGATGCCGAGGGCGCGGCACGGCTCGGCGTCTACCTCCACGGGCACGCGGGTGATCTCGCGATGGCCGACCACGGCGAGGTCGCACTCACGGCGTCCGATCTGCTCACGTACCTGGGCGACGCCGTCCTCGAACTCACGGCCGAACGCTCGACCGCGACAAACGACGACGAATGACGGAGCGCCACCGTACGGAGTCGGAAGCGGAGACCATGGGGGTGGGCGCCGCGCTCGCCGCGATGCTGCCTCCCGGGGCCGTCCTGCTGCTGCACGGCGACCTCGGGGCAGGCAAGACGGCCTTCGTGCGCGGCCTCGCGGCAGGCCTCGGCCTCGACCCCGACGAGGTCAGCAGCCCGACGTTCACGCTGGTGCACGAGTATCGCGGGGGACGCGTGCCCCTCTACCACGCCGACCTGTATCGGCTCCCGGGCGGAAGCGCCCTCGAGGATCTCGGGCTGGACGAACTGGCCGAGGACGGCGTCCTGGCGATCGAGTGGCCGGAGCGCCTGGCCCGTCCACCCGCGGCCGGCATCGTCGTCCGGTTCTCGATCACCGGTGACTCCTCGCGCACCATCGAGGTCACGCCGGAGGATGGCTCAGGCAGCCTCGGCGTCGAGGTCCCCTGAGCCCCGGCGCACGCCCTCGGGTGGATCGCCCCCGACGCGCCCGTCGCGCCGCAGGCGATACTCTGCCCAGAACGCCGCGCTCAGGACCAGGATGTTGGAGCCAATCACCGGCGCAGCCTGCGTGACCACACCGTATCCGAGCCAGAGCGAGGCGCCCAGCATCTGGACCCTGCGGAGCCGGGCCTGGCCGGAGGCGAAGTAGGAGGCGGTGAAGACGGCCGTGGCCGTCCACCCGATGGCGTCGGGCAGCGTCATGCCGACTCCATCCGCAGCAGCGCCGGCATCTCCCCGAGCGTCACCCGGTCGGTCCGTGCCCGCTCCCAGTCCTGCATGGACAGGCCATAACTGGCAAAGAGCTCGCGAATGCGCGTCGAGTTCCAGCCAGCGACGTGTCCGAGCACGGGCACCATCACGCTGAGGGCGCTGTCGCTCAGCAGCGTGCGGCGGGCGATGCGCGCGAGATGCCGGTTCTCGGAAACCGCGATGGTGAAGCCGTCGCGGTTGTTGACGTGCAGCATCACGTGGACGTCGGAACTGCCGTCGCCCACGTAGATGGTGTGCTCGGGTCGGCTCCCGACGCGGGACTCGAGCTGCTCGAGCACGGCCACCTTGCCATAGCCGGCGGGCACGTGCCGGACGGCCGTCACCTCGCCACTCCCCGGGTCGAACTCGAGCTCGGTCCCGAAGATGTGGTCCTCCGGCACGACCCCTTCGAGGGCAGCACAGATCACCTCCCGCGGCGCCGCCGAGATGACGAAGAACGAAAAGCGGCAACCGGGGATGCCCTTGGCCAGCACGTCCACCAGCAACGGGATGTCCCTCTTCAGGCGCACGCGGCGGCCGGCCTCGATCAGGTGCTCACGCCGCACGGCCCGAAACTCGGGATCGTGGCGAAGCAGGTAGGCCAATTCGCCACCCTGATGCACGAGATTGCTGCGGGCCAGGCCCGCGACCTTCTCTTCGAAGCCGGAGGCCCCAATCAGTTGGCTCAGCACGACCCCGGAATCGTTGAAGCTCAGGGTCTGGTCGAAATCGCTGGCCACCAGGTAGTGCACCGGCACGGTCATGGTCGACATATCACTCCTTCGTGGAGACCCATGGGTCTGTCCACTGCATGTGAGTATAACAACTGGCGTAGTGGTCAGACCAGTAAATTTGCTGTGACGCAGGAGTATCAGGCCGAATACGACCACATTGACCCACATCGATGCTTGAAGCCGTCGCCAAGTTGTCATAGCATCTGTGCATGCAACGCACCGGACTCGCGGTCCCCAAGTACCAGCGGGTGTTCGACACGCTGCGCGAGGAGATCAGCAGCGGCCGGTTGCCTCCGGGGGCGCGCGTGCCGAGCGAGGCCGAGCTGGTGGAGCGGTTTGGCGCGTCCCGGATCACGGTCGGCCGGGCTGTGCGCGACCTCCAGCACCTGGGCCTGGTGGAGCGGCGGGTGGGCTCGGGCACCTACGTGCGCGTACCGGCCACCAGTGCGGCCCGCGAGTGTGCGTTCGGCGTCCTCGTCCCCGACCTGCACGACATCGAGATCTTCGAGCCGCTCGTGCAGGGGTTGCTGGCGTGCGCCGACGCCCGGCCGCATGCGTTCCTGTGGGGGGGCGGGCAGGCGGGGGGCGGGTCACGGGCTGCCGCAGCCCTCGCGCGGGCCGAGCAGTACGTGGCGCGCCGGGTGGACGGTGTGTTCTTCGCCCCGTTGGAGGGGCTGGCGGCCGACGACCCGACCAACGTGCGGATTGCCACCATGCTCTCCGACGCGGGCATTCCCGTCGTGCTGCTCGATCGCTCGGTGTATCCGTATCCGCGTCGCGGCCCGTACGACCTGGTGGGCATCGACAACCGGCGCGTGGGGTTTGCCGTGACCGAGCACCTGCTGCGCCAGGGGGCCACGCGTGTGGCGTTCCTCGGTCCGGCGAGCGCGGCCTCGACCATCGGGGCGCGGAGGGCCGGCTATCGCGAAGCCATCGACGCGCTCGGGGCAGACGCCGCGCTGACCCGGCTGCCCGTTCCGTCACCCGACGACCGGGACGCCGTGGCCGGCTACCTGGACGCGCACCGGCCCGACGCGATCGTGTGCGCCACCGACCGCAGCGCCGCGCAGCTGATGCGTACGCTGCTGGCGCTGGGCCGGCGGGTGCCGGCCGACGTGCGTCTCGTGGGTGTCGACGACGTGGACTACGCCGCCTGGCTGCCGGTGCCGCTGACGACGATGCGGCAACCGGTGGAGCAGATCGGGGCGGCGGCCATGGCGGCGATGCTGGAGCGGCGGGCGCATCCCGAGCGCCCGCCGCGCGACATCTTCGTGCAATGCACGCTCGTCGTCCGGCAGTCGTGCGGGGCGCGCCCTTCCGCCGGTGAGGCCTAGCGGGGGAGCAGCCGGTCGAGCTCGTCGGGCTTGACCTGGCGGCCGTACTGATTCAGCTGGAAGGCTTCCGCGTACTTCACCCGGGACCCGCGCTCCTGGCCGTAGCGGGCGATCAGCTGCGGACGGAACTCGTCGGCCGCCGAGGCCAGCCAGCCCTTCACGGTCTCCATGATGTACGCCTTCCGGCCGGCCTCGTCGGCCGGCATGTTCGGCAGTGTGCGTCCCTGCCACGAGTCGGCGTCGGCAAACTGCGACGGCATCGCGGCGATGCACTGGAACTTCTTCTCGGCCACCGCATCGATGTCGACGACCACGTTCGGCACGAAGGGCTTCGGCGTGTCGAACCCGTCCGCGGAATTCAGGTAGATCGGGTTGCCCTGCGTGGGCGGCGTATCGGGCACGAAGAATGCGGCCCCGACGACGACCGCGGTGTCGTTGAGCAGCACGCCGACGTACCGGTGGTCCGGGTGGTAGTCGTAGGGTCGGTGGCCGATCACGATGTCGGCCTGCCAGTCGCGGATCTTGCGCGCGAACGTCTTGCGCGTGATCAGGTTCGGCTCGAGCTCGCCATCGTGGATGTCGAGCACGTCGGTGGTGATGCCCAGGATGCGGGCGCACTCCTGCACTTCCCTGGTGCGCCGGATGGCGAGGGGCCCGCCGGCCTGCGAGAAGTGCCCGATGTCGCCGTTGGTGGCCGACACGAACTTCACCTTGTGGCCCTGCGCAGCCCAGAGCGCGGCCACACCGGCTGCCTGGATCTCGGCGTCGTCTGGGTGTGCGCCGAAGACGATGACGCGCAGGGGGCGTGTCGCGGCCGGCTGCGTGGCCGACACCGCGACACCGAGGGCGAGCACTGCGAGGCCCAGGACGGACCAGAAGCGTGGAGACATGGTGCGTCGCATGTCGCCTACTTCGGGAACATCTGGTCCAGCACTTCGGGGCGGACCTGGCGACCGTACTGGTTCAACTGGAAGGCCTCGGCATACTTCACCTTCGACCCGCGCTCCTGGCCGTAGCGGGCGATCAGCTGCGTCCGATACTGATCGGCGACGGCGGCGGTGCGCTGCTTGGCGAGCTCGAGCAGATAGGCCGGCCGCTTGGCGTCGTCTTTCGGCACGTCGGGGCGGGTGCGGCCCTGCCACGAGTCGGCGTCGCCGAACTGCGACGACATGGCGCTGACGCAGGCCCACTTCTTGTCGGCCGCGGCGTCGATGTCCACGACCACGCTCGGCTCGAAGGGCTTCGGATCGACGAAGTTGTCCGAGTAGTTCAGGTAGACGGGGTTGCCCTGCGTGGGCGGCGTATCGGGCACGAAGAACGCGGCCCCGACGACGACCGCGGTGTCGTTGAGCAGCACGCCGACGTACCGGTGATCCGGGTGGTAGTCGTAGGGCCGGTGGCCCATCACGATGTCGGCCTGCCAGTCGCGGATCTTGCGGGCGAACTGCTTGCGGTACTCGAGGGTCGGCTCGAGTTCGCCGTCGTGGATGTCGAGGACGTCGGTGGTGATGCCCATGATGCGGGCGCACTCCTGGACTTCCTTGGTGCGGCGGATGGCCAGCGGACCGCCGGCCTGGCTGAAGTGCCCGATGTCGCCGTTGGTGGCCGACACGAACTTCACCTTGTGTCCGGCGGCCGCCCACAACGAGGCGACGCCGGCCGCCTTGAGTTCGGCGTCGTCGGGATGGGCGCCGAAGGCGATGATGCGGAGTTGACGCGGGCCGGAGGGCTGTGTCGCCGACACGGCGACGCCCAGGGCCAGGAGGCAGAGTCCGAGGGAGGGGAGGTAACGTGACATGCCGCGAATTGTAGACCGGGTGCCTGGGGCCTCGGTAGGGACGGCCGTCCCGGCCGTCCG
>VFQN01001317.1_pt1 | contig 42034 bp, 31 predicted proteins | sample 3512371 | NCBI WGS metagenome assembly VFQN01 (sample SAMN10412370, study PRJNA504923) | tailings metagenome | isolation source: Replicate 2 from Balatoc abandoned mine | place: Philippines: Itogon, Benguet | collected 2017-08-28 | reverse complement strand
GCTACGGTTCTGGCGCCGCTCCGCGGCTTGGTTTGCGGCCCCTCCGGGGCGCGGGTTTCAGGGTGCGGGGATCGGGGGGTGGGGGGAAACGAATGGGGATTCGGGGCGGTGGTGGGTTGTCGCCGCCGCTCCGGGGCTCGGTGGTTTTTTGGCCGCCTGCAACCCATGGCTCGCGCCGGGTTCCACCTTCTTCCACGAGCCAGTGAGCCAACTCGCTCGTTTCCACTTCGCCGAGCGGAGGGAGTTCCTGGTGGCCGCCGGGGAGCGGTTGCTCAAGCTGCGAGAGATCTCGAAGTCGGCAGCAGGCTGGGTTGGCATCCGCCAGGGCGGAAACGGCAGGGCGAACCTCACCGGTGAGGCACCGCGATGGAATCAAGCACGGCCGTGGCAGACACGAAGGTGTTCCCTGAGCAGACGAACATTCCGATGCGGCTCCGTTCGTCGAAGCGCATGGGCTCTGTCATGTGCGTTTCGCCCCAATTCTGGCCATCCGTGGAAGTATGAACCCGGATCTGCCCGCCGGCCTGCAGGAGTCTGAGGTGGATTGGCAGCGTGACCTTGCCAAGGTCCTTCTTCTGGTTGTCATCCTGATCGCCGGTCCTGTTCCGCCACCTGCAGACGAGATCGCCGTTCGCATCGACCTGGATCAGCAGAAAACGCCCGCACTTCTCGCTGAGTGATTCCCGGATCATCAAACCGGAAGCGGTCGGCGGCCGGTTGTCCCATGGGTAGGCATTGGGGCCTCCGACATTGGGGGTCAGGCTGGTCAGGCGGGCGGAGATCTCGGCATCACCCGCCACGGCCTGGCTGACAAAGACACCCTGGTCCCGAACCCTCTCCCACCAGGAACTGATGGCATGACCGCAGCCGGTGAGCGTGAACTGGCCGTCAGCCACCACGACCGCCCCAGGAATGGGCGGCGAATTGAGTTCATCGTAGCGCCAGCCCTCGGGCAGCGTCGAAGGCGTCACGGTGACTTCACAGCTCCGCTTCACGTTGTCGATCATGGCCGTAATGGTGCAGGTGCCGGGCTTCCTGCCCGTCACCATCGCAATCTGCTCACCCACGCGCCCCACTTCCGCCACGGCGGGATCGCTGCTGACCCACGCGACCTCCCGATCCCAGGTGTGCAGCGGGGTAATCGTCGCATGGAGCGTCGCCCGGCCGTGAGCGGGCAGCGAGAGGGTCTGGTGATCGAGGCTTACCGCGGCCACGGCGACCTTGGGGCGGCAGTGAATGGTTTCAGTGAGTTCAACGGTCGCAATGGCGACGCCTTCCGTCTCGGCGGCCGCTGTCACATTGAGCCGATACAGGTTCCATTTGGCTGGTTGGGCGATGGCAAATTCGCGACGCGGCGTCTGCGCGGTGAAGCCCGGCGCGGGCTGCGCATCCAGTCGGGTCCAACTCACTCCGCCGTCGTTGGAACCGGCCAACTCCAGCATGCGTGGCAGGCCTTGCGGATCCGGGCAGACCACCGTGTAGGAAGTCACCAGGTATTTCCGGCCATCGGCGTACTGGCACTGGATCCAACTCGACGCGGCCCGGTCCCGCCAGGCGGTCCTGTCATTTCCATCAAAGGCGTTGCCGGCGCCGAGGCTGGCATCCACCGCGCCCCGGCTGGTGATCCGGCACATGCCGCTGTCCGCGTAATAGGCGGTGTTGAACGTCAGGTTTTGAGGCCGCCCTCTGCCGGCCGTCATCATATCTTCCAGCGCCTGTTCCACCTCGGGCTTGCTTGACTGCAACACCAGGTAGGCATGGCCACGATTCTCGTTGGTCTTCCAGGTGTTGATCCCCGTGGCGGCATCCGTGACGTTCACTCCGCCGCTGACGACCTTGTACCAAGGCGCGGCGCCGCGCACGGCCACCAGGCAGGAGATCGGGTCCCAACTGAGCCGGTCACCGGCGAATCCCACCCACGGAAAGTGGCGGTAGCTCATGGTCAGCGGGTTATGCTCGGCCATTTCGTAGGTCACCCTCCGACCGGACGAGGTGGAACCGCCTTCGCCATTGAAGAGCACGGGCGTCGGCCAGGAGGAGCAGACCAAAGCCGCCGCCGCGGGGTCTTGCTTGAAGTTCCACTCGGCTTCACTGGTGTTGGCTATGGGAGGATAGGTCCCGCCCATGACATCGAGTCGTTTCACCTTCCTGGCCACCAGCGCCGAACCGTCCAGCGGGCTGGCCTCGTCGGGCGCGGACTTCAGCAGGTTGGCGAGGTTGCGCAACGGGCCGACAGCCACGATGACAACACTGGTGTCGGGCTGCTTCGCCAGGATCTGGCGGTAGAGCGTGATCGCATCGGGATAGTCCTGGCTGCTTGGCAACCGGTGCGGGAACCGCCGGGCGAGTTCGGCGGTGTAATGCGGGCCAACCAGGAATCCAGGATCCTTCAATGTCCCGACCGGAATCTCGGGACGGCCAAACCAGGTGTTAATCGCATCCATGGCGGGGGCAATCGCGTCGGACGAAACGCATCCCATGGTGGCGAGCAGTCGGGCTTCGCCCCGCTCAACGGCACCGTGCAGGATGAACAGGGCACCCACATCATCGCAGTCCCCGCCCATGTCGGTGTCAAAGATGATGTCCACCGGAGGCGCAGCCGCCCAACACACCCGAGGTGCGGCAAACAACGCAAGAGTGATGGCGGTCAACAGTGAGAGATTAGGGCGCAAACGCATGCGATCGGATCCTTGTGAGAGTGAAGCTTGATGGGTTCGTAGCGGTTCGGTCGCCAGAATTGCCGGTAATCCCATGGCGACAGGAGCTCTCGCCGGCCTCGTGTCACGGCATGGGTGGTTCGCTGACCGGAGCGCTGGGGGATCAGGGTGAAGGAGCCATCGGATTCCAGCGACGGTTTCCGTCGACGGGTTTCTCCTGCCAGCGGCTCGCAGGTCAACGAAACCAGACGGCGGTTGAAGCGATACCGGGCACAGCCGACGCGGTGGGCCGGTTCTCGCCGCCCCTCCGGGGCTCGTTGGGTTTTTGCCGCCTGCGGACCCATGGCTCACGCCATGGGCTAGGGTTCTGGCGCCCCTCCGGGGCTTGGTTTGCGGCCCCTCCGGGGCGCGGATGGATCCGGGCGCAGGTTGCCGGGTTCAGCGCGTACCCGGGCGGGCATGGTTCGGTCGGCGCGGATTTGGCGGGTGGTTGGGTGCGGAGGGGATTACAGGCGGATGTCGAAATGCAGCACGTCCTCCCGGACACCCAGTTTGGTGTACAAGGCGACCGCGGCATCGTCGACGTGGTCGGCCTGGACGAAGACGACCCAGGCTCCGAGGGCCCGGGCCTCGATCCTGAGGTGTTCGATCATCGCGGTGGCGATGCCGCGTCGGCGGTGATGCTGGTCGACCGCCAGGTCGTAGATGTAGACCTCGCTCCTGGCCTGTTCGAACTTCGGCAGGACGTAGGCAGCCAGGCCGCCCACGACCTGCGTGCCTTCGATCGCGGCGATGGCGATGAAGGTGCGGGATGCGAGAAGGTGTTGGAGGTAATCGTCGCCCGGTTGGTTGGCGGCGTAGGTTTCGGGTTCGGCGAAGGCCGTCGCGAACAGCGCGAGCATGTCGCGCAGGGTGCGGGTGGCGGCAGGGCCCAGGGTTTTGATTTCCATTTGGTGGGGGCGGGGTTCGGGGCGGTGGGAAGCGGGTTCAGCGGGGGACTAGGTGGCGGCTGCGTGCGGCCTGACGCAGTGCCAGTACACCCAGCCGAGAAGCAGCAACTGCAAGGGGACCCTGACCAGGAGGTAGGCGGGCCCTGCCGCGTGTCCGCCGAAGTCGATCCGCTGATAGGCGGCGTGGATGTTGGCGGGGAGGACGAGCACCAGGAAGGCGCAGAGCGCGAGGCCGGCGTGGCGGGACATCGATGGGATGAACAGGGCGATGGCGACGGCCAGTTCGAAGACGCCGGTGACCTGGACCAGTGGCACGCGCATCGGGATCCAGGGCGGCAGCATGGCGGCCATGACCGAGGTCCTGAGGAAGTGGCCGATGCCGGTGAACCCGAGGACAAACGCCACGCCGATGCGTCCCCGCACTTCTTCGGGCAGTGGTGTTGGCAGGAGCGCCCAGTAGGGCAGGACCAGGAGGGTCAGGATGATGGCGATGTTTTGCATGGGAGCCGACGGCTGGTGATGGCATGGGTCCTGACTGCGGAAAAGGACATGTTCGGTCCCGGGGCCGGAGGGGGTGGAGGCTTCGGGGAGGCTTGGATACGGGGATGCGGCCGCACGGGTGTCGGGGATGATGGGCTGGGGGAAAGGAGGTCGGTGCGTTGCGTCCGCGTCCGCGAGGGTGGCCGGGGCGGATCTCGACAATGGGAGGGGGGTTCGAAAGACTGATCGCGAACATGGGCGAGTCGAATGCTCCGGTGGGGCTCGAGGATTTGCAGAACCTGGTGGGCGAGCTGCGGGCGATGGCCCGGCAGATGTTGAGTGCCGAGGGCAGAAACCATTCATTGACCCCGACGGCGCTGGCGATGAGTGCATTGCGCCGGGCGAAGATCGCGGATGTGGAGTGGGAGAACGTGCGCTGGGAGAACCGGGGGCATTTCTTCTCGGCGCTGGCGCTGGCGATGCGGCATGCGCTGATTGATCACGCTCGAAAGCGTCGGGCGCGCGGGCGGGATCGGTTGGTGTATCTGGCTCCGGACGAGGACGTTTTTCAGGACCTTGCCCGGGACGCGGACGAACGACCGGATCGTTGGATCCGGCTGGACGAGGCCCTGGACCGGCTGGCGTCGGCGGATGGGCGGCTTTCGGAGGTATTGCACCAGTATTATTTCCTGAGCTGCTCGGTGCCGGAGATCGCGGGGGTGACCGGGAGGAATGAGCGGACGGTGGACCGGGATCTCAAGCGGGCGCGGGTGTGGCTGAGGAAGTGCATGGAGGAGCTGGCGGACGGGTGAAACCGATGCGGGTACCGGACGAACAGGAATGGTCCCGCATCGAAGTGTTGGCGGGGGAGATGTCGCGGCTGCCGGCGGACGCGGTGATGGCGCGGATGGCGGAGCTTGCGCGGGGGGGTGAATCGTCGCTGGTGCTGACCCTGTTGGGTGCGTGGCTGAACGTGGCGGCGCCGGCCGTAGCGTTGGGTGCGGGCATGGTGGTGGCGGGGCGGTATCGCCTGGTGGAACAGCTGGGCCAGGGCGGCATGGGAAGCGTTTGGGTTGCGCGGCAGGATGCGATCGGGCGGGACGTGGCGTTGAAGATCATTCATCCGGGGCTGTCGACGCCCGGGTTGCGGCGGCGCTTTGCCGGGGAGATGGAAGTGCTTGGACGCCTTGTGCACCCGGGGATTGTCCGGATCTATGACGCCGGCACCTTTGAGGACCGCGACGGGACGACCACGCCTTTCTTCGCGATGGAACGGGTGGTGGGGGAGCGGCTGGATCGTTGGGCCGGGGCGCGGAGGGCGGATCTCGGAAAGCTGTTGCGTGTCATGGCCGGGGTTTGCAGGGCGGTGCAGGCGGCTCACGAGCAGCGTGTCGTGCACCGGGATCTGAAGCCGGCGAACATTCTGGTTCGCGAGGATGGCTCGCCGGTCGTGCTGGATTTCGGGGTGGCGCGTCTGGCGGGTGCGGTGCTCGGGGAGGACGCCGAGTTCTTCACGGGAACCCCGATTTATGCGGCGCCCGAGCAGCATTTGCTGCGGGACCGGGACTTCCGGTCGGGGGAGAGCGTGGACATCTATGCCCTGGGGTTTGTGTTGTGCGAGGTGGTTTCGGGCAGGCGTCCGGTGGAGGTGCCGGACGGGGCTTCGCTCGAGGCGATCCGGCACGCGGTGCTTGCGGGGCGCCCGCATCGTCTGCGGGACCTGCGGGCAGACTGTCCGGTTGAGCTGGATGAGATCGTGGCCCGGGCGCTGCGACGGGATCCTGCGGACCGCTACTACACGGTGTCGGCGTTGGGGCGGGCGATTGAGGCGGTGGCGGATCGGTGCGGTGGGGGGGCGGATGCGGCCGCGACCTGGAGCGCCGCGGTCGGGGTGATGGTGCCCGGGACTCCCTGGCGGCTTTCGGCGAAACTCGGGGAGGGGGCGGTCGGGGAGGTGTGGTTGGGAACGCGTGAGGACAACGGGGACCGGCGTGTTTTCAAGTTTTGCGCCTCCGAGGCGATGATCCGGTCGCTGAAGCGGGAGCACACCGTTTACCGGTTGCTCAAGGAGCGAGTCGGGGAGGATCCGCACTTTGTGCGATTGCATGAAGCGAGTCTGGACGACGCACCCTGGTACCTGGCCATGGAGCACGTCGAGGCGCGGGATCTGCCGGGTTGGGCGGAGGCGTTTCCCGGGGGCATGCGCGCGATCCCCGAGGGGATCCGGGTGGAGATCGTGGCGCAGGCGGCGGAGGCGCTTCAGAGGGCGCACGACGCGGGCATTCTGCACCGGGACGTCAAACCGGCGAATTTGCTGATCCGTGGCGACGGGGGTGTTGGGGGCGAGTGGATGGACGGGGTGACCGTCGGTGGTGGCCGTGGGGTGCATGTGTACGTCGCCGATTTCGGGATCGGCCAGCTTGTGGCCGAGGCGTGGGCCGGGTCGGGGGGCGGAACCCGGATGGGGTTCACGCGGACCATGTACGGCGGGGGGAACCCGGGGTTGTCGGGCAGCCTGATGTATGTGGCGCCCGAGGTGCTGGAGGGGCAGCCGGCGTCGGCGCGATCCGATGTGTACGCGTTGGGGGTGGTGTTCTGGCAGTTGCTGACCGGAAGCTTTTCGGTGGCGCTGGATGCAACCGGGTGGGCGTCACGGATTGATGATCCGCTGTTGAGGGCTGACCTGGAGCGATGCCTGGCCGGTGATCCTTCGCGGCGATGGGGGAGTGCCGGGGAGTTTGCCTCCCGGCTGCGGGAGCTTCCGGAGCGGCGGGCGGCGTTGGAACGGCGGCGTGAGGAGATCCGGGCCCGGGAGCGTGCGGCGTACCGGCTGGGGCTGGTTCGCGCGGCGGGGATCGGGCTGGGGGTGGCGTTGGTGCTGGCGGTGCTGGTGTGGATTGCGTGGAAGGAGCGGCGCGCCGCCGACATCGCGCGTTCGCGCGGGGCCCTCAACGAGGCGGCCATGCTTCATCGATCGGACCTTCGGGCCGGCCGGCGCGAACGCGGGAAGGAACTGTTGGAGGTTGCGGTCCCGGCCGTGGCGGACGCCGCGGAACTCCGGACCACGGCGGCGCTGGTGATGGGCATGACCGATCTGGAGATTCTGGAGATTCGGCGTGACGACCTGGCTGGGGTTGGTGGGAGGTCGAGGGAGGAGCGCCTGGACACAACGGTTCCGACATTCCCTGACGAGACCGCGCGTGCATGGAGCTCGGACGGCCTTTGGGTGGCCGTGGGCCGGGATCGGAACGGCCTCGAAGGGGTGGTGGAGTTCATCGAAACCGCGGGTGCACGGCGAACGACGTCCGTGGTGCGCACGCAGTTCCCCTGGCTGCCCGTGGCGGAACCCGGACTGTTCCGCTTTGCGCCGACGAACCACCTGCTGGCGGTGGGCGGGGGTGCGACCAGCCGGCATGTCGTGGTGCTTCGATGCCCGGATGGCGATGTGGAAGCCTACCTGTTTCATCCCGTCGATCCCGTGGTGTGCGCATGGCATCCGTCGGGGCGTGTGCTGGTGACGGGTGCGGGCGATTCCCTGATCCGGGTTTGGCGGCTCGGTGATGCGGGGTCGCCGGCGGGTGGGGCGACGGCGGGTGGCGGTTTCGATCTTCCTCCGCGTCTGGATGCGCCGGCCGTCGATGTTCCCGCGGTGGTGTTGCGGGGACAGCGGGGGCCGGTTCGCTGGCTGTGCTTCGACGAGGCGGGCCGGTGGTTGGCGGCGGTGGACACCCTCGGGTATCTGAGGGTTTACGATGGGTTCGCGGACCTTGGAGCCGACGCGATCGGGATGTTGGGCGGAGCGGGGGTGGAAGCGCAGCCCTCGGATTCGTTCCCGAGCCTGGGTGTCCGGGTGGAGACCCGGCTGGAAAGGGTGGATGACATCAAGGAGGTGGTTTCCCATCGGGATGGGTTCCTGGTGCGGCGTCGGGACGGGCGCCTGGAACGGGTGGGGGTGGTTCCCGGGGCGATGCCCTCGGAGCATGCGGTTGGCCGGGTCATGGGCGGCGGGGCATGGACCCGTGACGGCGAACACTTCTGCGTGGCGACCCTGACGGGAATGCACTGGTTTCGTCCTGATGTCCCGGGACCGGTGGCTTCGGTGGGAGGGATTCACGCGGTCGGGATCGCGCCTGACGCCTTGGGTGGCGTCTGGGTTGTGACCGGGGGCGACCCGGGACGATCGGGTCTGGTGCGTTTCGAGGCACCCCGGGGAGCGGGGGCCGAAAGGGTGGGGGTGCGTCAGGCCGGGATGGTGGCCCTGCACGGGCCCGCACAGAGCGGACAGGCGGCCCAACTCGCGATGGTGTCGGCCGTCGATGGACGTCTGGCGGTCTATCACGGGCGTCGCATTCAAATCTATTCCGGCCAACCCCCGGTCGCGGTGGATTCAGGGATGGCAGCGGACGGTGGGGGCGGTGTTTTCCAGGAACTTCTGTGGGATTCGGCGGGGCGGCTGTTGGCAGCGACCTTTCGCGCGGCCAACGGCTCGCTTCGGGTCGAGGCGTGGGCGACGTCGGAGACCGGCTTCAAACCCGGGGGGCCCACGAACGTGTGGTCGGACACGATCTCGAGGATTGCGCCCGCCCAGGACGGTCGGCGGTGGATCACCCGGGATGCGGTGCGCGGGGTTGTGTTGCGTGCCGGCGACGGGACGCCGGCTGGGGTGTTGGATGCGTCGGTGTACGGGAAGCAGGACGGGGCGATCGCACCGACCTCCGGGGGGGAGGTCGTCGCCTATGTGACGGAGAGGACGCGGATCCGGTTGATCGAGACCGCCACCGGCGGGGTGCTTGCCGAACTGGAGGGGCCCCGCGCGGATGGGGTGACGCATCTGGCCTGGCATGGATCCGGGCGTCGGTTGGCGGCGTTCACCGAGGGTGGCGGGTTGCAGATCTGGGATCTCGGCCCGTGGCGGGATTGGCTGGCGGAGCGGGGGATGGGGTTGCCTGGGGGGGTGGAAGTGGAGGGAAAAGGGAGGATGCGATGAACCGTGCAGGGAACGGGCTGGATAGGGGACGGGGTGATGAACCCGCGGATCCAAGGATCGCGCCGGGTTTCAACCCGGAATGGTGGCCGCGATGCAACGGGGGAGAGGCGCCGGTTTCGGGGGTGGAGGATGCGCATGAACGGCGGTGTCTCGTGGTGCTGTGTCTCTATTACGAATGGAACCGATGGAGTGCCGCGATGGCGGGGGAATCGGGGGCGGTCCGTGAGGGCATCGAAGCGAGGCTGCGGGCGATCGAGGCCGCGGTGGAGGCGTTCGAGGACCGGTACGCGGCGGTGGGTTTCTTTGGGGAACCCGAGATGGAGGGAGGACTTTGCCGGAACGTGGTGTTTGTGCGGCCGGTGGCGCCGCCCATGGGACCGGAGTGCCGGGTGGAGAGCTCGTTGATCGCGGTTCCCGGGCTCGAGGACCTGCCGGAGACGGAACTGCGCGGCCCGGCTCGGGTCGTGCGCTGGACGCATGGAGAAGTGGATCCTTGAGAACCGGCTGTCGCCCGGCGACATCCTGATGCTGACCGCGGCGGTGCATGACCTTCACCTCACGTATCCCGGGCGGTTTCTGACCGACGTCCGGACCTCCTGTGCGGCCCTGTGGGAGAACAACCCCCATCTGACCTCGTTGGATGACGCGGACCCTCGGGTGAGGCGTCTGATGTGCCACTATCCCCTGATACACCGGTCGAACCAGGCCCCGTACCATTTCATTCACGGATTCATCGAGTATCTGAACGACGTGCTGGGTCTTCGGATCCGGCCGACGCGTTTTGCCGCGGACATTCACCTCAGTGAAGCGGAGCGGGCCGGGGTTTCGCGGGTGGAGGAGCTGACCGGGGACGGGCGTCCGTACTGGATCATCGCGGCTGGAGGGAAGTACGACTTCACCATCAAGTGGTGGCATCGGCGGCGGTGGCAGGCGGTTGTGGACCGGCTGAAGGACCGGGTGGTGTGGGTGCAAGTGGGTGAGAAGGGGCACTATCATCCGCCGCTTCGGGGCGTGCTGGATCTGCGGGGCAGGACGCCGCTGCGCGAGCTTGTGCGGTTGGTGTACCGGGCCGACGGCGTGCTTTGTCCGGTGACGATGCTCATGCATCTGGCGGCTGCGGTGCCGCTGCCACCGGGGCGGAAGCGGCTGCGGGGGTGTGTGGTGGTGGCTGGGGGCAGGGAACCGGCGCACTGGGAGCAGTATCCGGGGCACCAGTTCCTGCACACGATCGGGCAGCTCGACTGCTGTGCCGGGGGCGGTTGCTGGCGGGCGCGGACGGTGCCCTTGGGCGACGGGAGCCGGTTGGATGCCAGCGACTCGCTGTGTTTGGCGGTGACCGAAGGCGGACTTCCGGCGTGCATGGACCGGATCACCGTCGATCAGGTGGTGGAGGCCGTGGAGGGATACCTGGGGCCGCCGTGACAGGGTGGGCGTGTCGCCGGGTGGGTGGATCAGTGGGTGGATCAGGCTGTGCGCGTCGGAGGCAAATCGCAGCTTGCCTGGCGCCGGGGTGTGTCACTGAATGCGTTCACTCAACCCGGCCGGCCATCATGGAATCCCAGAAACCACAGGAACCCAGGCACAGGAAACTCGGCGAGGTCGTGAAATCGGATGTCGAGGAGTTCAAACTGAGACTTCGGATGCCGCACTGGGCGCCGGATGAGGTGAGTCACTTCCAGGGGGCAGCCCCGGAGAAGAACGAGGCGATCTACGTCGAGGAAGCCCTGAAGGCGGTGAAAGGCTCCGGCGAACCGTATCGGAGGGATGCGTTTCAGCCGCCGCTGGAGGAGGCCGGGGGTGAGTGGGTGCTTGGCGCGAAGGATTGGTCGCCCAAGCCGGGGAGCGCCTTTGATCGCTGGCTGGATGAACTCTGTTCGATGGCCCGGAGGCACAACGTGGCCTTGTACCGGCTCCGGAAGCTCCACCTGGAGGTGGAGGGCCACGGAACGATGGATCCGCTTCCCGAAGAGCCGGTCCCGCCGTCGCCCGAGGAATCGGAGCTCCTGTATCAGGCGGCGGTGGTGGAGTTGAGGAAGCACCTCGACAAACGCACCGCCGACGGGAAGCCACGGGTCGTGGATATGGTGCAGGTCAACGGCTACATCGTCTCCGTCCGGGCCGTGGACGGGATCTTTGATGGGCTGCCGCCCTCCGGTTCGGCGTCGATTCTGGGGCCGCAACCCGGCGGTTCGGATTCCTCGCACATCTATCTCTCCTCGCCGTTCTGTTCCAGTTGTTGAGGTGTTCGTGGGACGGTCGACCATGGCGGTGGTTCGGTTCGCGGGTCTTGCCGGCATGCTGGCGGCCGCAGCGGCCACGACGACAGCCACGGCTGCGGCGACGGGGGACGGGTTGGGCGGGCCGTCGCTGCCTGCGATTGCCGAAGGGGTGAACGATGGTGGCACGCTGGCGTGTGCCCGGGAGATGCGGAAGACGTTCGAGGCGCTGCAGGCGTGGCGGCGGCGGCACGGGGGCAGGTATCCCGACCGGTTGGTGGATGCGAAACTCGCGGCGCTGCTTCCGGCACAGGGCGCCGTCTGTCCGACGGTGATCGGGGAGGCGCTGAACGCGGATCCGTCGCATCCGTTGCTCACGAGTCGCGGTCCGGGAGGGGATCCGATCGGCACCTACGAATACGAGCTCTCGGCGCACGTGGGCGTGCGAAGGGAATGGCTGCCGACGAACGCGCCGCCCTACCGCAGGGCGGATGTGAAGAGGGAACTCCTGCGGCGCGCGGCGCATGAGCAGGTGCCGATCCTGCGCTGTTCCAGCCACGTTGAAGGGGCGGAAGGGGGGCGGGTCTGGCGGAATCTGACGGTGACCGGGGCGTACTACGGCAGCGACGGGTACTGGGAGGCGCGATGGTTCCAGGATGTGGGGTATTGCTGTCGTGACGCGAACGTCCTCTTCGGGCTTCGGGGGCCGCCTTTTCACTCCGGCCTGGCTCTCGGGCTGGAGGAGGCGGTGGATCTGCGGGGTTGGGTGACGGCGTTCGGCGATCATCCCTGGTGGTGGACCTTTCCGATGTTCGGGGAGGGTGCGAACCGGCAGTCCGCGGCGGATCTTCGCCGGTTCTTCGAGGGGCGTCATGGCCGGGTTGCGCAGGTGGGGGGTGAGGCGTGGTGGTTGGACGGCCTGGTCCAGCTTCAGGGAAGGATCACCAACGACTGGGGCCGCATGTATCGGGAGCCGACCCGGTGGACGACGGTCTGGGAGCGCACGGGTCTGCCTGTCGGGCGGCGGTTTCGCGAGGCCGCATGGTTGCAGGGCACGGTCTGGGAGGATGTGGAGGGACGCCGGGTGGGGGAGTTGGTCTGGCGCTACGCGGATGGGGGGACTGAACGCGTGCCCATCGTGTATGGGAGGAACACCGCGAGGTTCTGGAGGGAGGCCGGGGACACTGGCGGGATGGGCGAAGCGGTTTCGCCGGTCTGGGAGGGCCATGAGGAAGCCGCCGAGGTGGGCGTGGAACGGCGCGTCCGCCTCTATCGGCAGTCCTGGATCAATCCCCGGCCCGACATCGAGGTGCGCACGCTGGATTTCGTGAGCGACCGGGAGTCTCCGGCGTCCCCGTTCCTGGTTTCGCTCAAGCTTCTGCGGTGATTTCGCTTTTCTTCTGAATCCGTGTCCCTCCCGGCGGGCGGTCCACGCCTGTATCCGGTGGGATGACGACAACGGCCTTCGAACGAGCGTCCGGCTTCGTCCGTGTTTCCATGGGATGCGGGGCGTCCATCGGGATGTCCCGGCTTGGATTGGCCCTGCTGTCCGCTGGTTTGGTGATCCTGTTTGCCGGCTGTTCGGGTCCTGGGGGACGGCGGTATCCGGTGATCGGTTTCGGTTGGGTCACCGTGCCCACGAACCGACCGGCGGGGGATGGCGCGATTGATGTCCGGGGCGCGGTGGTCAGCGGTGTGGTCGTTGGCACGGCGGGGCCCTGGACGGGGCTGGTGATCGGCCGGGCCGAGACCCTGACGGTGGGTGCGGCGACCAACGCGGCCGGGTGGGCCGAGGGGACACTTTCCGGGGATGGTTTCCGGTTCCGGGTGGTTCCGGTGCCGGTGCTGCGATCGTTGAACGATGAATCCTTGAAGACCCATGAAGAACCAAGTCCATAAGAACCCTGAAACCCGTCGGTTGACCGGCATGCTCGTGGCGGCGGCGGTTGTTGCGATGAGCGTGTGCGGCTGCACCTCGCGGTTGGCGCGGGAGAACATCCTTGCCAACACCGAGACCGCGTACGGCCTCACCGTGGCGGAGAATCCGCAGACGCAGATTCCCGAACTCAAGCTTGGGTACGCCCGGCACGAGCTGTTCTACGTACCGAGCAGCAAGACGCTGATCTACAAGGACCCGGGCAAGAGCATCGGGGGCGAGGTTGCGGATGCCGCTGCGAACTCCGGGGATCCGAGCCGGACGCCCCAGGTCCTTGCGGAGATCGCCATCGGCAGCGGGGTCGGGCGTTCGGGCAGTGGTGGCGGACCGACGAACGGCATGAACTTCCGGGTCCGGCAGCGTCTGGCTGTTGGCGCCGAGGCGGTGAGGGCCCCTGCGGCGGGGGTGCTCATGGCGTCCGGCGACGCCCAGGCCGCCGAGCTTCTGCGCAACCTGAGCGTTTCGAGTTTCGCCCAGCAGGAGGACCTCAAGCGCGGCCTGCTCGCCTACTACCTTCCCGGGGGTGTTCTTGACGAGGGCAAGGCCGGCGAGCTGCGGGAAACCATCGCGAAGGTGTCGAAGGAGCAGCAAATCGCGGTGCCATCGGATCTGGAACTGAGCGACTTCATCCACGGGGAGAACCATGCGCGCCTCCGGGAGTTGGTGGCGGCGCGGCTGGGGATCGGGACGAAATGACCTCAACCCGTGGAACGAGGGACAACAACGAACCAGAAGGAGCGGGAGCATCATGACGAAGACCAAGATCATCCGGGACGTGGCGCAGCGGGACCTGCCGTTGGTGGAGGGGGGGCTTCGGGCCGACGGTTACCTCGTCCATACGGAGCCGCAGGCCGATGGGCGGTTCACCGTGATCGGAATCAAGCAGGTGAGCGGCGTGCCGCAGGCGATCACTTCGGACGCTGCGCGGCGTGGTCCGGGGGCTGGGAGCGGGGCGATGGCGAAGACCAAGATCATCACCGACGTGCCGGCGGCCGATGTGCCGATGGTGGAAGCGGGTTTGCGTGCCGACGGCTACAGCACTGCGCGGCATGCGCAGCCCGACGGGCGGTTCACCATCATCGGCATCAAGCAGGTGCTTTCGGTTGCGGCGGCGGTTGATTCGACACCGGGCTCCGGCGGGGCAGCCGGACCGGCCACGGAACCGGCGGTGCGCAGCACCCGCCGACGGAAGCGGGGTTGAGGGGAAGATACGGAAAGCGGACCCCGGGCGATCGCCGGGGTCCGGCCTTGCCGGTCTAGATCGAAACGAATCGGGTCGGATCCGGGCGTGTCGTCACTTTGTGCGACGCCCGGACGTTGCCTGGGGCGGCTAGGTTGGCAGGCTAGCCGATGTTGAACCCATGACGATTCGTGTGGCCATCGTGGACGATGAGACCGAGCTGCGGCAGTCGATCGCGGACTATCTGAATCACGCCGGCGGTTTCCGGTGCGTGCAGGCGTACGCCAGCGCGGAGGAGGCGCTGAGAGGGTTGCCGGTGGAGCCTCCGGACGTGGTGTTGATGGACATCAAGATGGCGGGGATGAGCGGGATCGAATGTGTCGAGCGGTTGAAGGCGACCCTGCCGGAGGTGCAGGTGCTGATGCTGACCGTGTACGACGACAGCGAGCAGATCTTCCGGGCGCTGACGGCTGGGGCGAGCGGTTACCTTCTGAAGCGGATGCCGCCGGCGAAGCTGTTGGAGGCCATCACCGACGTGCTGGGCGGGGGATCGCCGATGTCGAGCGGCATCGCGCGCAAGGTGGTGCAGTACTTCCAGCGGCGTCAGGGTCAGGCGCCGGTGCGGGAGCCGTTGTCGCCGCGGGAGACCGAGGTGGTGGAGGCGCTGGCGCACGGGGACGCGTACAAGCAGATCGCGGAGCGGTTGAACATCAGCATTCCGACCGTTCGGACCTACATCCGCCGGGTCTACGAGAAGCTGCACGTGCACTCCCGCACCGAGGCGGTGGCGAAGTACCTGCGGCAATAGGGTGTCGTCACTTTATGCGACTGGAGACGGTGGCGGAATGGCCGTCCAATGTCGCCAATGCCTGACCATTCCCTCGCGACGGCTTCATCGTCTTCCGTTCGGGCGGGTTCCCCGGTTCGCGTCGGCGTGCGGGGTCGGGGAGCTTTCACCCTGATCGAGCTGCTGGTGGTGATCGCGATCATCGCGATTCTCGCGTCGATGCTTCTTCCGGCCCTTTCCCGGGCGAAGCTCAAGGCGCAGAGCATCCAGTGCATGAACAACCTGCGCCAGGTGATGATCGCCTGGCGGCTCTATGCCGACGACTTCAACGGCCGCCTGCCGTTCAACACCGTGTTCGAGCGGGACCTGACGCGGAGCTGGTGCACGGGGTCGATGTCCTACAACACCTCGAATCCGGACAACACCAACCGGCTGCTGTTCACGAGGGCCTTGATGGGGCCGTACTTCGGCAGCAGCGGGGAGATCTTCAAGTGCCCGGGGGATCGCACGGTGAATCCGCCGGGCAGAACCCCGCGGGTACGGAGCATCGCGATGAACGCGTTTGTCGGCGGGTTCTGGGACGGCACCTCCTGGTCGCAGATTGCGGATCGCAAGGGAACGTGGCGGGAGTACCGGAACATCGACCAGTTCGATGACCCGGCGAACCGGTGGGTGTTCACGGACGAATGTCCGACCCTGAACGACGGCTTCCTGGTGCATCTCATGCCGGTGGGCACGACGGTTCTGCCGACGCGCGAGCCGATGAACGATTGTCCCGCCAGCTACCATGGCGGGGCGGGGGCGCTGTCGTTCGCAGACGGCCATGCCGAGATCCACAGGTGGCGTGACGCGGCGACCCTGCGGAGGACCACCCAGCCGCTCGCACCGGCGGGCATCTCCCCGAACGACTACGTGTGGCTTGCCCAGCGGACCACGGGCCCGAACTAGCCGCCTGTTCCAACCCCGGACTTCAAGATCATGAAACGTCATACCCAACACACACCCACGCAGCGGGCCGGGACCGGGATCCTGGCCGTGCTTCTGGCCCTGATCTGCTGGAGCGTCCCGGCACGCGCGGCGCTGGTCGGACACTGGACCTTCGAGGAAGGCGAGGAACGGGTGGATCGCACCGGGAACTTCCCCGACCTCCTGCTCATGGGCGACGCCCTGGTGGTGGGTGGCGCGCTGGATGTGAACGGGGAGGGCACCGTCGCCACTGGATGGGCGGTGAGCGACAGCGGGAACGGCGCCTATCGCGGGCCGGTGCTGACCAACAAGACGCTGGTGGCCTGGGTGAGGCTGCAATCCCTCGGGGATTGGGCGAACTCGGGTTCCGCGATCACGCTGGATCGTGTCGGTGGCGATCAGTTCGACGGCATCGTGTTCGGCGAACGGGAGAACAACCGGTGGGTGAACGGGAGCAGCAACTGGGGGAGGACACAGGACCTGAACCCGGGGTTCGAGGAGACCGAGGTCGACGCCGTGGTGATGCTGGCGTTCGCTTACGAGCACCTCGAAGGGGGACAACTTCGGGTGTCGGCCTATCGGAACGGGGAGCTTCTGGGCGGGTACGAGACCGGGAGTGCCTCGCGCTGGGCAACCGGCGATGCCGAGGTGCTGTTCGGTGTGCGGCACGGGTCCACGGCCGGCGGGCCGGGTGCGCTGGATACCTTGATCCTGGAAGCCCGGATCTACGACACCGCCCTGAGTGCCGCTGAGGCGGCCGGGTTGTACCAGGCCGGCCCGACGGTGATCGTCGACAGCGACAACGACGGTCTGCGGGACGATTGGGAAGTGGAGCACTTCGGTGGGCTTGGGCAGACCGCGGCCGGGGATCCGGACGGGGACGGGCTTTCGAACCTGGGGGAACTCCAGCGGCGGACCGATCCGCGGAACGGGGACACCGACGGGGACGGGTTGTCGGACCTGGTGGAGACCGGGACCGGGGTCTACGTGGGGGTGAACGACACGGGAACCCTGGCGACGCAGGCGGACACCGACGGCGATGGATTGAGCGACGGAGTCGAGACCAACACGGGGGTGTTTGTGAGCGCGAGCAACACGGGGACTCATCCGTTGAAAGCCAACACCGACGGGGACCGGTTGACCGACGGGGAGGAGGTGGTTGGCGGCACGAACCCGGTGGATTTCCGTGATCCGGTCAAATCCCTGTCGGACCTGATGGTGGGTCACTGGACGTTTTCGCCCGGGCGCGAGCTCGTGGATTCGGTGGGGAACTTCCCCAACCTTTTGTTGAAAGGGGATGCGCGGGTGGTGGAAGGGCGTTTGGACGTTGGCGGGAGCGGGACCACCTCCAGCGGGTGGGCGGTGACGGACAGCGGTGCGGGCGGCTATCGCGGGCCGGTGATCACCAACAAGACCCTGGTTGCGTGGGTCGTCATGCAGGGCCTCGATTCCGTCGCCAGGAGCGGGGCCGCGATCGCCTTGGATCGGGTGAACGGCGACCATTTTGATGGGATTGTCTTTGCCGAGCGGCAGGCCAATCGCTGGGTCAATGGCAGCAGTGGTTGGCAGCGGACCCAGGATTTCGCCCCGGGGGCGGAGCAGACCGGAACCGGCGTCCTGACCCAGCTGGTGATCACCTATGAACACCTTGGGGCGGATCGGATGCGGATCACCGGTTATCGCGACGGCGTGGTCATCGGCCAGTACGAGACCGGGAGTCCCTCGCGGTGGGAGGCCCTGGACGCCGAGGTGTTCTTCGGCGTGCGTCACGGGGATCTCAACAACGGTGCCGGGGCGTTGGATGCCTGGATCGAGGAGGCGGCCATTTACCGGGTGGCGCTGACCGCGGGCCAGGTGAGGGCGCTTCACAACCTCGGTCCCGAGACAGAGGCGCCGCTGCTGGGTCACTGGACCTTCGAGACCGGGGAGGAGCTCATCGATCGGACGGGCAACTTTTCGGATCTGCTTCTCAAGGGGAACGCGAACGTCTCGCGCGGTTCGCTGGAGGTGAACGGTTCCGGGACGACCCCGAGCGGTTGGGCGGTGACCGACAGCGACCGTGGCGGGTACGTGGGAGCGGCGATCGAGGCCAAGACCCTGGTTGCCTGGGTTCAGCTCGATGGCCTGTCGGACGTGGCCCGTGCCGGCTCCGCGATCACCCTGGACCGCGTGGGCGGGGATCAGTTCGACGGGATCATCTTTGCCGAGCGGGAGGACAACCGGTGGATGAACGGGAGCAGCGGCTGGCAGCGCACGCTGAACTTCGACCCCGGATTCGAGGAGACAGACACCGGCGCGTTGGTCCAGTTGGCGATCACCTATGAAGTGGTGGAGGGGAGCCTTCGGATCACCGGCTATCGGAACGGCGAGGTGATCGGGGTCACGGAGGGATTTGTTCCGGTGGTCTGGGAGAGCGGCGACGCCGAGGTGCTCTTCGGGGTCCGCCATGGCAGCACCGTGAGCGGGACCGGTGCCTTGGAGGCGCGGATCGAGGAAGCTCGGCTGTACGGCGGCGCGCTGTCCGAGGCGGCGATCCGGGAGATGCACGCCAGGGGACCGATCGTGAGCGAGGACCGGGACGGGGACGGGCTGGCTGACAGTTGGGAGCTGACGCACTTTGGCGATCTCGACGAGGGGCCGGCCGACGATCCTGACGGGGACCTGTCGTCCAATGCGCAGGAGTTCCTTCGTGGAACGCTGCCCATGAACCCGGACACCGACGGCGATGGCGTCAGGGATGGAGCCGAGACGAAGACGGGCAGGTTTGTTTCCGCCTCCGACACCGGGACCGACCCGCTCGTGGCGGACACGGACGGCGACGGGCTCAAGGACGGCGCGGAGAATCCCCTGCTTCCGTACGATCCGGCCCGACCGCAGGAGCAGGCTGGCACGGACCCGAACAGGACGGACACGGACGAGGATGGGATACCTGACGGCGCCGAGGTTCTGGCGGGGACGAATCCGACGGATCCTGGGGATCCCGTGCGTCCGCCGGTGGCGGGTTACCTGATTGGCCATTGGACCTTTGAAGCGGGGGAGGAGCTCGTTGACCTGACCGGCAACTTTCCCCCGCTGTTGCTGATGGGGGACGCGCAGGTCGTGGATGGCCGGCTGGATCTGACCGGGTTTGGGACCAGCGCGAGCGGTTGGGCGATCACGGACAGCGACAACGGGGCCTATGCCGGACCGGGGATCACCAACAAGACGCTGATGGTCTGGGCGACGATGCGGGGGCTTGGGGATGTCGCGTTCGCGGGGTCGCTGCTGACCCTGGATCGGGTGGTCTCGGACCAGTTCGACGGCATTGTGTTCGGCGAGCGCCAGAACAACCGGTGGATGAACGGGAGCAGTTTCTGGAATCGGACCGCGGATCTGAGTCCGGGGTTTGAGGAGACGGAAGCGGGCATCGCGGTTCATCTGGCGATTTCGTACGAGACCCTGGCGACGGGAGGCATGCGGGTGACCGCGTACCGGAACGGGGAGCGGCTCGGACAGTATGAATCGGGGACGCCGTCGTCGTGGGTTTCCGGGGATGCCGAGGTGATGTTCGGGATCCGGCACGGCAACACAGCGGAGGGTGGTGGCGGGGCGGTGGACGCGTTGATCGACGAGGCCCGGGTTTATGGCCAGGCGCTGAATGCGGTGGAGATCCGGCGGATTCTATCGCCGCCGGTGGAGGGTCCGGCACTGACGCTTCGGCGTGCGGGGAGCCGGGTGCGGCTGGAGTGGAGCGATGGCGCGGCGCGGTTGGAGGAAGCGTCGACCGTGCGTGGTCCGTGGAACCCGGTTGCGAACGCGGCGTCGCCGTATGAGGTCGACGCCGGGGGAGGCGGCGCGCGGTTTTACCGGTTGGCGAAGTAGGCTGGCGCGGCACGGGGCGCACGCGGAGCGGATTCACACTCGGAACGCATTCTTGAACCCGGGAATGGCAGCGGGCAGAACCGGCTGGTGATTCCCGGACCGTGGCGAGTGAGGGCGTGGATTGCCGGCCTGAAGCTGGGATTGGCCGCCTGGGTTGCGGGTGGGTTGGGAGCGCGTGCCGTGGACACGGTGGTGGCGGGGTCCGGCAGCGGGTTTGAATCGGAGTACCTGATTCGGGCCTGGCAGGCCGAGGACGGGTTGCCGCAGAGCACGGTGACGAGCGTGGTGCAGACGCGGGACGGTTACCTTTGGATCGGGACCGCGCACGGGGTGGCGAGGTTTGACGGTGTGCGGTTCGTGGTGTACGGCGCGCACAACACGCCGGAGATCCGTAGCAACCGGATTCTGACCATGTGGGAGGACGCGGAGGGAGGGCTTTGGATGGGGACGGAGGGTGGGGGTGTGAGTCGGTGGTTCAACGGGAGGTTCACGACCTACGACGTCTGGGAAGGGTTGGCGCACAACGTGGTGGCTGGGATTGGGGAGGACGGCGCGGGGCGGGTTCTGGTGGCCACGCGTGGCGGGTTGAGTGTGTGGCGGGAGGGGCGGATGACGTCCTGGAACGGGCCGGACGGTTGGATGCGTGGGGCGGTGCGTTCCCTGGCGATGGTGGAGCGGGGTCGATGCCTGGCATTGACCTCGGCAGCGGTTGTGGAGGTTGGTGGCGAGGGGGTGTGGGGGGTGGATCTGCCCGAGGGTATTGAGGGAGGGGCGCTGGACGGGTTGCATCGTGGGCCCACGGGTGTGGTTTGGGCGTATGGCAGGGGGATGGTCCTGCGGCGGGAGCCTGGGGCCGGTTGGGGTGTGGTGCCGGGTCTGGGAGGGGAGGTTGCCATTGGGGCGATGCTCGAGACCGCGGGCGGGGATCTTTGGGTGGGGACCCGGGAAGGAAGCCTGATGCGGCGTCGTGGGGGGCGGTGGCTGACCATTCCGCAGGTTGGGGAGGGGGGATTCCGGCCGATTCGATGTCTGGCCGAGGATCGGGAGGGGAACGTGTGGGTGGGCACCGACGGGGCGGGTTGGTGCGGCTGAAACCGAGGCGGCTGAACACCCTGCGTGTGCGGGACGGTTTGGCGAGCGAATCGATCGTGTCCATCGCGGACGCTGGCGACGGCGGGGTTTGGCTGGCGGCGAACAGTGGAGGCATCACCTATTGGCGGGACGGCGTGATCCGGCCTCGGGAGCAGGAGGGGCCGAAGGACGGGTGGGTGGGGCCGTTGCTGAGGGTGCGGGACGGGAGTGTGTGGCTGGGGACGGCGGGTGCTGGCCTGGTACGCTGGAAGGATGGGACCGAGACCCGCTGGGGTCGGGCCCAGGGCTTTCCGGAGCCCAGGGTGCTGTCGCTCTTTGAGGACCGGGAGGGGCGGCTTTGGATTGGGACGGACGAAGCGGGGGTTTTCGTGCATGAAGCGGGGCGCTTCCGGAACTTCAGCATCCAGGACGGATTTCCGGCGCGGACCATCACAGCGATGGCGCAGGACCCGGACGGGAACCTTTGGTTCGGGTCGAACGGTGGTGGCCTCTACCGGTACGCCGACGGCCGGTTCTCGCTGTACAGTCGTCGGGAAGGGTGGGGGGGCGATTTCATCCGGGCGCTCTGTGTGGATCGGGAGGGGGCGTTATGGATTGGGACCGGGGGGAGCGGGGTGACTCGGATGAAGGACGGGTGGTTCCGGACCATCACCACCCGGGACGGGTTGGTGGACGATGTCGTTTCCCAGATCGTGGAGGATCGGTTTGGGAACCTCTGGTTAGGAACGAATCGGGGGATTTGTCGGATCACACCGCAGGAGATCGAAGGGCTGGTTTCGGGTCGGAGTTCGACGCTGTCGGTGCTTGGGTTTGGGCGGTCGGAGGGGATGGAGAGCCTGGAGTGCACGGGTGGCTACCATCCGGCGGCGGTGATGACGGAGGGGGGCGGGCTTTGGTTTGCGACGGTGAAGGGTGCGGTGTTCATCGATCCCGCGCCGTTGATGCGCGCCTCGCGGGCGGCGGGCGCGGTGCCGCCGCTGGTGCGGATCGAGGAAGTGTGGGTGGACGGGGAGCGTGTGGTGTTGTCGACACCGGGTTCAGCGGGGCGGGAAACGATGCCGCGGCTGGTGCTGGGGCCCGGCTCGCAGCGTTGGGAAGTCCGGTACACCGCGCTGGGTTTCACCGCGCCCGAGAAGATCCGGTTCCGGTATCGGCTGGAGGGATTGGATCCGGACTGGGTGGAGGCCGGTGAGAGCCGGGTGGCGCGGTTTGGGAAGCTGCCGCCGGGGGACTACCGGTTCCGGGTGATTGCGTGCAACAGCGACGGGGTTTGGGATGAGAGCCAGGTCGGACTGGAGGTGATTCTGCGGCCGCAGTTCTGGCAGCAGCGCTGGTTTCAGGCGGGAGCGGTGGTGGTGCTGGGGCTGGCGGTGGCCGGGGGGATTCGGGCGAAGGAGATGAGGCGGGTGCGGCAGGCCATGGCGCGGCTGGAACGGCAGCACGCGGTGGAACGGGAACGCCGGCGCATCGCGCAGGACATGCATGACGAACTCGGGAGCCGGTTGGCGAAGGTGTCGTTCCTGTGCGAACTGGTGGCCGGCGGGGGGACGAAGCCCGCCGAGTTGGGAACGCGGGTGAGCCATATCGCCCGGGCTTCGCGGGCGGTGCTGTCGACCCTGGACGAGATGGTGTGGGCGGTGAACCCGCAGAACGACACGCTGGAGCATCTCGCCGCGTACATCGGCGAGTATGCGAAGGAATTCCTCCAGGCCACCGAGATCGGGTGCGAGGTTCGGATTCCGGTCGATCTGCCGGCGCGTCCGGTGGCGGCGGAGGCCCGGCACCACCTGTTCCTGGCGGTGCAGGAATCGTTGAGCAACGTGCTCAAGCATTCCCGGGCGACGATGGTCCGGGTGGCCATGGAACTCAGGGATTCGCGATTCGTGTTGATCATCGAGGACAACGGGCAGGGCTTCCGGCCCCGGCCGGGCGGCGGGTGCGGGACGCGGGAGGGTGCCCCGTTATCGCCTCCGGGGCGCAACGGCCTGACCAACATGCGACGGCGGGTTGAGGCCATCGGAGCAGGACTTCGCATTGAAGCCCGGGATGGGGGCGGGACCCGGGTGACGTTGGAACTCGGGGTCTGAACGGGTGCGGCGTGGCGGAGGTCCGCGGTGCTGCGCGCCGTTGGCGGAAGCGTCCGCGGCGAGCTTGCGGCTGAAGCTGTCATCACTTCATGCGACTTTGACCGGTCCCCCGACTGGCCTAGAACTCCGGTGCACCGTTTCCAAAGCATCGGCGTCAGAACCAAGCACCTCCATGCCTTTCACGAAAGCCAGCGTCCGCGTCCGTACCGCCGGCATCAGCCGGCGTCTTGCCATGGTTACCGTTGCCGTGGTCGGTTGCCTGGGTTGGGTGGGCTGCGGGCGTCCGGAGACCGGCGGGGAGGCCGGGTCACGCGGTGCAACGCCCTCCAAGGGCACGATCGCGCTGTCGGTGCTGACCCTGACGAACCCGTTCTTCAAGCAGATCGGCGACAGCATGGCAGCGGAGGCGCGACAGCACGGCTACGACGTGATGGTGGTGAGTGGCGAGTTCGACGTGGCCCGGCAGCAGAATCAGGTGAAGGACTTCATCGTGCGCAAGGTTGCGGCCATCGTTCTCACCCCGTGTGATTCGGTGGCGATCGGACCGGCCATCCGGGAGGCGAACGCCGCCGGGATCCCGGTTTTCACCGCGGACATCGCCTGCCTGGATCCCGCGGCGAAGGTGGTGACGCACATCGCCACGGACAACTACGGCGGTGGCAAGCAGGCGGCGCGGGCGGTCATCGAGGCCTTGGGCACCGGGGGCGGCCAGGTGGCGATCATCGACCACAAACTCATCGAGTCCTGCATTCTGCGGGTGAAGGGCTTCAAGGAGATCGTCGAGAAGCACAACGCGGTCGCCGGGAACGGCAGGATCGAGATCGTCGCCGAACTCCCCGGCGGCGCCGCGAAGGAAGGCGGCTACCGATCGGCCGAGGACCTCTTGCAGGCGCATCCGAATCTCGCCGCGATCTTCTCGATCAACGATCCCTCGGCCCTGGGGGCGCGTGCGGCGATGGAAAAGGCCGGTCGCGCGGATCGCATCGTGCTGGTGGGATTCGACGGGTCGCCCGAGGGGAAGGCGGCGGTGAAGGCCGGGAAGCTCTACGCAAGCCCGACCCAGTTCCCGGACCGCATCGGCATCGAGACCGTTCGTGCGGTGGTCCGGCATTTCAAGGGCGAGGCTCTGCCCACCGAGACCCTGATTCCGACCGCGCTCTACCGGAGGGCGGACGCCGAGAAGGATCCGGCGGTGAGATGAGCGTCGGGACTCGGCCAAAGCCGCCCGGGCCGCGAACCCAGAGAACCCTGCTCCACGCTTGATGCCACAGGACTCGCAGCCGCTGCTGGAGATGCGGGACATCCGCAAGTCGTTTCCCGGCGTGCGCGCGATCCGCGGGGTGGACCTGGTGCTTCGGGCCGGCGAGGTGCTGGCGGTGCTCGGTGAGAACGGGGCCGGCAAGAGCACCCTGATCCGGATTCTCGGAGGGGTTCATGCGCCGGACAGCGGGACGATACGGTTGGACGGTGAACCCGCGGTGTTTCGCAGTCCGGCGGCGAGCCGGCAGGCGGGGATCTCGGTCATTCACCAGGAGTTCAGCCTGATCCCCGGCCTTTCGGTGCGGGAGAACCTGTTCCTGGGCCGGGAGACCGGGCGGTGGGGACTGCTTCGGCATGGGGAGGAAGCGGCGCAGGCGAAGCGGTTGCTTGGCCGGCTGGGGTGCGACATCGATCCGGAGGCGGTCTGTCGGGATCTTTCCGTGGCCAGCCAGCAGTTGGTGGAGATCGCCAAGGCCCTGGGTGGCGAGGCACGCGTTCTCGTGCTGGACGAGCCCACCGCGGCCCTGACGTCCTCCGAGGCGGACCGCCTGCATGCGGTTCTCCGGGAGTTGCGTCAGCGCGGGCTCGGGTTGATCTACATCAGCCACCGGCTGGAGGAGATCCTTTCCCTGGCCGACCGCGTGCTGGTGCTGCGGGACGGGGAGACCGTCGCAGACCGTGCGATTGGCGGGTTGAGGCGGCGGGATTTGATCGGGTGGATGGTTGGGCGGGAGCTCGAGCAGGAATTCCCGAGGCGATCGGTGGTGCCCGGCGGCGTGCGGTTGGTGGTGAGGGGGCTTCGGCGCGGGGCGAAGGTGCGGGACGTGGATTTGTCAGTTCGTCGGGGCGAGGTCGTGGGTCTGACCGGGCTGGTGGGTTCCGGGCGGACCGAGGTGGCGCGGTGCCTGTTCGGCGCGGACCCGGCCGAGGGGGGGACGATCGAGTTGGACGGCCGGCCGTTGGCGATCCGGGAGCCGCGGGATGCGATTGAAGGGGGAATGGCCCTGCTCACCGAGGATCGCAAGGGGCAGGGCCTGGTGCTCGGGCATTCCGCCCGGGAGAACTTCGGTTTGCCGAACCTCGGGGCCTTTTCGCGATGGGGCGTGGTCCGGGAGGCGGAGGAACGGGCGGCGTTGGAGCGGTACCGCCGGGACCTTCGAATCCGGCTGGCCGATCCTGAGCTCTCGGTGCGGAACCTGTCGGGAGGGAACCAGCAGAAGCTGGTGCTTGCGAAGTGGCTCGAGCGCAACTGCGAGGTGATCCTGTTCGATGAGCCGACGCGGGGGATCGACGTCGGGGCAAAGTTCGAGGTCTACCAGCTCATCAATGAACTCGCCTCCCAGGGGAAGGCGATCCTGTTGATCAGCTCCGATCTCCCGGAGGTGCTGGGGATGTGCGACCGGATCCTGGTGATGCGTGCGGGGAGCATTACGGGCGAGGTGCCGGTGGGTTCCGGGACCCGGCCCGAGGACATCATGCAGCGCGCGGTGGGGTGATGTGACATGGGCGCGTTGATCCCATCCGGAACCCTCGGCCGATGCTTCACGCATTACGGCATGCTGCTGGTGCTCCTGCTCCTCGGCGGATTCTTCAGCCTGGTCACCGTTCAGGAACAACCCGTGAGCGGGGTCGGCGGGGCGCGGGCGTTCGTGAAGGAGGTCGCGCGCGAGGCCACGGCCCGGGACCGGGTGTTGATCGTGGTGCGGGACATCCGCGACGAGGTGGAGTTTGCGGACGAACTGGAGGCGCAATTGCGGGCGCGGGGGTGGGAGGACGTGGTGTCGGTGCGGGGGCAGCCGTCCGACGTGCGTGCCGCGCTGGGGCGGATTGTCGCCGGTGGTGGTGGGGTGTCGGTGATTGCGGGGACCGATGTGACCGCGCGGTGGGCGGTGGTGGAGGAAGCGGCGGCGAACGAACCGGCGGTCGCCGGGGTGCGGGTGATGCGTCCGAGGAGTTATCGGTGGCCCAGTTTTCTGAGGGCGGAGAATCTGTTGAACATATCGAACCAGATTGCGGTGATCGCGATTGTGGCGGTTGGGGCGACCCTGGTGATCATCACGGCCGGGATTGACCTTTCAGTGGGGAGTCTGATCGCGCTTGGGGCGGTGGTGTGCACCCTGTTGATCCGTGACATCGCCGGGGCTGAGCAGGCGACGCCGGGTGGGATGGCGGTGTGCGCGGTGGCGGCGATCCTGGTTTGTGCGTGCCTGGGGATGGTGTCGGGGGTGAGCGTGACGTGGGTGGGGATTCCACCGTTCATTGCGACCCTGGCGATGATGCTGGTGGCGAGCGGGCTGGCGTACATCGTGGCGCGGGGGTTGTCGGTCTACCAGGTGCCGGATTCGTTCGTCTGGCTGGGCCGGGGTGACACGGGAGGGCTGCCGAACGCGGTGCTGTTGATGCTGGGGTTGTATGGCGGCGCGCACTTTCTGATGCGGCGAACGGTGCTGGGCCGGTACCTGTACGCGGTGGGTGGCAATCCCGAGGCGGCGCGCCTGGCCGGGGTGCCGGTGAGGAGGGTGCTGCTGTTCGCCTACACCGCGTCCGGCGCGCTGGCCGGTCTGGGCGGGGTGGTGATGGCGTCGCAGCTCAGGAGCGGATCGCCGACCTACGGGCAGATGTACGAGCTATACGTGATCGCGGCCGTGGTGGTTGGGGGGACGTCGCTCTCGGGCGGGGAAGGGCGGGTTCTGGGAACGTTGATTGGGGCGTTCATCATCGCGGTCATTCAGAACGGAATGAATCTCACCGGTGTGGAGAGCTACACCCAGAAGGTGGTGCTCGGCGCGGTCATCCTGGGCGCGGTCATGCTGGACATGCTGAAGCGGCGGGGCTGGCAGCGCTGGCGGCCGGGTCGGTTGCAGTTTGAGGAAGGGGCCGTGACGCATCGGGCGTCCCGGTCCGGGGAGGAGGACCGAGCGGGGAAGGAAGCCGGTCGGGCAACGTCATCGAGATAGGCAGATCATGAAATCCAGACAATCCATCGTGCGACGGCTGTGGCCGGTCGCGTTCGTTCTCCCGGTTCAGCTTCCGGCGGCGGAGGCGCCGCCGCTCCGGGACAAGACCCTGGTCGCCTGGGTCGCGCCGGCCAACCTTGAGCAGCGCGGGGGCGGCGTGCTCACCGTGCAGACCCCGGGCGGATCGTCCTTCGATTCCCTGGTGTTCGGGGAGATCAGCCCGGGGCGATGGATGGCTGGCAGCGAGGGTTTCGGGCGCACCCAGCGGGATCAGGCGTCGGTGCCGGTGGAGACGGCGGACGCTCGGACCCTGGTGCAGGTTGCGATCGTGTATCAGGGGAAGCGGGTGACGGTCTTTCGGAACGGGCAGCCGCTGACCACCCATGAGGTTGCGGAGGCGGCGACCTTCGGGGGCGACAGCGAGGTCCTGATGGGCATGCGGCACACCGGGGCCGCGAACGAGGGACGTCACTTCGTGGGGATGATCGAGGATGCGCGGATCTATGGGACGGCCCTTACCGCGGAACAGGTTTCGGCGCTGGAGCCGGATCGGGTGTCGGTGCCCGAGCCCTTGGCGTGGTGGGACTTCGAAGGGGGGGATCCGGGCGATCGCGTTGGCCGATACGGGACCGCCAGTCTCACGGGCGGGGCGCGGGTGGAGGGAGGGCGCCTGCGGTTGGACAAGGAGGGCGCCTACCTCATGGCCTCCCGCGGGATCCCGGACTCCGGCGCGGGCGGTGTGGATGCCACCGCGCGCGAGCTGCGGGAGAAGCTGCTGAGCGATCCCCATCGGCCCGGATACCATTTCGTCACGCCCGAGGGGATGTGCATGCCGTTCGATCCGAACGGCGCGATTTATTGGAAGGGACGCTACCATCTCTTCTACATCTTCCAGGACCGGCGGGGGCACAACTGGGGGCACGTTTCGAGCACCGACCTCTTCCACTGGCGTCATCACCCGACCCGGTTGATCGACGGCATGTTCAGTGGGAACGCCTTCCTGGATCGCGATGGGCGTCCGACGATCTGTTACCACCAGGTCGGGCAGGGGAACGCGATGGCGGTGGCGCTGGATGACGAACTCAACGACTGGAGGAAGCTCGAGACCAATCCGATCACGCCGAGGACTGCTCCGGGCGATCCGCATCACGACCGGTACCGGTCCTGGGATCCCTACGGGTGGGTCGAAGGCGACACCTATTACGCGATCTTCGGAGGGGAACGTCCCGGGTTGGCGAAGGCGCCCAGCCTGGGGGGCGAATGGAAGTATGTGGGCGATTTCCTCGCCAACACGGTGCCCGGGGTGTCCATCACCGAGGACGTCTCGTGCGCGGACTTCTTCCGTCTTGGGGACCAGCACATGCTGCTGTGCATCAGTCATCGGCTCGGGGCCCGCTATTACCTGGGGGAATGGAAGGGGGAACAATTCCATCCTCGGTTTCACGAGATGATGAGCTGGGTGGACAACAGCTATTTCGCGCCGGAGAGCCTGCTTGACGACCGGGGGCGCCGGATCATGTGGGCATGGATGATGGACCGGCAGAATTTCAAGATGCGCACCGATGCCGGGTGGTCCGGCACGATGGGTTTGCCGCGGGTGCTGACCCTGGATGCGGAGGGAAGGCTGCGGATGAATCCGCCGGAGGAGATTGAGCGGCTCCGGTATCACCCGCGGGAACTCAGGGATCTCCGGGTGGACGCCGATTCGGAGACCGGCCTGGCCGGGGTGAACGGGAACAGCCTGGAGCTGGAGGTGGAGATGCGTTCCGGGGACGCGATGCAGTACGGGGTGAAGGTGTGCGCGTCTCCTGGAGGCGAGGAGCAGACGCTGGTGATGTACGACGCCGGGGAGCGGAAGCTGGTGGTGGACACCCGGGCCTCGAGTCTGGTGGAGGGCCCGAACGCCTTGGAGGCGGCGCCGTTTGCCCTGGGTGCCGGGGAGCCGCTGAAACTTCGGATCTTCGTCGACAAGTCGGTCGTGGAAGTGTTTGCGAACGACGGGCGGCAGGCGGTGGCCCGGCGGATCTACCCCAGCCGTTCGGACAGCCTGGGGGTGGCGCTGTTCAGCAGGGGTGGCGGCGCGCGGGTGACGCGGGTGCGGGCGTGGGATATGGCGCCTTCGAATCCGTACTGAACGGAGAGCCGGGCTTGGTTCCGGCGGGAGCTCAGGCGTGGTTGGCGGTGGCGAGGGATGAGCCGGGGCTCGGGTTGGTGGTCTGGAGGCCGGCGCGGGCGCGGGCGAGGAGGAAGCGGACCAGGCCGCCGGGGCCGCGGACGCGCCAGGCCGGGGGTCTGGGGCGGTCCATGCGTTCGCCGACCATGATGAAGGTGGCGATGGCCATGGCGAGGTTGTGGGCGGTTGGTGTCGGAAGGAGCATGGGGAACAGCATGAGCGCCCAGCAGGAGCCGACGCACCAGACGCCGTGGTTGAGACCGAACTTCAGGGCGTCGGCATCGGCGCCGAGGCCGAAGGCCCGCATTTCGGAATGGTTATGGTTGCGGTTGAGGCAGACCTGCTTGAAGGGCGAGCACTGCCAGACCGCGGTGGTCAGGAGGGCGAGGGTGGCGGGGATGAGGGAGCCCGGGGCGAGGAGGCTGACCGTCAATTGGACCGCGATCGTGGCGACGCCTGCGGCGGTCCAGACCGCGGTGTAGCCTGCGGCGAAGAGCGCCAGGGAGCGGAAGCGTCGGGAACGGAAGTTCCGGTCGAGGACATGCCGGATCGGTTCGATGAGGGTGGGTGCCATCATGGCGACCAGCATGACCAGCCAGCCGGCGAGGAGCGCGGAGGGCGGGTTCATGTCGAGCAGCATGGCGATGGAATCCCGCGAGGGGCCGGAGCGGGTGACGGCGCAATGGGCGAGGGTGCCGCTGGCGGAGCCGGCGATCATGACGATCCAGGCGGCTGTGCTCAGGGCCAGGACCGGGTTGCGCACGCGGGCCAGTTCCCGGGCGGTGTCGGTCATTGGACGGCCTCGCGATAGACGCTGACGCGGCCCACGGTGATTCCGGCGCCGTCGGGGATCGAATGGGTCGGGGTGATGCGGACGTCGAGGGAATCCTGGCCGAGGGTGTTCTCGAGGTGGAGCGTGTCGATGATGGGGGTGATATCGAGTTCGAAGGTGAGGCCGGACCCGCCGTGCTGGCCGTCCTTCAGGCTGGCCTGGCGGAGGCCGAACAGGGCGACGGTTCCGGCGAGGTGTTCGTTGACGTAGACATTGAGCTTATGGGCGTCGCGGGTTCCGCGGACGTTCTCCAGTTGGAGGTAGGCGCGGTCCGGGGGTGCGGCCTCGGACGCGGCCATGAGGCTGGCCGCCACGCGTTTGCGGATTCCGGAATCGAGTTTGACGGTGGCGCGGGCGCCGGAGCCTTTGATTTGGAGGGTGCCGTCATTGGCCCCGACCAGTTCGGATTTGGGTGAAGAGTCCATGGCGGATGGGGTGATGGAGGCTGCGGCCGCCGCGGGAGCGCCGAGTCGTTGGAGGCGGAGCGTGAGCGCCTTGGGTGGTGTGGGCGCCGGCGCTGCCGCGGGCAGGCTGTCGTAAGTATAGTCCAACGGGCTGAGACTGGTCAGCTCGCGAGGGGTGTAGATCCAGGATTTTCCCCCGGGCATGGGCATGGCGAACTGCCGCTGGCCGATGGAGGCGGGGCCGTTGAGCCAGTCGGGCACCGACGGGTTGCTGTTGCCCTGGGCGTTCCAGACGGCCCACATGCGGTCGATGTTGCAGTGGTGGAGGTAGAAGATCGGGTCGAGGGCGGCGGTGCCCGGATCGCTCATCAGGCCGTAGATGGGGGCGGGCCCGTTTCCGCCGACGTCGACGTGCACGATGTTGTGGGGGTTGTTCTCGAGGTTGCCGGAGCGGTTGCCGGAATGGGAGAAGCCGGTCTGGGGACCGCCGAAGCCGGGTCTTGGGGTGACGCTGTTGCTGCCGGTGAAGAGGTTGTTGGTCATGCACGACTGGGACACCGGGGGGATGGGGATGAAGATGTTGCCATCGTTGTTCGGGCCGTAGCGTGCGGTGACGAAGAGGGGGTTGGGACTTCCGTCGGGCAGGCTGGATTGAGTGAATGCGGGTGGGATTTCGTACTGGTTCGCCGGGCCGAAGTAGTCCCAGTAGGGAAGGGCCCAGGTCGAGGGGCCGCCGAGGCCCACCACCGCTGCGCGGACCTGGGCCTCCAGGGCGATGAGGTAACCCCGATGCCATGGCAGGAAGAACCAGCTCTGGTGCTGGCACTGGTCCCAGTAGAGGTCCTGAACCGCCTGGGTCGGGATGGGGGAGGTGGGAACCTTGGGTGCGGGCGGGATGAACGACCAGTCGGGGAACTGACTCTGTTGTCCGGTGACATACTGGCCGTGAATGGCCGCGAAGAACCACCAGCTTCCCGGATCGTCCAGGGCGCGGGATTGCATGACACCGACGCCCTTTGCGTACCAAAGCAGGTCGCTATTGGCGAAGGTTCCCTGGTTGTTCCATGCGTTGGATCGGGTGTAGGTGGCCATGAGTCGGGTGGATTGAGTCTCCTTGATTGAACGCTCGAGTCATTAGGGCACGGGATGGGTCGGGTCAATGCAATTGATGGTCCGCCGGCGGGTTTCGTGCGAAATGCCGGATTCACTTAAGCGGAAGGATTGGGGCGGCTGGGGGCATCCCGCGCAGGGTTGGTGCGCGCGTCGGGGGTCCGCCTGGCGCCGGTGGGGATCAGTCCGGCCGAGGGGGTTGTTTGGCGAGGGTTTCGCGGAGGGCGGAAAGGAGGGCGTCGCGGGTGAAGGGCTTTTGCAGCACCGGCGGGGTGGTGGATGGGGCGTTGGAACTGGCGGCGACGGCGTTGATGGAGCCGGACATGGTGATCACCGGCAGCCTGGGCCAGCGGGATTGGAGCTCCGCGAGGAAGGCCTTGGCGCTGAGGCCGGGCATTTCGTGGTCGCTGAGGACGATGGCGATGTCCTGGTGACGGGCGAGACGATCGAGGGCGTCGGTGCGATCGGCGGCGAGGGAGACCTTGTAGCCCGCGTGTTCGAGGGTGTCTCGGACCAATTGGCCGAGGGCTTCCTCGTCCTCGACGACGAGGATGTGTTCGCCCTGGCCTTCGATGGCTGGGGGCGGGGTGGCTGGGGAGTCGGGGGACGATTGGGTGGCGCAGGGGAGGGTGACGGTGAAGGTGGTGCCGACGCCGGGGGTGCTGGCGACGTCGATGCTTCCCCCGTGGCGTTCGACGATGCGTTTGACCGTGGCGAGGCCCAGGCCGGTGCCCTTGTCCTTGTCCTTGGTGGTGAAGAAGGCCTCGAAGAGGTTGGGGATGTTTTCGGGCGGGATGCCGATGCCGGTGTCACGGACGCTGATCCGGACCGTGGGCGTCGGGTTGGGGGAGGAATCGTTCGGGTTGGGGGTGGGGTGTTGGAGGGTGGCGAGGATCTCGAGTTCACCGCCGTTGGGCATGGCGTCGCGGGCGTTGATCGCGAGGTTCATGAGGACCTGGTAGATCTGGGTGGGATCGCCGTGGACGGGGGGGAGGTGGTTGTCGTTTCGGACGGTGAGGCGGATGGGGCGGGGGAGGACGGCGGTGAGGGTTTTGCCGAAGTCGGCGAGCAGGCGTGCGATGTCGATGGGTTGGCGGTGGGCGGTGGTGCCGCGGGCGAAGGTGAGCAACTGGCGGATGAGGTCGGAGCCGCGCTGGACGCTTTGGGCGATGATCTGGAGCAGGGCGCGGGAGTCGCGGGGGGAGGCCTCGGTTTCGATCAGGTTGCAGGCGAGTTGGATGGGGGAGAGGGTGTTGTTGAGATCGTGGGCGATGCCGCCGGTGATGGCACCGATGCATTCGACGCGCTGGGTGCGGAGCAACTGCTGTTCGGTGCGGATCCGTTCCTGGATTTCCCGCTCGAGGCGGAGGTTGGTGCGGGTCAGTTCATCGGTGCGGCGGAGGACCTGGTCCTCGAGGGATTCGTTCAGCTTGCGCACGGTTTCCTCGGCCTCACGGCGTTTGAGGTCCATGCGATGCAGCAGCAGGGCGATGAGCCCGATGATGAGGGTGAACAGGAGGATGTTGGAGAAGGAGAAGAACCAGCCGGCGAGATCGGGTCCGAAGCCCCGGAAGCGGCTGTTGGCACCCAGGAGGAGGCCGTTGAACAAGGGGATGGCCACCGGGGTGAGGAGAAGCCAGCGGGCCACGTAACCGCCGAACGTGCGTCCGGCGACCATCCGGGTCACCTCCAGGTCGGGGCGTGCGGCGAAGAGGGCGGTGCCCAGCAGGATTGCGGCTCCGGCGCCAGGGAGGGAGACCACCGGGCGCTGGGCGCCGATCCATCCGTAGAAACTCGGCAAACGGCAGGCGTGACCGATGAGGGCGAGGAGCGCGACGAGGATGGGCAGCAGGGCGCAGGCGACGAAGCAGCGGTTGCTCCAGCGGCCACGACTCCTGAGGAGGAGGACGGCGATGGGCAGGAGCACCAGGCTGAGACCGCTGCGTAAGCCCGGGTCGGGTTCCGAAGGGATCCTGCCGAACGGGATGAGGCTGGTGGCGATGCGGTGGGCCGCGATGCGCGGTTCGGCGAGGTCGCTGCCACCGAGGAAGGCCAGGGCGAGGGTCGCCCATGCCAGGGCCTTGGCGGTGAGAGGTACGGTCGCTGAGAGGTTCCCGGGTTGAAGGACCACGAGCAGCGCGGAGGCGAGCAGGAGAAACGCGACGGCCACCACCGGGAGCATGGGCGGTCCGGAGGGGCTTCCCCGGGTCAGCATCGGAAGGCCGGCGGTCCATCCGGCGAGCACCAGCACCGACAGTCCCAGCGTGGCAACGCCCGCCCAGCGCGCCAGGGGCCCTAATGGAAAAATGAAATCGTCCTTGGTCGACATGGCCGGAGTCGAGGCCTGCCCTGGAGAATCGCGTCGATGCACTACCAAGGAGACGGCCCGGAATCGAGGAGATTATCCTTTGCATCACCCGGACTTGGGGAAACCTGCGGTGGTTTGGGGGAAGCGTAACAGGGTGCGTGCGACCGTTTCACCGGGGCAGGGGGCAGGAATGGATTGATCTCCGGGTAGGCATTCCGGCTAAACGGCGTGGTCTCCCGGATCCATGTGGTGGTTCCTCCTACGATCGCCGTCGGAGAGCCCAATGGCCGGCCCAGGCTGTCGGAAATCGAGAAGATCCGATGCGCGATCCGTTCAGCGTCGGGTCACTCCGGCCGATGGAAAGTGAAGACTGGCGCTCCGCGGGACCTCGTGTCCGGGCCGGATGATCGACCCCGGGTCCTGCGGTCAGCCGGCCTTCCCGGTTGGCGCGGGCTCGGAATCGGACGGGCTCGAAACGTCGGCGGGGAGCACAAAGGCGGTTCGTTGCCGTAATACCAAACCTCCACCCATGATGACTCCACGCACTCTCGTCCCGGTCGCCCTCATGGCGGGGGTGATGAGCGTCCAGGCCAACCTCCTGACCATCGACGCGGTGATCGGCGGTGTGCCGACGGGGGTCAGTTACCTGAACTTCAACGACCTGCCGGTGAACACGTCGGGGGTGCTGACGGCGACGGGCAACGGAGGTTCGGTGGAGGTAACCATCCGGGGCAATGCCAAGGCGGTGACCGGCGCGCGGAGTGGGGAGTACGCTGCGCCGTATCTTTCGAACAACCAGGGTGCTGCGTTCGACGGGCACCCGGACGGCGTGGACACATCGGTCTACCTCAGCACCGGCAGCACTTCCGGGGGCGGCTCGATCCGCTTCGACTTCGCGACGGAGCAGCGGTATCTCGGGCTGCTCTGGGGTTCGGTGGATCGGTACAACAAGCTGGCGTTCTACGATCGGTTCAACAATTTGCTGGGGTTGCTCACCGGCGCGGATGTGCTGGCGTCGGCGGCGGGGGATCAGGGGCGAATGGGAACCGCCTACGTGAACATCCTCAGCGATCAACCTTTTCAGCATGTCATGGCCACCAGCGATGGCTTTGCCTTCGAGTTCGACAACCTGGCCTACAACGAGCGGCCGGTGAGTGCGGCGACAGTGCCGGACGCCGGGTACTCGCTGCTCCTGCTGGGTGTGGGTGTGGTCGGTGTGGGATGGTGGCGCCGCCGGGTGCGGTAGAGGATCCCGGGGCGGGGATTCCTCCAGGCTCAGGACCGTGGATTCCGGGAGGGTCCGCGGACTTCTCCCTGCTGGGGGTATTGGCAAGGCAGGGGAATGGGTGGGATGCGGGTTGTGGCTGCAATGTTGGTGCTGCATTTGCAATGCACGGGCCCCCTGGCCTGGGCGCAGGTCGGGAATGGCCGTTGGATGCCTGCGCTGGTCCGGGGGACTCGGGGGCGATCACCGAACCGCGGATTGAACCGGGAAAGGCGGTCGTAAGGGCCTGGGATTCAGACATGTGGGGCGATCCATAACCGCGGGCGGGGAGGCGGGTGGGGTGTTGAGGCGTCCGGGCTTTGGAGGCCGCGGGGGTGTCGGTTCGGGTGGAGGGCCCTGGAAAGTGCGCCGACAGGGCCTCATGGACAGGTTGGAAGCCGGTGCTGGCATGGTGATTGCTGAATAGGACCTGTCTGAATCAACCGACATCGACCTCAGCTCCACTCACTACGCATGACACCCATTCACAAGACGCTTCTCGCTCTGACTGCCCTGACCGTCGCTGGTTCCGCGCAGGCGGCACTTTTGACCATCGACTCCACGATCGGCGGTGTGCCGACGGGGGTGAACTACGTGAACTTCAACGACCTTGCGCCGGGTAGTTCCGGGGCGATGACCGCCTCGGGTCCGAGCGGGTCGGTGCTGGTGACCGTGACTCCGAACGCGAAGGTGGTTCAGGGGTCGAAGAGCGGTGAGTACGCGGCGCCGTTTCTTTCGAACAACCAGGGGGCGATGTTCGATGGGGCGGCGAACGGGGTGGATGTGTCGACCTACCTGACCACCGGGAGCATCTCGGGCAACGGATCGATCAAACTCGATTTCCTGAGCAACCAGCAATACATCGGGCTCCTGTGGGGCTCGGTCGACGGCTACAACCGGCTGTCGTTCTACGATGAGTTCAACAACCTGCTGGGCACGGTGACCGGCGGGGACGTGCTGGGGAGCCCGACGGGCGACCAGGGGGCGAACGGCACGACCTACGTGAACATCAACAGCGACACCCCCTTCAGGTATGTCCTGGCGACCAGTGACGGCTTTGCCTTCGAGTTCGACAACGTCGCCTACAACGACCGGCCGGTGACCGTGCCGGACCATGGATTCTCGCTGGCCCTGTTGGGCGCCGGTTTCGCGGGGCTTGGATGCTTTCGTCGGTTGAGTCGCTGACGAGGTTGAGTCGGTCCAGCACCTGGAACGCCGGCGGGGTGGAAGCCCTGCCGGCGTTCCTCGTGATGAGGCGGGGACGCCTGGCTGGGACGGGGAGGGAGGGGGGATGGGAGGGGAGGGGTGGTGACAGTGCGTGGTTTCCCTTTTTCTGGTGGGCTACTAACGTTTCGGCGTGATGGCTCACCCGAGGCGGTTTCCATGGGCGGTGCTGTGCGTGGCACTTTGGCTGGCGGCGCGAAACCTGTGTGCCGCCGAGGATGGCAGGGCCCCAGGTGGCGCGGTCCTGGCGGGGGCCGGTGCGGAGGAGAGGATCGCGATTCTGGGGGCGTCGGTGAGTCAGGGTTTCGGGGCTCCGCCGGGTTGGAGAGCCGTTGTGGACTCGAGCCGGGCGACGGTTCCGAAGGCGCGGACAGTTCAGGCGAGCGTGTTCTTTTTCAACCATCCGGTGGGGAAGGGGACGGCGTTGGCTGATGCGGCGAGGGCGTTTGGACCGACGCTCGTGTTGGCGATCGACTATCTGTTCTGGTTTGGCTACGGCGCGGTGGATGTGGAGGGAAAGGAGATCGAATCGGAGGATGCACGGCTCCGGTTGTTGGAGCGGGGATTGGCGCTGCTCGAGGGCTTCGGATGTCCGTTGGTGGTGGGGGATTTCCCGGATGCTTCGGCGGCCGTGGGGGGGATTCTGAGGGCGGCACAGATGCCCAGGGCGGAGACGTTGGAGGTCCTCAACGCGCGTCTGCGGGGTTGGGCGAAGGGCCGGACGAACGTGGTGGTGGTGCCGTTGGCGGAGTGGATGCGGCGGATTCGGGCAGGGGAGGAGGTGCGGATCGGGGAGTTGAGTTTTGGTGGGGATACGACGGCGGGGTGGCTGCAGGCGGACCGGTTGCATCCGACGATCGACGGCCTGGTGGCGTTGGCGATGCTGGTGAACGACCGGTTGGTGGGGCGAGGGTTCCTGAACGAAGGCTCGGTGGTGCGGGATCCCGGGGTGATCGGGCGTCGGGTGGCAGCGGTGCGACGGGAGGAGCGCCAGAGGCTATATGACGCGACGGTCGAGGTGTGGCGGAGGCGGGTGGAGGCTTTGCCCGCCGGGAGTCGGCAGCGTTTGGAGACCCGGGTCCAGGGGTGGGTTCAGCTCTGTGGCAGTTATCCGGAGCAGGCGGCTCCTGGGGAGGAACTGGTGCGACTTCTGGGCGGGTTGGGGAAGGAGGAGGCGGCGGGCCTGATCAGGGCGGTGGACCTTGGCGCGGTGCCCGCGGAGGTGCGGGAGCGAATCCGGGGGCTGGTGTCCGGAGCGTCGGCTGGCGGGGAATAGGGAGGGGAAGGGACGGGGAGGATATGGCTGGAACGGGGTGGGTGGGGGGATGGGAGGGGCGGGGTCAGGGTTTGGCCGCGGTGGATTCCGGGGTGAGCAGCGCGGTGACGTCGCGGGTGATGACGTGGGTGAGGTTGTCGACCGGCAGATCGTTGATATCGGTGCCGAACGGTTCCTCGATTTCGGTCGCGAGCAGTTCGAGGCCCATGGTGGCGAAGAAGGTGAACATGCTGGAGATGATGGTGCCGTAGCCGAATTCGCGGACGAGGCCGAAGGGCATGACCAGGGCGTAGAGCACGACGAACTGTTTGATGTAGGAGGAGTAGCTGAAGGGGATGGGGGTGTTGCGGATGCGTTCGCAGCCGCCGAGGACGTCGTCGAAACCCTGGAGCAGGGGGCCGAGGACGATGAACGTCTCGGGGTCGAGGCGGTTGGCGGCGCGATCGGTTCGGATTTCGGCGTGGAGTTCGGCGAGAACCTCGTTGGGGATGTGGGGTCCGGGGGCGCCGCGGGGGCGGCGGAGGTGGGTGGCGAGGGCGGCGGGGAATCGGGAGAGCAGTTCGGCGTATCGGGCGCGGCGTAGGGCGGAATCCGGGCCGGAGCCGAGGCCGGTGGTGATTTGCCGGGAGAGCCCGCGGGAGACGTTGACGAGTTGGCCCCAGAGCCTGCGGCCTTCCCACCAGCGGTCGTAGGCGGTGTTGGTGCGGAAGACGAGGAGCAGGCCGAGGATGATGCCAAGGATGGAGAGGAACGCCGGGCCGAGCGGGATGGCGACGCGGATGAGGTCCATTTCGACCCAGACCACCAGGGCGGCCCAGAGGCCGGCGCCGAGCACATCCAGGGCGAGGGTGCGGAAGACGGGGCTGCGCGGGAAGTCGAGCAGGATGCGAAACCAGTTCTTGGGATCGTAGGAGATCATCGGTCGGCCGAGTCGGAGCCTGGCCGGCGCGAAGGGTTCCGGTCCGCGGGCGGGTTGGCCAGCCCGGGGATCGGTTTTTGGGGGATGCCGGCGTGGAAAAACGTCTTGGCTCCCGCGATGGGCGTTTCGCTAGGCTGGGTTTGCGATGTCCGAGGGCAAGATTCCCACAATGAACCGCATGCCGTTCTGGTTTGCGGACGCGGTGCTGTTGTTGACCGCGGCGGTCCTGGTGATGGTGGGAGGGCGGCCGCTGCGTGCCTGGGAGATGGTGGCGGTGGTGGTTTGCGTGGGGTGGGGGGCCTGGCTGGCGGTGTTGCCGGCGCTGCGGACGTATGAGGTCGAGGTCAAGCGATCGGAGACCGATCACCTTGCGTCCACGGTGGCGAAGCTGCGCGACCTGGATTTGCTGGCGGATCGGATCGCCGCGGCGACGGGTCAGTGGCAGGCGGTGCAGGATCGGGCGGGGCAGACGGCGGACATGGCGCGGGGTGTGGTGGATCGGCTGGCGCGGGAGGCGGAGACCTTTGCCGCGGCGGTGTCGCGGACCGCGGATGGCGAGAAGCAGACGTTGAAGCTGGAGGTGGACAAGCTCCGGCGGGCGGAGGGGGATTGGCTGCAGGCGGTGGGGCGTCTGATGGATCACGTTTTCGCGCTGCATCTGGCCGCGCTGCGATCGGGGCAGCCGGGGGTGATCGAGCAGATCGACCGGTTTCACGCGGCGTGCCGGGAGGCGCTGCGACGGGTGGGTTTTGTGCCGATCGTGGCGGTGCCGGACGAGGTCTTCGATCCGCGGAAACACCAGGTCGCCGAGGGGCCGCGTCCCATGGAAGGTGCGAAGGTCGAGGAGACCGTGGCGGCCGGGTATCTGTATCAGGGGCAGTTGCTGCGGCCGGTGATTGTTCGGGTGACGGGTGGTGGCGGGGATGCCGGGGCAGGGGGTGCGACTGCGGCACCGGAGGGCGGGGGCGAAGGCGAAGCGGGGGCGGACAGGCTTTGAGAGCGAAGGTTTCGACCCCGGCTGGCGAAGGACGAGGGAATCCAAGCGAATCATTCAGGAACGAGGGTTTAATCCATGGCAAAGATCATTGCGGAGATGCTGGTGGAGAAGGTGACTCCGGAGGCGCAGGACGTGAAGACGCTCCGGTTGCGTTGGCCCGAGGGGTACGACGTGGAGTTCAAGACCGGGCAGTTCATCACGCTGTTCTGGCCGGACGCCCCGGCGTACAAGCGGGCGTACTCGCTGTCGTCGTGCTCCCTGGACCGTGGGTTTTTCGAGGTCACGGTGAAGCGTGAGGGCAAGATGGGGACGCGGGTGGTGGATTGGATCAAGGAGGGGGATCGGCTGGGGGTGCTGCCGCCGGCCGGCAGGTTTCTTCCGGTTCTGGAACCGGACCGGCATCTGGTGTGCATCGCGGGGGGATCCGGGGTGACGCCGTTCCGTGGGTTTGCCCGGGAGGCCACGCGCCGGCAGTTGCCGACGAAGATCACGGTCCTCTACAGCGTGCGCCGGCCGAACGACATCATCTTCCGGGAGGAGTTCGAGGAACTCGCGCGACAGAACCCGAACTTTGTGTTTCACGTCACCTGCACGCGGCTGGCTGCGGATGACAACTGGCCGGGGCACCATGGGCGGATCACCGGGCACTGGGTGCGGCAGCACGTGGGCGATCCGGATCGCACGGTGTTCTATGCGTGCGGTCCGAACGCGCTGGTGGAGTTCGCAGAGCGGTTGGTGCTGGAGGATCTCGGGGTGCCGAAGGAGCGGCTGCGCGCGGAGAAGTGGGGCTGAGAGCGACCGCTTTGCGGGGCCGGTGAGGCTGCTGGAGGTCCGGCTGGATGTTGGGGACCGGGTTGCCCGCGAGGTTCCCGGGGGGCGTGGTCAGAAGAATCGGACGAACGCCTTCTTGCGCAGGCGCTCGAGCCACTGCTTGTGCAGCCGGTTCTTCTCGTTGGTTTCCAGGGTGCGTTCGATCTCCTCGCGAACCTCCTCGATCGGGCGGACGTGCGCCTGGCGGACCTCCTCGACGAACATGATGTACACGCCCTCCGGCTTCTCGATCAGGTCGCTCCGCTTGCCGGCGGGCATGGCAAAGGCCAGTTCGGCGAGGTCCTCGCGCAGCACCTTTCGGTCCACCCAGCCCCAGGACCCACCCTCCCGGGCCTGGGAGCCGTCCGAGTAGACCGCCGCCATCTCGGCGAAGTCGGCCCCGTCGTCGAGCTTGGCGAGGATCTCGCGTCCGAGGCGGAGGGGATCCGCGGAGTTCCGGGACTTCTCGATCACGATCATGCGCAGCTTGATCTGGTCGTTGATCCGGAACTTGTCCTCGTTCTCGCGGTAGAATTTCTCGATGCGGCCCGGGGAGATGAGGATGTCACGCGGCACGTGCCGGTTCCGCATGATGATCTCGATGAACTGCTCGCGGATGTCGCGGCGGAAGGTTTCGAAGGTGATCCCCTGCTCCTGGAGCGACCGGGTCAGGCGGGTGCGGTCGCCGTATCGCTCCTTGATCTGCTCGTCGACGCGGTCGGCGATGATGGAGTCGGGGATGTTGACCTTGAGGTCCTCGAACTCCTGGAGGATCAGGCGGCGCTCGACGAGGCGTTCGACGGCGTCGCGCTGGACCTCGAGGATGCGCTGGCGCAGGAGCTCGGGTTGGCCGGCGTACTGGCCGCGGAACAGTTCGATGGGACGCGCGGTCAGGCGCTGGACATCCTCGAAGGTGATCAGGGAATTGCCGACCAGGGCCGCGATCCCATTGACGGTGTCCGCCGCGTGGGCGGCGACCACAAGGGCGAGGCTCGCGAGCAAGGTGGCGGTCTTCGATAGGCGGTTCATCGCGCGACGGGCCATGTTTTTGCCCGGGGAGTCCCCGGTCAAGCGTCCTGCCCCTGCATTTTCGGAGGACGCGCACGGGCTTTCGGGGGGGACGCTGCACTTCGCGACCGGGGGGGAGCGGGTTGGAGGCGGGGCGATTGGGGGGGCGGGGATGGCGGGCGGGTTGAACCGGCTGGGCCGGGAGTCGGCGTTGTTCGTGCGACCGCGTTGGCGGAGGCCCGTTGCCTCACGGAAAAATGACACCGAAGGAGATCGTCAGATGAGGGGCAGAG
>VFQN01001316.1_pt1 | contig 42035 bp, 41 predicted proteins | sample 3512371 | NCBI WGS metagenome assembly VFQN01 (sample SAMN10412370, study PRJNA504923) | tailings metagenome | isolation source: Replicate 2 from Balatoc abandoned mine | place: Philippines: Itogon, Benguet | collected 2017-08-28 | reverse complement strand
ACGTCATGCTACAAGAGTCAACAAAATTGCCTGTTCATAATTCTTAAACATTGCTTGTATGAAGAAACATTTATTGGTGGCGTTTTCATTCGCCACATTAATGGTATCAGCACAGGATAAAGCATCTCGCTATGCACCTGTTATTAGTACCAAAGGAATGAAGGAAAAACTAACTGTTATTTCCAGTGCAGAAATGGAAGGTCGTGAAACCGGAATGCCTGGTGAACGCAAAGCAGCTGCATATATAGAAGAACAATTCAGAAAAATTGGATTACAACCTGGTAATGGCAACAGTTACCAAATGACTTACCCCGTTTACAGAGATGAGGTAAGCGACAAAAGTTTGCGTGTAAACGGAAGAAGTTTTGAGTGGGATAAACAGTATTTTTTTAGTCTTACTGCTGTAACCAATGGTACTTTGTCTGTTCAAAACACCGTTTTTGCAGGACATGGTATCGTTGATTCTGCTAAATCAATCAATGACCTGTCCGGACTGGATGTAAAAGGTAAAATGGTGATCGTATTGGATGGTGATGGTGGTACCGGAAGCACTGCCGGAAGCAGCTTTGCAAAAACGAACGCACTTAGAAGAGCAGGTGCTGCAGGTATGTTGATGGTTAGCAGTGCATTTCCTAAAGCAACAGCTACTGCAACTACCGGAAATATTTATTTCCGTCAAGCTACTGGTGCGCCTTTTACTGTAGTTACCATTTCTCCTGAAATAGCTTCTGCTTTATTGGGAAGAACCTCTACCCTCAGCATGACTGATTTAAAAGCTGTAAAAAAAGGAATCTATACAGCTGAACTACAATTAATGGTAGCAAAGAAAACCACCACATTAGAAACCAGTAATGTGATTGGCGTTTTACCGGGATCTGACAAAAAAGACGAGTATGTTTTCTTAACTGCTCACCATGATCACCTCGGTATGCGTAATGGCCAAATCTATTACGGCGCAGATGATGATGGTTCTGGAACCGTAAGTGTAATACAAATGGCTGAAGCATTTGTAGCTGCAGCAAAAAAAGGTGATCGCCCAAGACGCAGCATTGCATTTATGACTGTGAGTGGGGAAGAAAAAGGATTATGGGGCTCTGAATACTATTCTGATCATCCTATTTTTCCTTTGGATAAAACCACCGCAAACCTGAACATCGACATGGTTGGACGCGTAGATACAGAAAGACAAACAGCCGATTCTTTGAACTATGTATACGTAATCGGACATGATAAGCTGAGTTCTGAGCTCGCCCCTATCAATGAAGGCGCAAATAATAAATACACCAAATTGACATTGGATTATAAATTCGATGATCCAAAAGATGTCAACAGAATTTATTACCGCAGCGATCATTACAATTTTGCACGCAAAGGTGTTCCGATTCTGTTCTTTTATGATGGCATGTTGAAAGCAGATTATCATAAAACAAGCGACACCATTGAGAAGATCAATTTTGATCTGATGCAGAAACGTGTACAAATGATCTATTATACCGCTTGGGATATCGCCAACAGAGATAATATGTTGAAAAGAGATATTCCTTTGACCATGCCTGGTCGATAATCGGTTTTATCAAAAAGATTAATTACTTACCTTACGGAGCCATTACAATCTATTTGTAGTGGCTCTTTCATTTAAAATCAAATTATGAGAATCATTCTTTTATCAGCGTTACTTCTTTCTGCCAGCTTAGGTATGGCGCAGAAAGGAGACCCCTCAGTCTCTGCAGGTACGATCACTGCAGCCGATCTGAAAAAACACCTCACCATCATTGCTGGTCCGGAGATGGAAGGACGTAATGCCGCCAGTGAAGGCGAAAGAAAAGCAGCCGCCTATCTGGAAAGTCAGTACAAAAGACTTGGCCTAAAGCCGGGTAATGGTAATAGCTATTTGCAGAATTTCCCTCTCTTCCAAGATGAATTAACTGAGAAAAAACTATCGGTGAACGGTCGTGTTTTTGAATGGGATAAAGATTATTCAATCGCTATGCAAATGATCGGATCCGGTGAATTTGCCTATAACGATGTTGTTTTTGCAGGCTATGGTATCGTTGATTCTACAACGAATGACTATGCCAATCTGAATGTTACCGGTAAAATGGTACTTATACTTGAAGGGTCTCCCAATAGCAGTACACCCGCTAACCCTCGAGCAGTAACTCCTTATTCTACTCTTGGAAAAGTGAATACTGCAGTATCAAAAGGTGCGGCAGGTGTATTGATCGTATCTAAAAGCGGATTCCCCAGAAGAAACCCTACCAATACCAAAGGAGGTATGTCTCTGACAAAATCAACTACCCCAAGAGTAAATGTAGCCAGCGTTTCAGAAGAAGTTGCCAGCGCATTACTAGGAAGAACAGCTAAGATGGGTGTGGAAGAAATGAAAAACTTGAATAAAGGAAGTTATAAATCCGAGTTCAAGTTAACCGCCATCAAAAAAACCAATGAATTACAGAGTGCAAACGTGATCGCTGTTTTACCGGGAACTGATAAGGCAGATGAATACGTTTTCATTACCAGTCACTATGACCATGAAGGTATCATCAATGGTGAAATTTATTATGGCGCTGATGATGATGGTTCTGGAACAGTGAGCGTTGTAGAAATCGCTGAAGCATTTGTAAATGCAAAAAAGAAAGGTGCGGGGCCTCGCAGAAGTGTTGTTTTCATGAATGTATCAGGTGAAGAAAAAGGATTATTAGGATCCAGATATTATTCTGAAAACCCGATCTTCCCATTGGCTAAAACAAGTGTAGACCTTAACATCGACATGGTTGGAAGAATAGATCCTACTTACAAAGGTGATTCTATGAACTATGTATATGTGATTGGTGATGATAAGCTGAGTAGCGATCTGACACCAATCACCAATGAAGTAAATCAGAAATACTTCAAAATGGAATTAGACAGAAGATTCAATGATCCAAACGATACCAATCGTTTTTATTATAGAAGTGATCATTATAATTTTGCTGCAAAAGGTGTTCCTATCATTTTCTATTTCAACGGAACACACCGCGATTATCACAGACCAACAGACACCGTTGACAAGATCAATTTTGATCTGATGGAAAAAAGAGTTCGACTCATTTACCATACAGCCTGGGTGATTGCGCAAAAAGATACCATGCTGAAAAGAGATATTCCACTGAATATGCCTCCACGCTAAATAAAAAAGCTCCGAATTTAATTCGGAGCTTTTTTTATTCAAATAAAATTCAAGGTCTCTATTGTACTTCTAAGACTTCTTTTTTCTCTTACTATGGACTATTGACCATGGACCATCAGCTAATTACCACCCCAACAAATAAGCAAAGATCAAAGGCGCTACAATGGTAGCATCACTCTCTACAATATATTTAGGTGTATGGATATCTAATTTACCCCAAGTGATCTTCTCATTTGGTACAGCGCCGGAATAAGATCCATAAGAGGTAGTAGAATCACTGATCTGACAGAAATAGCTCCAGAAAGGAACATCATGCCATTCCAAATCTTGGTACATCATGGGTACAACACAGATAGGGAAATCACCCGCAATACCACCACCAATCTGGAAGAACCCAACACCTTTACCAGCACTGTTCTGACGATACCAATCGGCCAACCATACCATATATTCAATACCACTTTTTACAGTGCTGGCTTTTAATTCATTTTTGATGACATAACTAGCAAAGATGTTACCAGTAGTACTATCTTCCCAACCTGGCACTACGATCGGCAGATTTTTTTCAGCAGCCGCTACAATCCAGCTGTTCTTAGGATCAATCTCATAGTATTGCTTCAGATCACCGCTCAATACTGTTTTGTATAAAAATTCATGTGGGAAATAACGCTCTCCTTTCGCTTCAGCATCCTGCCATTGTTTCAACAAATGCTTTTGCAATCTTCTGAATGCTTCTTCTTCCGGAATACAAGTATCAGTTACACGATTGTAATGATTCTCTAATAAATCCCATTCATCTTGAGGAGTAAGATCTCTGTAATTAGGCACTCTTTTGTAGTGACTATGCGCTACCAAGTTCATTACATCTTCTTCCAAATTGGCACCGGTACAACTGATGATAGCCACTTTATCCTGACGAATCATCTCTGCCAAGCTGATACCCAGCTCAGCAGTACTCATAGCGCCGGCTAAGCTTACCAGCATTTTTCCGCCTTCCAGCAAATGGGTTTCATATCCTTTAGCAGCATCTACCAATGCGGCAGCATTGAAATGTCTGTAATGATGCATAATAAACTGAGAAACAGGCCCTTTCATCATATTATGTGATTTTGAGGGGCAAAAGTAATTTTTTTAACCGGTTCGGGAAAGCTCATTTCAAAACTTAACCCAATAAAAAAGCCCCCCGATCCAAGGACCGGGAGGACTTCCGATTAACCAAACCAACTTATTTACTCTTATCAAAAATGCTCACTTCACCGTACAATGAAACTTCCAGGATCTTGCGGTCTGTGTCATTTTCTACTGAAACAAAATATTTTCTATCACCGTTGAATTCAAATTCGATCGTTTCTGTGACTTTGTATTTGCTATAGCTTTTTCTGATCTTTTGAATTGCGTTCAACGGCAAACGCTTTAGATCTGTTTTACGAGAAGTACCGATCACATCTCCTGAAGCATTGAAGAAAGCTTCTACCTGCTCTCCTTCAATGGTAAATCTCGCCTTGGTATACTCTTCCGTAACTGTCCAGTTAACATCAGTAGCATCAGCAAATTGAGATTCAAAAGAAGCTAGTACACGGTAACTAACTTTTGATACATCAGAAGCAAATACTTGACTGCCGATCACAGCAGCAATCAAAGTGGTTAAAAAAATCTTTTTCATGTTTTCTGTTTTTAAGTTTAAGTATGATGATGTGTTTCGTTCGTTTGACATGATAAAACTACTACTTACAATACCCGACACATTTTCTTTATGACCAATGCGATCAGAAGATTACCTGTATGTTATGAGCGGCGTTAATGGCCAGGTTAATAAGGGTTAAATACTTGCTGAAAGCCTTTACTGTATTGACTTTCCGAATATTTCATAACAAAAACATAAAAGCCGTTATGATGTGGTTAATTTTTAGAAGTGGCGAAGGAATACAGAGATGCATAAGCTGTTGTATCTTTAAGCAAAGCCTTACCATGAGACGATTTTTTACATCCCCGCTTCTGGCAGTGGTAATGATAGCACTACCATTTATTTATTTGGGCATTCAATATGCCGGCTTACCGGAGACCGTGCCTGTACATTTTAACGCAGAAGGTTTTGCCGATAAGTTTGGTGCTAAATCCTCTTTATGGCTACATACCTGTATCATATCAACCGTTGGCCTCGGTACTTATTTACTCATTAGCAATCTGCACAAAATTGATCCTAAGAAAACAGCCAAGACTTCTGCCACTACATTAAATAGTTTAGCCATTGTCATCCTATTATTTCTTACCGTCATCAACATCACAATCACCTACAGCACGGTTAACTATCCTTCCAAATTGGGTATTACTACCATTGTGCTTCCGGCTGTTGGACTATTATTAGCATTTCTGGGTTATCAGATGCGTACCATAGAACCAAATTATTTTATTGGGTTACGACTACCCTGGACTTTGGAAGATGACGACAATTGGAAAGCGACACATCAGTTAGCCGCTAAGCTCTGGATCCCGGGAGGATTGGCCATCGCCATTGTAGGCTTTGCGTTGCCATTTTTCAGTGCATTTATCACAACAATGATCATAACAGCAATCATTGTCGTCATTCCAACTGTATTTTCTTACCGCTTCTTTAGAAAAAAACAAGCATGAACTATCTCGCACATGCATTTTTATCTTTCAATGATTCAGGATTACTCATCGGTAATATGATCAGTGATTTTGTCAAAGGAAAAAAACAATTTGACTATAGTAATGACATACAGAAAGGAATAAGATTACATAGAATGATCGATACATTCACAGATGCACATCCCGCCACACAAGAAGCAAAAAAACTATTAAAGCCGGCTGTTGGCCCTTATGCTGGTGCTTTTATCGATGTTGTTTATGATCATTTTCTGGCAATTGATAGTTCTATTCAATCTGATGAAGAATGGAAGCATTTCGCGCAAAAGACATACATGACTTTACATGAACATGAAACAGTATTACCGGAAAAATTTGCCAGAATGCTTCCTTATATGAGCAGCCAGAACTGGTTATACAATTATCGTTACAAATGGGGTATTGAGAAAAGTTTTGAGGGTGTTGTGAGAAGGGCCGCTTACCTGCAAGACAGCAGCGCAGCTTATCAGTTATTTGAAGATCATTATTCGCTATTTGAAGAAGCATACCACGCATTTTTCCCTGATGTTAAAAAAATGGCTGTCGGCTTTTCTAACGCATTGTGAAACGCTTATGCGGCTATCTTTGCCAAAAATTAATACCACATGAAGTTTCTATTGCTGAGTGTTTGCTTACTATTCAATCTTTGTGTTTTTGCACAACAAAAGCCGACAGACCTCGATAAGTCGCCCATGGATATGAGCTACTGGCCTGCCAATTATCCTATTCTTAAGATCAGCGGTAAAGCAAAAGATGCTCCGATCGCTCGCGTTATTTATGGCAGACCCTTAAAAAGTGGCCGTGATATTTTCGGAGGTATTATCAAATACAATGAGATATGGAGACTCGGTGCCAACGAAGCTTCAGAAATAGAGTTCTTTAAAAATGTACGTATTGATGGTAAAATAGTTCCTAAAGGCAGATATACTTTGTATTGTGTACCTACCGAAGGTAAATGGACCATGATACTGAACAAGGATAATTTCTGTTGGGGAAATTTCAACTATGATGTAAAAAAAGATTTACTACGCACAGACATAGAAGTTGCCAGAAACAACGAAACGACAGAAGCTTTTACCATTTTTTTCGAAGAAACAAAAAGCAACAGTGCTCAAATGGTCATCTTATGGGATGATCTGAAAGCCGCATTACCGATCACTTTTATTGAAGATGCCCCTGTAAAAACTGTTAAAAAGAATTAAATCATTGATTGTATGAAACTTGCCACGAAATATATACACGCCGGTACAGAACCTGATCCTTCTACCGGTGCTATCATGACACCTATTTATCAAACCTCTACCTATGTTCAGGAAGCTCCGGGCGTTAATAAAGGTTTTGAATATGCCAGAAGTCAAAACCCTACCAGAAAAGCTTTGGAAGAAGCCTATGCACAGATCGAGAATGGAAAATTCGGGTTGGCATTCAGTAGCGGTGTAGCAGCTACTGATGCAGTGATCAAACTACTTGCTCCGGGCGATGAAGTGATCGCTGCCAATGATATGTATGGTGGCACTTATCGTTTATTCACCAAAGTGTTTGAAAAATTTGGTATACAATTCAAATATGTAGATACAACCAATGCTGAAAATGTATCCGCTGCCATCTCCACAAAAACAAAGCTCATCTGGATTGAAACACCTACCAATCCATTGATGAATATTACAGATATCGCCGCTGTTGCAGTCATTGCAAAAAAAGCGGGAGCATTGCTTTGTGTAGATAATACTTTCGCATCTCCTTACTTGCAAAATCCTTTAGACCTCGGGGCAGATATTGTAATGCACTCCGCTACCAAATACCTTGGCGGACATAGCGATGTGATTCAGGGATGTTTAGTAATGAATGATGCAGATCTCCGTGAAAAATTATACTTCATCCAAAAAAGCTGTGGTGCTGTGCCCGGACCGATGGATTGCTTTCTTGTATTAAGAGGTATTAAAACATTACATGTAAGAATGCAACGTCATTGTGAGAACGGTGAAAAGATGGCCAATTTTCTGCGCAATCATCCCAAAGTACAACAAGTATATTGGTGTGGTTTTACAGATCATCCGGGTTATGCAGTGGCCAGTAAACAAATGCGTGGCTTTGGTGGAATGATGAGTTTTACTTTAAAAGATGACAGTGTTGAAAATGCCAAGCGTGTATTATCATCTACTCATGTATTCGCATTGGCTGAAAGTTTAGGTGGCGTTGAATCACTCATCAACCATCCTGCATCCATGACACATGCATCTATTCCGAGAGAAGAAAGAATTAAAAACGGATTGAGCGATAGTTTGATCAGATTAAGTGTAGGTATTGAAGATATCGACGATTTGATCGCTGACATTGATCAAGCAATCGGGTAATTTTTCTGATTATAAATCACTCAAAAGCATCACATAAATATGTGATGCTTTTTGTTTTTAAGAATATATACTTACTGTTCATCCTTCTCAGCTACATCTCATCCAGTATAAAAAGCTTTTTATACAACATAACAAAACGCATGCTTTGTGTTATCGGAATTTTGTTTGCTAAAACAGATGATTATGCAACAGAACAAATGGATAGTAGGGTTATGTAGTATTTTAGTCCTATTCGCTTCCTGTACCAAAACAATTACAGGTGAAGGACCTATTACCACACAAAACAGACAAGTCAACACTTTCACGAAAATAAAAATCAATGGCTCAGGTGATGTTGAAGTGGTTCCTTCCAACAATCAACAAGTTATTATTACGGGATATACGAATTTGTTGGATGTCTATGAATCAAAAGTGGTAAATGGAGAATTGCAATTGGGTTTTGAATCCAGGAAAAATATTCGCAATGATAATATCAAAGTGAGAATAGAAATTCCTGATATCAAAGGAGTGAACATCAATGGATCAGGAGATATCCTCATCAACGGATTTCTACAGGGAACTGATTTAAATGCATTGATCAATGGCTCAGGTAGAATCAAAATTCAATCTTCTGCTTTTAACAGTGCGTCATACAATATCAACGGGTCAGGAGATATTTTCGCGGCTGCTTTTCCTTCAAAAACTACAGAAGCCAGCATTACGGGTTCCGGATTCATTGAATTGAATTGTACGCAAAACTTAAAAGTACGTATCAGTGGGTCAGGTACGGTTGATTATTATGGAAATCCACCAACAACAGATATCGCCATTAGTGGCAGTGGGGTTGTAAGAAAGAAATAACACAAAAAAGACCGGATGATTATCCGGTCTTTTTTATTGAATCTTCAATAACTTTTCAATTGCCTGATCCAAAGTTGCTTCCTGTTTGGCAAAACAGAAACGAATCACTTGATCATCTTTTCCATCTTTGTAAAATGCAGAAACGGGTATTGTAGCCACACCATAATCGGTTGTTAGTCGCTTAGCAAAAATCATATCCGGTTCATTGCTGATGGATGCATAACTGTAACATTCAAAATAACTTCCGTGTGAAGGAATACATTGAAAAGGGGTTTGCTCCATTTGTTTTCTGAAATAATCTCTTTTTTGCTGTATCTGAGCGCCCAATTCCAGATAAGCCTGTGTATCATCTAGGTAAGTAGCCAGTGCTACTTGTTTCGGCGTATCACATGTAAAGCAATTGAACTGATGTACTTTTCTAAACTCTTTCATCAATTCAGGCGAACTGATGCAATAGCCCAATTTCCAACCCGTACAGTGATAAGTTTTTCCAAAAGAAAAACAGACAAAACTTCGTTTCAATAATTCAGGATAACGAAGTATGCTTTCGTGTGTGAGTCCGTCAAAGATCAAATGTTCATAGACTTCATCGCTTAGGATGATGATATTGGTTCCTTCTACCACAGTAGCCAAGGTTTGCATATCTATAGCAGATAAAACAGCACCCGTAGGGTTATGTGGTGAATTGATCATGATCATCCTTGTTCTGCTGGTGATCTTTTGCTTTACTTCTTCCCAAGGAATACTATAATCTGGATAATTCAATGCAATACGAACTGCTACTGCGCCGTTGATTTCAATATTGGGAATATAACTATCGTATGCCGGTTCAAATACAATCACTTCATCACCCGGTTGTAAAACAGTAGTGAGTGCTGTATAGATGGCATAAGTACCGCCGGGAGTAATGGTGATATCTGTTTCAGCATCAATTGCAGTATGATACAATTGCTGCACTTTCGCTGCCAGTTTTTGACGCAACAACGGATAACCATTCATGTGCACATATTGATTAGCGCCATCACGCATGGCTTTGGCTACCAGTTCATGCAGTGTTACATTCATTGGGAAGTCTGGAAAACCTTGTCCCAGATTCACTGCATTGTGCTGCACTGCCAGCTGACTCATCACGGTAAAAATGGTGGTTCCTACATTCGGTAATTTAGAATGGATCGATACAGACACGTTCAATAATTTATTCCAGCAATTTACGACTGGAAATGCATTCACAGGTCAGCATTCAGTTAACCAACACGAGTGATGGGTAAAATCAAAAATGAATTAGGGTGTAATTTGATTGGCCAATCTTTTCAATTCAATCTCCGCCAGTTTAGCCGTATAACTCAGGTTCAACAATCGGAACCCGGATGTTTCAAAACTTTGTTGAGCCTGACGTACATCGATGATGGTAGCCTGGTTGAGTTCAAAACGTTTTAATACAAGATCCACCAGTTGCATGGAGAGTTTATAATTCTCAACTTCAGTTTCGAGTTGTTGCAATGCGTTTTTGTATGCCTGATAAGTTCTAACAGCACCCGTTTCTAAAGTTTGCGCCAATGTTTCTTTTTGCAACACTGCATTTTTGGAATTGATCTCTGCAACTTGTTGCTGACGTTTGAATATCGTACCATTATAAATAGGAATACTCAGGTTCAAACTAATAAACGGACCATAACTCTGGTTCTGCAAAATGAAACCCGCGCCACTTTTGGTATTGTTGAAATTGTATCCGGTATTGGCACGGAGTGTAGGCATACCCAGTGCTTCAGTTTCTTTTTCAATGAGTTCATTAATCTTGATCTGTTCATTGGCACTGAGCAACTGCGGATTGTCTTTCAGCTTAGCACGAATATTTTCCAATGATAGATTACGTTCTACTATAATGGTATCCTGAATGGTGATAGATGAATCAGGATTAAGGAATAATAAATTGAGCAGATCGGTTTTACCTTGTTGAATCACCAATTCCTGCTGTTGTTTCAATTGTACTTGCGAGTTCAAATCTAATCTAGCTTGAAAAATATCGGCATTATTAGACAAGCCGGCTTCTTTACGTGCCAGTAGAATATCCAATCGTTTTTGAAACACATCGATAGATTGCTCGATGGTTTTGATAAACTCTTGTTGACGAACCACATCATAATAACGAGTAGCTACAGCAGCCATCGTATTTTGAATCTGTGCATCCAATAAATAACGGTTTTGGATCACCAGTTCGTTTAATCTCTTTTTTGTTGTTACTACCCGATAACCATTAGACAACAGAATGGTTCCGGTAACACCCACGCTTAGGTTGTTTGAACTAACATTATTACGCGTAGTATTTCTGGATGGATCCGGGAATTTCTGGTTGATCGAAATGATCTGTTCATTATCATTAGCCGTTGCCGTAACCGTAGGCAATGCTCCGGCAACACCCGGATGATTATTGATGGTGCTGATCTCTACATTATTCTTAGCCAATTGAATATCCAGGCTATTCTTGAGTGCAAGATTGATAGCATCTGAAAGTGTAAGGCGGCCCTGCGACATTGCCATTCCTGCATTCAGACAACAAAAGAGTATCAATAGTTTTTTCATTGGAGTGAAATTACCAACAGCGTTCAAGAATCACCGGTGTTTTTACACCAGCGGGTGATTAGCTTACAAAAGTGCCTACATTCATCCCTTCCACCACTTTAAGCAGATTTCCGGGCTTGTTCATATCAAACACAATAATGGGGAGTTTGTTTTCCATGCAAAGGGTAAAAGCAGTCATATCCATCACTTTCAAGTTGTTGGTGATACATTCCTGAAAACTGATTTTATCATATTTAGTGGCAGTAGGATCTTTTTCAGGATCTGCTGTATATACACCATCTACACGTGTTCCTTTTAAAATCACATCTGCTTTCATTTCAATGGCGCGAAGAGAACCTGCAGTATCTGTTGTAAAATAGGGATTACCCGTACCAGCCCCAAAAATCACTACCCTACCTTTCTCCAAATGACGCAAAGCCTTTCTGCGGATATAGGGCTCTGCTACCTGTTCCATATTGATGGCACTTTGTAAACGGGTATATACACCAATTTTCTCCAACATCGCCTGCATGGCCATAGCATTGATTACGGTTGCCAACATGCCCATATAATCACCGTGTGCACGCTCAATACCACTTTCAGCTTCATTCATGCCTCTGTAAATATTCCCTCCACCAATTACAATCGCAACCTGAACTCCCAAATTGGTCACGAGCTTGATATCGTGCGCATATTGTTCAATGATTTGGGGGTTGAATGGATCACCATTTTTTTGGTCACCTAATAAGGCTTCACCTGATAATTTGAGGAGGATGCGTTTGAACTTAGGAAGCATGGGACTGATTTGTTTGCAAATAACCTGAATTTTTGGTCAAATGCCAAATGAGAGAATGTTGGATGTCAGATGGCTGATGTCAGATTTAATTACCCGTAGGTCAAGCTGTGAGCTACTAGCTATGAGCGATGAGCTACAAGACATTTATTCTTTTTAATTTCCCAAAGACTCTTCGAGGTAAGAGAAACTTCTGAGGGAACAATCAGCAAATGGCTGATTTTTAACTTTGATAATAAAGGGATATATTGTAGTAGCGATTTTAAAGCCAAACATTATCCAACCATTCACACTCCCCCATTTTCTGGTTGATGGATAGCTTTTTATCATTTTTGTTCAGGTCAATCATCATGAAAAAATTACAAGGAGCTTTGTAAGAAGAATTCGTAAAATATATGAGAGAAAGAATGCCAACCATTCCATATGATGTGGGATTAAATACTTGTTTACTAGAAATTCATGTTATTTCCAAAGGAATCGAAACTACTCAGGTGATTTGTATATCTCAGATGTACGAGATCATTTTTACTTTTAATTATTTCCATGGTTATGAAAACAGGGATGAATTTTTTGATAAATATGATGGTATGGGTTATAGTATACCCATGTTACCAAGCGCAAATTATTGTCACCCCATTTCATATGTAGAAGCACCTGTTTTTAGCAAAAGACTATCCGTATATGAAAAAACACGCATCAATGAGCATACCAGGCTATGGCTATTTGTATCTGTCAGCAATTTCGTTGAACTCTACGCCAATAATGCCCCGGTTGTAGAAATACGCACTCGGGAAAATCAAGATGATGAGCTGTGAACTATCAACCATACGCCAGAACCATTAGCCATCAAATACTCATTCCTTTCCCAGCAACTCCGCCATTTCAATAGAATGCTTCAATGAATTCAAATCATTCCAATCGCTATGTGCAACAATGATATGCTGAGGGTTGCGATATTTTTGCTGTAGCCTTTTTAAAGTATTGGCATATTCTTTCACATTACCATCTCCCAAAAAGCCCAGATTGGTATCTGAAGCTCCTTTGATCAAACAACCACCATACAAGACTTTTTCACTCGGAAACCAAATCACAATATTGTCCTCGGTATGACCCGGACCGGGATAATAAGTTTCAAACTGATATCCACCTACTGTAAATACAGTGTCTTTATCCATAAGAAAAGCCGCTCGCTTAGCCCCATTCTTTTTGCTGAGCTCATCTGTTTTATGAGTAGTATAGGTCTTGATATCTTTTTGACGATAGTATTCCAATCCCGCCGTTTTATCGCTATGCCAATGTGTAGCAAAAGCCATGATAACAGTTTGATGATGTCTGGCTTGAATACTATCCAACAAAGGTTGAAACTGTGTAGTATCCCAAGGCGTATCAAAAATGACCACACCTTCTTTTGTAACCACATACATGCCATTGGCAGGCACTTGTGTGTTTTGATAGGTGTTATAAGTGGTGTAGATATAAAAATTATTACGAAGGGGTGTAATCTTGAGTTTAGGACCAACAGATTGTGCTACTAGAGTAGTCATCAAAAAAAGAATGCCAAAAAACAATAACAGCTTACGCATAAGATATGTATGATGATTCTAGAGCAAGATAATCCTTCGTCGTCATTTCCGACTGTTCGTCGGAAGACTCCTCAGGATGACGGATGAAGAAAGTCCTCGGCTTTTATAAAATACTCCAAACCTATCACCAATAACATAGAAGATATAAAAGCTACTTTCTGCATCACCGCCAATAAACCCCAATCGCCATAACCATATAGATACAGGGCAAAATAGAAGATCAGCATGCAAAGGATACAGGCTATTTTGAAGAAATGCAATTTGGATCTCAAGACAAATACTGTAATGTAAAACAGTCCCAACATCGAAAGCGTGCTGGAAATGGTCACCATGCTGTCGTGCAATGGAGTTACAATCAGAAAATTGAAAAGGATGTTTAAGACACCTACGATCTTCAACACCCATGCAGCATGAGTTGAAGGCATTTTTTTAGCCATACCCAGGAAGAACAACCCATAGCCTACCGAATGAAAAGCCATGCCGATCATGGCCCAGATACGAGCAGGATTTTCAGCACCATTCAATGCTTGTGGCAAAAATAAATTGCTGATAAAATTTTTACTCCAGATAAATCCTACGGTATTAGGATTGGATATTGTTCCACCGGGATACATAGATGCAGCAATAACCATGAGTACAACTGAAATAAGAATACAGAGCAGAACGATGTGTTTCTTAAACATATCAATTGTTTAGGGTGATGTATACAAACCTATTTATTTTATCTTACCAAATACAACTTTTGGAAAGTTTTCATTCTGAGCAGAGTCTCCGAGCTACGAGTGACTCTGCGACCGCTTACAAGTTTTTTCGTTTGGATATAATATGGAGACCACAACATAACTTTTGGAAAGTTTCGGAACTTTCCAAAAGTTCATACAAATACTACTTAGAAATATCATTGTGGACGAGTTCTAATCCACCATTTCCAGCAGAATAAACTTTGAAATAACAGGAATATGATTAATGATAACAGTGTTGGTATTTCTTTGATCATACTTGGATTACCAATAAAAATAGCAGTGATGATGGATACCGATAATGCGATATAGGATCCTTTGAGAATCATCCACCACTTTTTTGTATTGACCATCAAAGAATATATCCAGCATAAAAATGCCAAACCAAAACCTGTGTTAAAAAGACTGATCTCCTGAAAAAGCGACAAGAAAAACATCAAACCCAATGGAAACGTCAGTTTATCTCCGGTAACGAGGAATAAGGAAAAAGAGAGCATGGAGAACATGTCGATTACAATAGAGTATTGGAGAAATTTTTTCATACTTTAAATTAATTAATTAGGAGATCATTGTATTTCCTCTAATATATCCGAGCTAAGTTTTGGAAGAAACTTTTGGAAAGTTCCGAAACTTTCCAAAAATTCATTTACTCCCATATCCCAAAAGATGTTGACCCATAGTTATACACTAAAATCATTCCGGAAAGCAACTGAATAGCTTCGTTACAGTTGGCTAGACCTAGTTTGTCTTTTGGTAAAAATTCAATTTGTTTGTTTTGAATGTTTTTCATCTTTTCTACTGTAGCATTTTTACATAGAAAACTCAAGCTCCCATCTGAAGGCTTATGAACATTCTCTTTGCTAAACAGACAATTAAAATACTGTACCCCCAACACAGCAACATTATTTTTAACCGGGCTCTCCGGATTGTTCATGAGTTTCATAGCGATGCCATCATTGTTTCTGGGATTGATATGCCCTGTACCAAATGATGCAAAAAACTTTGGATCTTTCCCATCACGAACAAGTTCATAATACAGCAAATAAAAATTTGATACCATCGCTGCATCTCTCTTTGGTGAGAAATGGAAGGGTGCATTTGCCATCAACAAAACATCTAAATAATATTTGCCAAGTAAAGAGTGACTAACGGAGTCATTCTCTTTCAAATAGGATTTCACGCTTAACAAGTTTCTTTCTAGATCCTTGGATTGAGACTCAATAATATTGCGCAACAACAATGCGAGTGTCTCTGAAGTAGACAATTTCAATGTATCAAGAATAATAGCAAAGGCTTTTTGTGTGTACTTACCTTGCTGTCTGCCCTCAAAATCAATCCCATAAAAGCGGATGCGTTGATCAATACTGATAGCATCATTATACGCCTTTACTTTTTTGATGAAATTAAATTTCGCATCAGGATGAATAAATTGTAAGAATTCCTCATTCCCTGTTTGCAAATATTGATTGAGTAAAAAAGCAGCCGAATGACCATATTCCAGCAATTCATATTGTACAGCATGCTTTGCATGAAGTGAAAGCAAGAGCGCTTCTTCAATAATAGTATTCGCCTCATTATTATGTAACTGTCCTACAAAATAAACCCTACTATTGGGTAATTGGGATACAATCTCAACACCCAAATTAGTTTGACCGATTGCATACAGTCTGCTGATACAGATAAAAAATAAAAACAAGTATCTCATTGTGATTGATTCAAAAGAGAACATCTATGGCGGCGTATACATATGAAATATATTATTAAAAATAATAACTTATGATGAATATATAATGAGCTTCGTTGCGGATCACAACCACCAATTGTGATCCGCAACGAAGCTCATTAGAAAATGTTCTATTTTAGAACTACATATTGTTTTTTATTGAAACAATAGTACCTTTACGCCCTTAAAAAGGTTCCATATATGTCTGTACAATTATCACAAAAACAAATCGGGCAGAGGATCGCTGAACTTCGGAAACTGAAACAGTTATCGCAAGAAGATTTAGCGAAAACGGTCAAGATTTCTCGACCCTCATTGGCACAAATTGAACTGGGGAATAGAAGTATTGATATACTGGAACTGCAAAAGTTTGCGCAGGTATTGGGTTTCTCACTAGATGAGTTTATGTCTAAAGACTTTACTGTAAACCATGATCTGTCTGTTAAGGAAGAGCATGATTTTGATAAAATGGAAGAACGTATAGCAGTACCTAAACTTCAAATCAATAAGTTTAAAAATGTCTTATTGTATATACTGGAACGCTGTGCCGGTAAACCCAATGTGGGTGAAACTGTTCTGTACAAGCTCTTGTATTTCTCCGACTTTAATTATTATGAATTGTATGAAGAGCATTTAACCGGAGCCAAGTATCGCAAATTACCTTTTGGACCTGTTCCACAAAAGTTAGATATCATCATTCAGCAAATGATGGAACATGGACAATTGAAGAGAGTGAAAACCGAATACCATGGTTATCCGCAAACACGTTATCTGCCATTGGAGAAAGCTGATTTAACCAAATTAAAGGCAAGCGAAAAAGAAGTGATTGACAGGGTGATTGAACAAATGAGTGATTGGTCTGCCACTGCTATTAGCAATTACTCACACAGAGATATGCCATGGCTGGCTTCTAAAGAAGGTGAAGAAATCAATTATGAATTGGCTTTTTATAGGGATGCTCCTTTCTCTGTAAGAAACTATGGAGATGAAATGGAAGCCTAATGAAGTTTGAAGAACTATACGAATTTAAAAAGGACATGAAAAGCCTTTTAAAAAAATACAAGACGCTACATGATGACTTAGAGGTAGTAAAAAAAGTCTTGAAAGTAACTCCCGATGAAAGACCGCCTTTTAGTTTTCGTATTGATCATTTGGGTTTGAAAACATGTATCATCAAAGTAAGAAAAATTGCTTGTATGGCACTCAAAGGCAGAGGTGTGAACTCGGGATTCAGATTGATCTATGCACATTTTCCTGAAGAACAAAGAATTGTTTTCATTGAGCTGTATCATAAGAATGATAAGGAAAATGAGGATAGGGATAGGATCATGAGCAATTTTGAGTAGCGCTTTCATGCAGATGTCTACGATGAACTTTTGGAAAGTTCCGAAACTTTCCAAAAGTTGATGCTCACTACTCTAGACTTTTCCCGCAGTGTCTCCGAGGCACGAGGGACACTGCGATCACTTACACATAGTAAAGCAAATATTGTATTCTTAGTTACGAATAAGATGAAATCAATTGAGGAAAGTAAAAACAAGTCCATACACCTTAGTTGTGTAAAAAATTTCTACGCAGATGTCTCCCAGGTACGAGGGACTCTGCGAGCTCTTACACATAGTAAAGTAAATATTGTATTCTTAGTTACGAATAAGATGAAATGAATTGAGGAAAGTAAAACAAATCAATACATCCTAATTGTGTAAAACGCAGAGTCCCTCGTGCCTCGGAGACATCTGCGATGAAGTTGTTTTGATTTGAAGACACTGCGGAGAAGGAAGAGTCCCTCTTACCTCGGAGACTTCTGCGATGAAGTTGTTTTGATTTGAAGATACTGCGGAAAAGGAAAAAATGTCCAGCTCTGCTTTTAAAAATACTTTGCAGTGTATATATGCTTCTTTTCGCCTTTAAGACTGGTAATAAGCAAAAGATTGCGGCGGGAGTAAATTAAAGTCGGCTCTCAAGCACTTTGGGGCTCTATACCTCTTGGCCTTTTTTATTTTTATAGCATACCCTATCTCTTTTTCGGCAAAATATTGATAAAAATAATCTTCGCTGATTCCCGAATGATGTTGTGTCATACTCCAAAGAGTGTCAAGATCGTGATTAATTATTTTTTCGATTTCGAATTCCCCAATCACTTTTTGAACAGGTGAGGAGGCATAAACAATTACCTTTTTTATTTTATCGTTTTTGAATATAGCTTTTCTGAATTCAAATTTCTTTGTTCCGTCAAATATTTTATTTGCAAACTCAGGCTTTATTGATAATACTACTTTCATTTTCCTATTGAATAATTTGCAATTTTAAGGAAATTTTCCCTGCTAATTTCCCGAAATCCCCTTGGCATATCTTGTATATCAGGAATAATGCCATTCTCATTAAGCCACTTCAAGTTAGGTCTTTTTCTAAATGAGTAAGCATAAATAAAGTTTACGATAAAAGGTTTGTCATTTTTTTTATAATTCCAATGTTCTTTTAATTGCTCATCTGTGAATACACTTCTTTTTCTACAGGACTGAATGAAAGCTGTTTCGCTCGGAATGTTATCAATTACTGATTCTACAATTCCATAAGTTGTAGCTACTCCTTGATAAATACCACCTGTTCTATAAAACACTATAATATCGCCAGCTTTTAAGTTCCTTACATATGAACGAGAGATATACACTTTACTTAGTGCATTACGGTGAGGTTCATTCTCTGTAAAATTTATTGGCGATTCAGTTCTTAGAATTGAGTCAGGAAACAACTCAGTATGATACTGAGGATAAATAGGAACTATATAAACCTTACTTTCCGATGAAATAAAAGGAAAGGTTTTTTTAGGCTGTAAGAGATTAATTTCTTGTGTCCTTTCAAAATTTTTTACATAAACTTTTTCGTTGCCAGTTGCAGTGAATTTAGTCCCGAAGTAGTTAAAACCCCATTCTTCAAGTAACGCTATTAACCGTATTTGTTCTGGTCTTTTATCGAAGATTGTTACATAAATTTCCGAAACATTATACTGAAGTGCATTGTCAAATATAATTTTTAAAAATCGCTCTCCTATTTTGAATCCATTACTTGTTACTTTAAGCGTTCCGATTTTTAAACGTTTTTTTCTTTTAAAATTGGGTTCTATATCCGCATAGTTCTCTGTTGCCTCCTCAACTTTGATATATAAGAATGCAGAAAGAATGTTATTACTGTAACATACATAAGCAATTTCATCTGATTTTTTATTAAACCATTTATCGAATCCATTATAATCTTCACGAAAGCTGTCAAAGAAAGTGTCTTGTAGATCAATTTGTGCAAAATCAACTTTCTTAACTGCTAAAACTTTATAGTCTACTAAGCTGGGATTTTCCGCAGTTACTTTCTCAAGAAATTGGTCAATTTTGAAGACTTTGTCTGATATCCCTAACAGTAAAGCTTTGGTATGAATTTTCTTATCCTCTGATATTAAAATATCAACTCTGTTACAAAAAACTTCATTAAGAATTTTTGTATCGTTCTCGTCATTTGGTACTGTATCAATTTGTTTACTTACTTGCTCAAGGAGTTTACTAGTTGGGGAAAGGTTCCTTATTAAGTTATAGCTCTCAATTTTTATTGCCATTGTGGCAACGGTTTTGGGATCGATATTACGATTAAGTTCTTCAACTGTTACTGGGTGAATGAATTTTTCATATTTAAGTTTGTCAATCCAATTAAACAAAATGCCAATGTCTTGATTAATGACTTTGGAAGCCTCTCTATGAATAATTATATTAGTATCAAGTAATACTTTCATTCGTCCTGTTTCTAAGTTTGTTTATTATTTTCTAGCATTACGCCCAACTCTTTATATACGATCACGATCACCTTTACATGACAATCTCTCGTTCGCATTTCAATAAAATCAGGAGATAAAAAATATGGGGAATCGTAATATACTGATTTACTTAAATATCACAAACAGAGGGAATAATGAATCGTGAATATTGAATAATGAATAATGATGATTGGATGATGAACTGAGTTGTCCATTCTTTAAATCGCATTACTAGGGTACGATGTAAAAATGTGGATAAACCGAACTATAGGTGAACCCCTAGTGAACCCTTACTGAACCCTTAGTGAATCCCCCAGTGAACCCGCTTACCCTCTAACATCTATGCAAAGAACAAAACAACTTACATACACCCCGGTGGTGTGAGACCCCTCCTACGTCGGGGTGACCCTTCTCCGCCAAGGCGGATCAGGGGTAACACTGCGTTATAACTCCGTTACAAGTCCGCTACCAGTGCGTATTTAAAGCGTTATTCATTATACTTTCATCTGATATTCATCTACACCCCATTCCTATTATATCAAACCTCCTAAAATATCAGCCTACTGTTTCCCTATCTATCTAAGCATTCCTCCTGATCACTTCGGATATTCTTAGAACATAACCAAAGAAGCCCTTCGTCTCCTCACGATCAGACTCGGCGAACCGCGTCGGCGACGAAGGGTTCCCGATCTCGTAACTACCTGCCCTTTATTGACCCTACTTTTGCATCCATCCATTGAGTAACAGGAAATTACATATCGCCCTCGTAGGTAACCCGAATAGCGGGAAGAGCTCATTGTTCAATAGTTTGACCGGACTGAACCAGAAAGTGGGCAATTTTCCGGGCGTTACAGTCGATAAAAAGACCGGCACCACCAAACTGGATGACCGCACCGAAGCTGAACTTATTGATCTACCGGGTACGTATAGTCTGTATCCACGCAGAGCAGATGAGTGGGTGGCCTACAAAGTACTCATGGGCGCCGATACCGATCTGAAAGCCGATGTGGTTTTACTCGTGGCCGATGCCAGCAACCTCAAACGCAACCTGCTCTTCTGTAGTCAGATGATTGACTTGAAGATTCCGGTGGTGATGGCTTTGACCATGAATGATATTGCTTCGAACAAAGGCATTAAGATTGATATCAATGGATTAGAAGCCGATCTTGGTATTCCCGTAGTAGCAGTGAACCCAAGAAAGAACAAGGGATTGAACGATCTCAAAAAAGTATTGGCACAAGTGGCCAAACTGGGTAATAACGCTACTCCCCGCGACTTCATCGACAACAAAAAACTAGCGCCTAATGCCATTGATGCCATCCAAGAACTTGATGGACATCTGAGTGACTATGCGGCAGTGCACTATCTGATCAATCACGAAAATTTTCCGCTCTCAGATACGCTTCAGCAAAAAATAGAAAAGATTGAAATTGATCATCAATTCAATCCCACCAAAACACAGGCGGAAGAAATCATGCAGCGATACACACGTATCCGACAAATCATGCAGCAGAATGTGTTGGAGCCCGGTCCGCTGGAGAAAAAACTCTTTACCGATAAACTCGACAACTTACTGCTACATCATACTTGGGGTTATGTGATTTTATTATCCGTTCTCTTTTTATTGTTCCAAAGTATTTTCTGGCTTGCTGCCTTCCCAATGGATGGTATTGAATGGGGCTTTGCTGAAATCAGTGGTTGGTTGGGTACGCATCTTCCTTCGGGTTGGTGGAGTGATCTGATCATCAACGGACTGGTTGCGGGTTTGAGCGGTATCCTAGTATTCGTTCCACAAATCATGATCCTTTTTGGATTGATCACCATTTTGGAAGACACAGGTTATATGGCTCGCATCAGCTTCCTCAGCGACAGACTTATGCGTAAAGTTGGACTGAATGGTAAGAGTGTGATGCCGATGGTGAGTGGTTTTGCTTGTGCAGTACCTGCTATCATGAGTGCACGCAATATTGAGAACAGAAAAGAACGTTTGCTTACCATCATGGTTACGCCACTCATGAGTTGTAGTGCGCGTTTACCGGTATACACAATTTTGATCTCTCTTGTGATTGATGATACTTATTACTTAGGTTTCCTCAGTTTACAAGGTTTGGTGATGATGGCGCTTTACTTACTTGGCACCGTTATGGCACTCATTGTGAGTTATGTAATGAAGTGGTTTATCAAGATCAGTGAGAAAAGTTTCTTCATCCTCGAACTGCCCATCTACCGCGCTCCTCGCTGGAAAAATGTGGCCATTACCATGGTGGAGAAAGCACGCATTTTTGTTACCGATGCCGGTAAAGTCATCATGATCATCAGTTTGCTATTGTGGTTTTTGAGTAGTTATGGTCCGGGTGACAGGATGGAAAAAACAGAAACCAAATATGTATCCCTGATCCAACAAATGCCTGATCAGATTGATTCTTTGCAAAGACAATTGTCTACCGAAAAATTGCAAAACTCTTATGCAGGTATCTTGGGTCAATTCATAGAACCTGTGATTCGCCCATTAGGATATGATTGGAAAATTGGTATTGCACTCATCACTTCTTTTGCGGCTCGTGAAGTGTTTGTGGGTACGATGGCTACACTTTATAGTGTGGAAGAATCAGATGATAGTTCTTTACGCGCCAAACTACAATCGGCAAAACATGCGGATGGATCTAAAGTTTATACGCTGGCGGCAGCACTTTCATTAATGGTGTTTTATGTATTAGCGATGCAGTGTATGAGTACGTTGGCAGTTGTAAAGCGTGAAACCAAAAGTTGGAAATGGCCCACCATTCAATTGATCTACATGACCGTTCTGGCTTATGGGATGAGTTGGATTACTTATGTTTTGTTTAGCTAAAAAATTATGGATGCGTTTTATGGGACGCAGATTTTTATGATTGATTATGATTTTAGTGATCAGCGCTCATCATAACCAATCATAAAAATCTGCGGCCCATGAATATAACATTGATTGTTTTAAGAAATAGGACGGAACGTAGATCTTTAGGATTCATTATGATTTTTATTGATCAGCGTTCATCATAACCAATCATAAAAATCTGCGGCCCATAAAATCATTTCATAAAAGCTTACCTTTTATAATACTCCCACAACAAAGCTGATAGTTTTCGAGTAAGCGTCCAGGCTTCGTTGGTGGGGGTCCAGCTTTGGTCTTGGTTGTTTTTGGTGCAGATGCAGAAGACATAGTTCACACCTTCTCCTTGTACATAGATCACTTCACTTCTGCTCGCATTCACCGCTCCGTTTTTACTGGCTACAAATGCACCTGCAGGTATGGATGATAATCCTTCTTCATCCCAATAATTTCTACCGAGTAACTTCAACATCTTATCACTGGCTGAATCACTCAGAATTTTTCGCGCTGCGATCTTTTCAAACAGTGTGGCCATTTCACGCGGCGTGGTTTGTCCCCACCCGTAGATCTTTCTGATCTCTTCTCTTCCGGGTGTGCGACTGTTCACTTTGGTATTCGGGAAACCCAAACTATCCATCAGTTGATTGATGCGTGTACCCGTTCCTGCCAGCGATTGCAACCATAAACTGGCGGTATTATCACTGGTGGTAAGCATCAACATCATCACTTTACTCAGATCGATCTTTTCATTGTTCTTGAAAGAACCCAATATGTCTACACCTTCATACAATAATGAATCCTTGTACGTGAGTGACTGATGGTAATCCAATTCTTTTTTACTGATCTTATCCATCACTCCGATCATGATGGGCACTTTCACCATACTGGCTGTGGGAAATACGGTATCTGCATGCACGGCTACTATTCTGTTCTTCTTTAGGTCATGCACATATACACCAATATCACCTTTGTATCCTTCAATCAGTGATTCAATTTGACGCTGTAACTTTTTATCTGTTTTCTGAGCAAATAGAGAAAGGGAAAGAAAACATACAATGATGAGCAGAAGTGCGCGCATAGGATCTGTTTGAAACAACAAGATAAAAAGAATCTCATTTAGATAGCGCGGGACTTAAGTCCGGTGCTATCTAAATGATCATGCATTCTCCCATGCCGCCAATACCTCTTCCGCATGTTTTTTGGAAGCCGGTTTCTGGATGATGTTTTTGATCTTACCATTTTCATCGATCAAAAAAGTAGTGCGGATGGTACCCATGAATTCTTTACCCATGAATTTTTTCAATTGCCATACACCATATTGCTCATGGATCTTGAGGTCTTCATCTGCCAATAATGGAAAAGGTAATTGGTGTTTGGTCTCAAATTTTTTATGGCTTTTCACATCATCACTACTCACCCCGATCACCTGAAAACCTTTCTTCTTTAATAAAGCATAATTATCCCTCAGGTTACATGCCTGAACAGTACAAGTGGGGGTATTATCATGCGGATAGAAATACAACACTACTTTCTGTCCCTTAAAATCGGTCAGAGATAATTTCTTGCCATCCTGATCTATTCCTTTAAAAACAGGAGCTTTTTTGCCAATCGCCGGTAATGCCATGTCTGAAATTTTGCGCAAAGGTAGGTGTTGGGTGCTAGGTACTGGGTACTAGGTTATTACAAATTAGCATCAACCCATCTCCCAACACCCAGTACCTAGTACCCAGCACCCAACACCCAAAAAATAATCCCCCCATAACCCTCCCTTCCTTACATTTGCACAATTTATTTTTTCGTCCCATGCCCAAAGATCAATCCATCAAATCTGTGTTAATTGTAGGTTCGGGTCCCATTATCATTGGACAGGCCTGCGAGTTTGATTATTCCGGTTCTCAGGCTGCCAGGAGCTTGCGTGAAGAAGGTATCAAAGTGATCCTTATCAATAGCAATCCGGCCACCATCATGACCGACCCTATGATGGCTGATAAAGTATACCTCCTCCCCCTTACCGTTGAAAGCATTGAGCAGATCCTGGAAGAAAACCAGATCGATGCCGTATTGCCAACCATGGGTGGACAAACAGCCCTCAACCTCTGTAAAGAGGCGGATGAACTGGGTGTGTGGGAGAAATATGGCGTGCGTATGATCGGGGTGGATGTGGCTGCCATTGATACGGCTGAAGACCGTGAGAAATTCCGTCAGCTGATGGTGAAGATCGGTATGGCCGTTGCGCCTAGCCGTGTGGCCAACAGTTTTCTGGAAGGAAAAGAGTTCGCACAAGAAATTGGTTTCCCATTGGTGATTCGTCCGTCTTTCACCCTCGGTGGTACGGGTGGTGGTTTCGTGCACAGCAAGGAAGATCTGGATGCGGCACTGGAGCGCGGATTGAAAGCTTCTCCTATTCATGAAGTGTTGGTGGAGAAAGCGGTGTTGGGATGGAAAGAATTTGAATTGGAATTATTGCGTGATCAAAATGATAATGTGGTGATCATCTGTACCGTAGAAAATGTGGATCCGATGGGTGTGCATACAGGTGATTCTATCACAGTAGCTCCTGCCATGACACTGAGCGATACCGCTTTCCAGGAAATGCGTAACAAAGCCATGCTGATGATGCGCTCTCTGGGTAATTTCGCCGGTGGTTGTAACGTTCAGTTTGCACTGAACCCGGAAACAGAAGAACTGATCGCGGTGGAGATCAATCCACGTGTAAGCCGCTCTTCTGCATTGGCATCGAAGGCAACAGGATACCCGATCGCGAAGATCGCTGCGAAACTGGCGATCGGTTACTCACTGGATGAATTACAAAACCAGATCACCAAAACCACTTCTGCATATTTCGAGCCTACTTTGGATTATGTGATCGTTAAGATACCTCGCTGGAACTTCGACAAATTCAAAGGTGCTAATGATACACTCGGATTACAGATGAAGAGTGTAGGTGAAGTAATGGCCATCGGTCGCAGCTTCACGGAAGCGATTCAGAAAGCTTGTCAGAGTTTAGAGAATGAAGCTGTAGGATTGGGGTATTATGGTAAGAGTTTGATGAAGAGCGATGAACTCACTGAATATATCAAGACTCCAAAATGGGATCGCATCTTCAGAATCAAAGATGCTTTGATGCAGGGTTCTACTGTAAAATCTATTTCCCAAGCAACAGGTATCGATCGTTGGTTCATCTATCAGATTCAACAGATCTGTGTGATGGAAAAAGAGATCGCTAAATATTCATTGGATACTTTACCGGAAGACTTGCTGAAAGAAGCCAAGAAAAATGGTTTCAGCGATGCACAGATCGCCAATATTTTATCCGGCGATTGTAACGATGAACAAGTCTACGAAAAACGCAAAGCCCTCGGCATCACACGCGTCTACAAAATGGTAGACACCTGCAGCGCCGAGTTCGAAGCGAAGACACCTTATTTTTATAGTTCTTTCGAGGGGTGAGGTGAGTGAGTAGTGAGTAGTCAGTAGTGAGTAAAGAACATCTCTCACTACTGACTACTCACTACTCACTAATTGCTCAATATCCCTTTTCTTTGCACTGACTTTCAAAAACATAACACCGTATGAAACTTAAAGACATTCAGATCCTCAATGAAAAAGAAACACGTGCCGGTTTTGGTGAGGGTATTCATGAGCTTGCAAAGGAGAATGAAAATGTAGTGGTACTCACTGCAGACCTTGCAGGATCTTTCAAGTTGGGACCATATATCAAAGATTTCCCTAACCGTTTTATACAGTGTGGTATCGCCGAAGCAAATATGATCGGTATTGCGGCAGGTTTGACCATCGGTGGTAAAATTCCTTACACCACTACTTTCGCCAACTTCAGTACGGGTCGTGTGTATGACCAGATCCGTCAGAGTGTGGCGTATAGCGATAAGAATGTAAAGATCTGTGCATCACATGCCGGATTAACTCTCGGTGAAGATGGTGCTACTCACCAGATCCTGGAAGATATTGGATTGATGAAGATGTTACCCGGCATGACCGTGGTAGTTCCTTGCGATTTCAATCAGACCAAAGCTGCTACCAAAGCCATTGCTGATTTGCATGGTCCGGTATACCTGCGTTTTGGTCGCCCGAAATGGCCCAATTTTACCAAAGAAGATGGTAGCGATTTCGTGATTGGTAAAGCACAGAAAATGAGTGAAGGAACTGATATTTCCATCTTCGCTTGCGGTCATATGGTTTGGAAAGCGATTGAAGCCGGAAAAATTTTAGAAGAAAAAGGTATCAGTGTTGAACTGATCAATATCCATACCATCAAGCCGCTGGATGAAGCTGCGATCATCGCTTCTCTCAGCAAAACAAAATGTGCAGTGACTGTAGAAGAACACAATATCATTGGAGGATTGGGTGATGCTGTTGCACAAGTGGCAGCCAGACATTGTCCGGTTCCTATTGAATACATCGGCACCAACGACACTTTCGGCGAAAGCGGTAAACCCAATGAACTCCTCGCTAAATACGGATTGGATACGCCGTTTATTGTAGCGGCAGCGGAGAAAGTGATGGGGAGAAAGTGAGGGGTGCTGGGTGCTGGGTACTGGGTGCTAGGCGCTAGGTATTAGGTTTTAAGCATTGAGGTATAGATAAAATAAAGAGGGAGAGTATCATTTTAATAATGCTCTCCCTCTTTATTTTTTTACCTAGTACCCAGCACCTAGCACCTAGTACCTCACTATCGCTCTATCCACCGACAACTTTCCTGAACCTGAGGCAAGTAACGCTAGTGCGAGACCGATCACTAAGAGATGGTACTCGTAGCCTTCTCCTTTTTGTGTGCCAAACCAGTTCATGAAAAATCCATACTCGGCATGACTGGTAATAATCATACCAACGAACATGATGGCTGTGCCGAGTGCTACCAATCTACTGGCAATACCTAATAGAATAAACAATGCACCTACTGATTGTAACATGATAACCATGAAACCAACAAGCCAAGGTAATTTTTCTACTTCGGTAAAGTATTGCATAGTGCCTGCAAAACCGTAGCCACCAAACCAACCGAATAATAACTGACAACCATGTGGCAATATCACCAATGCCAATGTGAGTCGAATGATCAGCCCTGTGATATGATCAGAGCTGTTGAATAAAAATTTAATCTTTTGCATACGAATTATTTTATGATACAAAAGTTCATCGGTTCGTCTCCGTAAAAAATGAACCAGTTCAAGTTTTTACAATTTCAATACTGTTGACTGATTTCTTGAAGCAGTTCATTTTTCAGGCAAGCAGTTGAATTGAGTTTTGCTGTAAATAATTTCAATATGAAAAAGATATTTACAGTAATACTCCTTTCGTGTGTGAGTGTACTATATGCACAAAATATTCCGGTAGAACTCATGTTAGGCAATGAATACCTGAACTACCAACACAGTATTCATCGCAAAACTTCAGCAGGCAGTCGGTTTGGCTGGACACATATCACCAATATGGTAAGACGTTATCAAACCAATACCACAAAAGGCGGGAAACCCAATGAGATGATGAATCAAGGATATTTCACCGCCATGATTCATCCTAAAATTACCCTCATGGGCGGTTTTTTTTATACACCTGTTACCGATGTGAAAGTATCGCTTGTAACACAGTTTGCACATAAAACTAAAAACTGGTTCATGATCGTATCACCTCGCTTTGATGCCGGTAAAACAAATTCGTATGAGCTCTTTGGTTTATTGGAATACCAACCGGCTTTGACAATCAAAACAAAACTCTATTCTCGCTTTCAATTCATGACCAATCATGGCAATGATGGACATAACAGAAGTTATCAGCAACTACGTATTGGATTGGACAAGAAAGCAATTCAGTTTGGTATCGGTATTACAGTAGATCAATATGGACCTGCCACTGAAATCACCACTAATTCAGGTGTATTCATTCGAAAGCTTATATAATGTTGCGAGTTTTTGTCCGCTGTTTTTCAACGATGCGCTTTTTGATTTTACTCAAAAATTCTGCAGACATACCGAGGTAAGAGGCAATATGTTTTTGAGAAAGATGTTGATCCATATCTGGATACAGTTCTCGAAATGCCAGATAGCGTTGTTCAGCATCCATGCTTAATGATTCCAATACCCTTCTTTGAAAAGCAGCATAGGCTTTTTGAATGAGTAATCGAAAAAAACGTTCCATCCCTGGTACCAACCGATATACTTCTTGTAAATGATCATAAGAAAAAGACAAGACTTCTGTTTTCTCCAATGCTTCTGTATAAAGTATGCCTTTGGTTTGGGTAATAAAACTGCTGAAGTCACCCGTCCACCAATCACAAATGCCTAATTGAATAACGTGCTCTTGTCCGGCCTGGTCAATATAATAGACCCTTGCAGAACCTGATACAATATAATTTGTGTATCGATTCACTTCTCCTTCTTTGGTCAAAAACTCACCACGTTTAAATGTTCGGGGTGTGAGATGATCCATAATGATCTGTTCTTCCGTATCGGTCAGTTCGATGAATTTTTTGAGGTGTTGTAGTATTGGAGAAGCAGACATATTTAAAATTAATAAATCTGGATACATTTGTACATGTACTCGCGCTTATTATTTTTATTTCTTTTCATTCCGGCTATTATATTTAGTCAACAAACTATTGCATTGGTGAATGGAGAATTATTGATCAACCAAATACCAATTGCTGTGAAAACCAATAAACTTTTACTGGATAAAGCCATGCATAGTAAGAGTGTTTATAGGTTCATCACAAGTAGTTATGATCCTAACAACCGTACTGTTGATCCTACCAATTTTTATCAGGCACTTTATAAGGAATCAGCTTTGGCTTTTAGATTATCTGCTCCAAAACAAGAAATAGAAGAGATCGTGATTCGAATGAATATGGAACCATTGTTTGATTTGCCCAAACGATTACAAAAAAGAACGTATGCATTCTATCAAGGCGAGATCAAAATTGGCAACGTACTATTGAATCGACAAGTAACGACTGAAAATGTTGATACATTATTTGACTCGAAAGATATTTTGTCAAAAGAAGTAAAATGTATAGGCAATCATCCGGTTCCTTATATATTGGTGAGACATCAAGATTGGCTAGTAGAACTTGTATTCTGTATTACCAGTAATCAACTGAAGACAGTTATACTAAAACACTGATAAACGCAAAGGATTGGCCGCAGATTTTGATGATTGATTATGATTCTTGATAAAATCCATCTGCGCCAACCATAATCTATCATCAAAATCTGCGATGCAAAAAAATCGTTAAGGCGCTAATCTCTCCACTTTCCAGCCTTGTTCTGTTTTGGTGTATTTGAAACGATCATGTAAACGGCTACTTCTTCCTTGCCAGAATTCAATCACAACAGGCTTTACACGATAACCACCCCAATGTTCCGGACGAGGAATGGTTTTGCCGGAAAACTCGCTGCTATATTTGGTCACATTCTCTTCAATAACATTTCTATCAGGAATCACTGAACTCTGTGGTGATGCCCATGCACCAATGCGACTACCTTCAGGACGTGAATGAAAATATTCATCACTTTCTGCTGTACTAATTTTTTCTACTGTTCCTTCAATGCGTATTTGTCTTTCCAATTCTTTCCAGAAAAACACTAATGCTGCTTGTGGATTGTCTGCCAGCTCCTGCCCTTTATGGCTGCTATAATTGGTGAAGAAAACAAAACCCTGTGAATCATACCCTTTCAACAATACAATTCTTGCCGAAGGAATACCCTGCTTAGTAGCCGTAGCCAATGTCATGGCGTTCACTTCATCAATTTCACTGTTTACTGCATCCTGCCACCAATGCTCAAACTGAACAAAGGGATCAGACGCTATATCACTTTCATTCAAGGAATGCTGTTTGTAATCTTTTCTAATATCTGCTATTGATGTTTTCATACAGGGAATTTCTATTGCAAAAATACGATGTATAAAAGTTGCAGACACAAAAAAGGGTGAAAACCACCGCCTTCACCCTTTTCACTTTTGACTTTTCACTTTTCACCTAATCAGTTATATCCATCTTCTTCACTTCATGCTTTCCTGAAATAAACGTATACACCGCAGGTATCACAAACAAAGTCAGTACCAACGAGAACATAATACCTCCTACAATGACAATACCCAATGGCATTCGGCTGGTAGCTGCCGCACCAATACTGAGTGCAATAGGTAATGCACCCAAGGCAGTTGCCAAACTCGTCATCAAAATCGGACGTAAACGTTGTGCAGATGCTTCGATCACGGCTTCGGTTTTCTTCAATCCAAATTCACGCTTCTGATTCGCGAATTCCACGATCAGGATACCATTCTTGGTTACCAGTCCGATCAGCATGATCATACCAATCTGTGAGAAGATATTCAAAGTCTGATCAAACAACCACAAGCTCAATAATGCACCCGCTAATGCCAGCGGTACTGTGATCATGATGGTGAATGGATCTTTGAAACTTTCAAACTGTGCCGCTAATACCAGATAGATTAATACCAATGCCAATCCGAATGCAAAACTGGTATTGGATGAACTCTCGGCATAGTCTCTTGATGCACCACCCAAGGCCGTTTGGAATGTTTCATCCAATAATTTATCACCAATTGCCTGCATAGCTTTTACACCATCACCGATGGTTTTACCTTCTGCCAATGATGCAGAAATGGTAGCAGCCTTGAAACGGTTATAATGATAAAGTGTTGGCGGATTAGAATTTTCTTCCAACTTCACAACAGAAGTCAAAGGAATATTTTCGCCTCTTGCATTTCTCACATACAAATTAGAAATATCACCCGGCTCTTGACGATCTTTCAACTCCACCTGCGAAATCACTTCGTATTGCTTACCATTCATGATGAAATAAGCCAATCTTCTTCCACTGAATGCGCTGGATACCACATCAGCAACATCAGAAATAGATAGTCCTAAATCTTTTGCTTTGATACGATCAATAGTAATCTGTAATTCTGGTTTATTGAATTTCAAATTTACATCTACGTTAGAGAAAGTCTTTTCTTTTCTTGCTTCTTCCAAAAATTTCGGAATCACTTCTTTGATCTTTTCAAAATCAAGATTCTGTAAAATATATTGAACCGGTAATGATCCACGTGAACCCAAACCCACCGAAATGGTTTGTTCTTCTACCGGAAATATTCTTGCATTGTTGAACTGTGGTAATTTTTTACTGATGTCTCTTGCAATTTCACTTTGGCTTCTGGTACGCTTATCTGGATCTACAAAAGCAATACGCGCTGTGCCACTATTTATACCACTTCCCCCAAAACCCGGTACAGCGGCAAATACAAAGTTTTTTTCAGGAACAGAATCGGAGAGATAATCAATAAGCTTATTGCCTACATCCACCATATAACTATAACTAGCACCTTCCGGACCAGACATTTGGAAACGAACACTACTTCTATCTTCTAAAGGAGCCAATTCACTTTGCAGATTGGTACCTACTAAATAAATGGCTCCCAAACACAACAATACAATCACCCATGCCATCCAACGAACACGTAGAAAACCAGTAAGCATTCGCTTGTATCCATTTTCCATTCCTCTGAAGAAGGGCTCTGTTTTTTCATAGAACTTACCATGACCTGCATCTTTCTTATTCAGATACACATTCAGTACCGGTGTAATGGTAAGTGATACAAATGCAGAAACCAATACTGCTGCAGCCACTGTAATACCAAACTCACGGAATAGGCTTCCTACAAAACCTTCAAGGAAGATTACAGGTAAGAATACTACAGCTAGTGTAATAGAAGTTGAAATAACCGCAAAGAAAATTTCTTTACTGCCCTCGAGTGCTGCTTTACGAATGGGCAAGCCGCCTTCGAGTTTTCGGAAAATATTTTCTGTTACAACAATACCATCATCCACTACCAGTCCGGTTGCAAGAACGATACCCAACAGTGTTAATACATTCACAGAGAAACCTGCTATGTACATAATAAAGAAAGTAGCAACCAGTGAGATTGGAATATCAATCAATGGACGAATCGCAATGAGCCAGTTACGGAAGAAGAAGAAGATTACCAATACAACGAGGCTGAAAGAGATCAACAATGTTTCTTCTACTTCTTTAATAGAACGTCGAACATTTTTGGTTTGATCGATCAGAGGTGTCAGTTCAAAATCACCTTTCTGACTTTTTTGAATGTCTTCTACACGTTTATAAAATTCATCCGCTATTTTAATATAGTTAGCACCGGGCTGTGGAATGATTGCCAAACCAACGGCATTCACACCATTCAAACGCCAGCTAAATTCTTCATTCTCCGGACCAATTTCTACTTTCGCCACATCACTCAAACGAATGATGCCTCTATTGTCTTCAAAGATGATGAGATCACGAAAATCTTTTTCTGTTTGTAATCTACCCAATGCACGAATGGTCATTTCAGTATTCTGGCCATAAATTTTACCCGATGGTATCTCTACATTCTCTCTATTGAGCGCATTACGTAAGTCTGCAAATGTGATATTGTATGCATTGAGTTTATCCGGGTCAATCCAAATACGCATGGCCGGACGCTTTTGTCCGAATATGTTGATAGAACTTACTTCGGGAATGGTTTGTAATCTTTCAACGAGTACATTCTCTGCATAATCACTCAACTCTAATAATCCTTTGGTACGGCTTTGTACTGCCATCAGCAAAATAAAATCACTGTTGGCATCAGCTTTACTCACTACTGGTGGTGCATCGATATCTTGTGGAAGATTTCGGGCGGCCTGGCTCACTTTATCACGCACATCATTGGCTGCAGCTTCGAGGTCTTCATTGATGTTAAACTCAACCGTGATATTACTAGAACCATTGGAGCTAGAAGAAGTAATGGTTCTAATACCCGGAATACCATTGATAGATTTTTCCAGCGGTTCTGTAATCTGACTTTCTACGATATCTGAGTTGGCACCGGCATAAGAAGTACGCACATTCACAATAGGTGGATCGATAGCCGGGTATTCACGTACAGATAAAAAAGTATATCCTACCACTCCAAACAACACAATGAGAATATTCATCACGGTTGCGAGAATCGGTCGTTTTAACGATAGTTCTGAAATATTCATACAATCAAGTGGTTAAAGAAATGAAAACAGGGTTCAGTAACAAAGGGCTTGGCTATTGCTGCCCCATAAATTCTGTGATCTGTTTCACACTTCTCACTTTTATTTGAGAATTAGGACGTACAAACAATACGCCTGATACAGCAATACTATCACCTTCATTAAGTCCACTCACCACTTCAGCCGCACCATTCAAACGCAGACCAGTAACAATATCTGTCAGTTTTCCTTTTCCATTCTTTATCACCACTACTTTCTTAGCTTTTGCATCAGGAATAATTGCATTGGTAGGAACGAGTATACTATTATTTTTACCTCCTGATTCAAGTAAGACTTTTACAAATCCACCTGGATTGATATTAGCCCCATCCAGTATTGCTCTTACTTTGAGATTACGGGTAGTAGCATCAATCTGAGGTTCGGTAGCGATGATGGTAGCTGTACGAACCGCAGCACCCGTTGTTGTTTTTACTTTTACAGTTTTACCTTTTCCAATGATATCGGTATACATTTCAGGAACTGTAAAATCAATTTTTACTTTATCAGTTTGTTGTAAAGTAGCAAGAATGGTAGCGGGTGTTACATAGGCACCCGGACTGATCATTCTCAAACCGAGAATACCGGTAAAAGGTGCTTTGAGCACTGTTTTATCGATCTGTGCCTGTGTGATATCGAGATCAGCTTTTAATGTGTTGACTTGATTCAATACAGCATCATAATCTGCTTGATTGATACCATTGATATCCAATAGTTTTTTCAAACGCGCTTCATTTTTCTGAGCAAGATCTAGCTGCACACGAATTTTTTGCATATTCGCTTGCAAATCGGCATCATTAATTCTCGCCAATACTGTTCCTTGTGTTACTTTGGTTCCTTCCGGTAGATTGAGATAGGTTAAACGACCACTCACTTCGGGCTGTAAATTCGCTGCTTCATTCGCTACCACTGTACCATTTACTTCAATGGTGTTCGAAATACTATTTTTTCCTGCGATGATCACATCTACAATGACTGCTTGTGGACCTCCATTCTGCTGACGTGGTTCTTCTTTTTTGCTTTTGCAGGCTACCATTACAAGGAGCGCAATCGCCAAAGGATACATTCTTTTCAAGACTTGAGATTTAGAGCCGTTAAAGATAGAATTATTTTAATGTCTATTGTTGCAACATTGTATGAATGGCCGGGGTGTGCTTTACATCGGCGATTTGCTACATTTCAATTGAATAACAACTGCTTTTGTGATTTGTTGGGCTGTATTTAATCGTCTCTTCTCCTCAATCCACCTCTCCAATTATACCGAAGTGTTCGATATTGATCATAACACCTATTGATATAATAACCTAATTCCAGGTCATTTAACTGTATAAGCATTTCATAAGAAGGTCTATATCGTTTCATAAACGTATCCAAATCTGGCGAGTTCAACAGCGTTAGTTCACGCACAAATTTTTTACTGAACCTGCGATCAATGTATTTCTGTTGCTCTTCATCCAATAAACGATTCTGCAAAAATTCGAGATTACGATTTCTACGTACCCGGAACATGTTGATGATTTCTGTAAGATCAAAACCTGCTGTCAATCCACCCGGATTATAATTCGGATTGGTACTCAACCGCACCGTTGGTTTTCTAAAATTGAAAGCCTTGGCATAATCTCTTCTATTCTGTATGGAATCAAGCTTATAATAATTATTCCGCACTTTTACTTCCGGCAGATCAGCTGCACGAACATGAATCATCACATTGAAATTATCTACGTTGATGATGGTATCAACAGGATACTTCATCGTAGATTTTCCAATCATAGAAAACCATATTGAATCGGTTCTTGGAACAGTGATCAAATAGCGACCTAGAGAATCCGTAATAGTACCTCTACCTGAGTTACTCAATACTGCTACTGCTTCCAAAGGTCTTCTGGCGGTGATATCATACACATTACCCGAAATAGTCACAAACTGAGCAACCGCCCGTTCTTTCACACAGCATAGCGCAATCACCAAAAGAAGAAATAGTAGCTTTTTTCTCAAACCCATTAATTGAGCTGTAATATTAAATCAGTACGAGCAGAACTCCTGAAATATGGAGGGAATTAACGTGGATTTTGCAGAGTGGTGCATAGTCGATGGTCCATAGTCCATAGTAAGAAATTTTATTGACCATGACCTATGTTTTTACCATGGACTATGGACCATGGACTATTGACTATGGACCATCGACTAAAACTTCACATCCACAATATACGGCAGCATGGTACGCCAGGTGGGCCAGTCGTGGGTGATGTCTTGTCCCCATACATCGAGATCATACCAGATGCCTTTGCTGTAGAGTATCCCCGCAAATTTTTTAGAAGCTTCCGGATCTTCATAGGAACCGCTTCCGGTATAGATATGGATATGATGACTGGATTTAATTTTATCTAAATACCAAGGATCAGTAAGTGTGGGCAGATAATGTGCCGGACTATTGTAAAACACTTGATCATCCCAATAGCCTTTGGTATATTCTGTGAGATCATACACACCACTCATACTGATGGCGCCATTGATAATATCTGGACGCTTCAGAAATAAGTTCATGGCATGCAATGCTCCGAATGAAGCACCACAAGTATAAATCATGGTTTCATTACTCGTATTGGTTCTGATGAATGGAATCACTTCATTGAACACATACTCATTGAACTGATTATGACGAATGGCTTTATGCGCAGGCTCCATTTCATTATTCATCCAACTTTCTTTATTCATGCTATCAATGCTGAATACACGAAGCTTTCCGCTGTTGATAAAAGGTGCCAGTGCATCAATCAATTGAAAACGTTCATATTCCAAATAATCGGCAGCAGCAGTCGGGATCAGTAATAATACAAAACCAAAATGCCCATAAGAAGCAATCGGCATTTCTTTTCCCAATGCCGGACTATACCATGATGATAAATGTCTTTCCATAAACCGTAGTTTGTTAACTAAGCAATGAGTTGATGATTACTGAATACAATTCTTTCTAATTTCTTTCCAGAGATCCCGATAGCATTGTGCCGCATAACTGCTGGCAGCAAAGGTTTCAATAGGTGCTTCATGCACACCCATTTTTTCTACATCGCTTAAATATGGAATATAACTTTTCAAGAAGTATTTGTCTTTATAAAACTCGTTCATTACCTCATGATGCAGGTTTTTCCGATGATCCACCATACTAAAGAAACATTTGATCTTGGAACGATCCAAATCATTCTCTTTGAAATAATCATTTACCGTTTCGAATGAACGAATCGATAATGTAGTGGGAATATTCGGCATCAATACCCAGTCTGCCGCTACAAAAACAGCATCATGTAAAACAGAAATGCCGGGTGGACTATCCAGTATCACGATATCATACTCATTTTTGAGTGCGGATAGCAGTGATAGAAGTTTGCGTTTGGATTGTTTCATTTCGTTCAGCAGGATATCTGCATGACGGGCTGAAATATCGGCTGGTATGATATCCAGGTTCTCATACGCCGTGGTTTGTATGGCTGATTGTAGGTCTACCTCACTATTGAGAATTTTCCGAGACTCATTTTTAACGGTAGCCTTGGCTCCGAGATAAAAAGAGGAAGACCCTTGTGGATCTAAATCCCATACCAATGTTTTGAATCCTTCTTTGGCTGATGCATAAGCCAGATTAATGGACGCAGCTGTTTTGCCTACGCCACCTTTGAGGTTGTAGATAGCTAATGTGACCATCCTCTAATATACGGTTTTTATGGAAAATGGCGGAGATGGAGTTGTGAGCTGCAAGCTTCAAGCTGCAGGCTGCATGCAATTATGTATTACCAGATAGATTGAGCAACTAGACTAACTTAGATCCTTTTTATTCATCAAACTCACTACTCACTACTCACTACTTGTAGCTTGCAGCCTGCAGCTTACAGCTCGCAAGCTTAATGAACCAAATATCCCAACAGTAAACAGCCCATTACAATCAACGGTGCGGGAATCTTGTTCAGTCTGAGTAGTAAGAATGTGCCGATAATGATGAAAATATCCCAAATGGCTATCCATCTACCTTCAAACAAGGAGATCAGGAAAGTATCTTTCATCAGGTAAAAAGTAGCACCAGTCATAATACCTACCACCGCCGCATTGATGCCTTCCAGTGATCGGAAAATGACTGCATAGCGTTTCAGGTTGTGCCATACCGGGAAAAAGAAGAGTACCAATAAAGCACTGGGAAGAAAAATAGCAATGGCACCAATCAAACAACCCATCAATTGCCACCAAGCTCCTTCATCTTTTAACACCATCCCACCTGCAAATGCACCAATAGAAAATACAGGTCCGGGTATTGCTCTCACCATACCCGATCCGGTAAGAAAATCTTCTTTGGACATTTTCAAAACATCTCTTCCCGTCTCCTTGATTCTTTTGGATTCAGGTCGGGTTACATATTGTTCATACATCAGTGGCATCATTACATCACCACCACCAAAAACAAGACTTCCAAAACGATAGGCATTCTCAAAAAGGTTAATGGCTTTTCGATTTTCCCAGTTATTACGGGTAGCGGTTTCTGAAATATAACCGGCAGTACCAAACAATAAAAAGAAGATGATAATATTACCCCACTTGATTTTTTTAGGTGGTATATCTTTTTGTGGGATACGTTTATCACTGAAATTGGTGGTAATACCTGCAGCCACAATAAGTGCCGGAAATATCCATGGAGTTTTGAACAATAAAAAAGTAGCAAAAGCTGCTACTGTCATGATTACCCGAGTAATAGTATTGTGAACTGCGATATTAAAAATGCGATAAGTTGAATAAGCGATGAACCCGATGGCCATTGGCTGAATGAACATAAAAAAATCAGGACGAACATCTTTACTACTGAAATACTGCAACAAAAAAGACAAACCTCCCATCAAAATACAAGCAGGTGTAATCCAAATCAATAAAGTAAGAATCGCCAATGGTATCCCACCTCGTTTATAGCCGATCAGTGTAAGTGTTTGTGTGGAAGAAGCACCGGGTAATAACTGACAGAAAGCATTGTATTCCATCAATTCCGTTTCTGAAACATCCCGACGTTGTTGAACGAAAGTTTTCATCATCATCCCCAAATGACCTTGCGGTCCACCAAACGCAGAAAGACTATGCCACAAAACAGCGCGCAAAAATGGGATATGACGTACGAGTATCAAGGGTTAATTGCTGAGGTTGGAAATTACTGAAATCCTTGAAACTAAGGAAAACAGCTATGAGCTTTAAGCTACAGGCTTCAGGCTGCAAGCTGCAAGAAAGACACAAGAAGCCATTTTCGAGGTTTCCTGCAGCTTGAAGCCTGCGGCTTGCGGCTTACAACTGCTTATTCTTTTAGTTGAAGCTCTCTTTTCCTTTTTTCACGCCGGCGCTATCTAAACTTCGTTTCTTGTTCCCCGTTTCTTGAAACTTTCTTGTCTTTTGTTCCTTTTTTCTTTCTTGTAGCTTGTGGCGTGTGGCTTGCAGCTTACGCCTGTTCATTATTTCTTCAGCCCAATTTCTCTCAGCCTTTCATCCAAATATTCACCGGCTGTTGCATCGGGATAGGCTTTGGGGTGTGTTGCATCGATACAGCTTTCCAAACATGCTAAGCTCATTTCGCTTCTGGGGTGCAGAAAGAAAGGCATGGAAAAACGACTGGTATGCCAGTGTTCTCTAGGTGGATTCACTACTCGGTGTGTGGTACTGCGTAATTTATTGTTGGTAAGGCGTTGCAACATATCACCCACATTCACTACAATCTGTTCAGGTAATGAAGTCACATTCACCCATTCACCTTGTTTGGTGAGAATTTGTAATCCATCAGCAGAAGCGCCCACCAGCAGTGTAATCAGATTGATGTCTTCATGTTGTTCTGCACGAATAGCACTTTTAGGTTCTTGCGTGATCGGCGGATAATGGATGCAACGTAAGATGGAATTTCCATTTTCGATATGTTGATCGAAATAATTTTCATCCAATCCTAAGTATAGAGCAATGGCTTGCAACAAAGCGCGACCGCTTTTCTCAAAATTTCTGTACGCATTGAATAAAGTGGCATTCAAAGGTTCTATTTCTTTCACCACTACATTATCCGGATATTCGTTCTTAATAGGATCTCCGTTTTCAACGGTTTGTCCGTATTGAAAAAACTCTTTCAAATCCGGTGCTTCACTGCCTTTGGCATGCTCACGACCAAAACTGGTATAGCCTCTTTGTCCGGCCAAACCCGGAATCTCATACTGCAATTTTTTCTCCAATGGCAGCGAGAAAAATTGTTGTACATGTTCATATTGCTCTGCGATCAGCTGATCAGGTATACCATGATTTTTTACCGCAACAAAACCTACTTCTTCATAGGCTTTTCCCAACTCTTGTACAAAAGCGGCTTTGCGCGCCGGATCACCGCTTAAAAATTCTGCGAGGTCTACTACTGGAATGGCCATAACAATCAATTTAATGTGAACAATAGCATTGGTTCTCAAGTGAACCGTTTGGAAAAGTACAAAACTACTCTGATTTCCGTTAATCTGTTGATAAGAGTGAGTTTCAGGTATTTTTATCAACTTTATACCATGAAGGGAATTTTTTGTTTTTGCTGGCTTGTTATCTTTTTTGCCAGTTGCAGTAATGGCTATCATAAGTATGCATCGCAATATCAATTTGCGTCATCTACTAATGTACCGGATTATGCAGACTTGAATTTCTGGGCTGCACACCCATACAAGCAGGATCCTTCTGATAGCGTTCCTAAACCCTTGCGTAAAAATTTTACAGCTGATTCTTCAGTGGATGTATTTTTTATTCATCCAACTACTTATACCGATGAAAAACGTTCATTTGGATGGAATGCATCTATCACCGATTCTATACTCGCTGCGAAAACAGATTATAGTACCATTCTCTTTCAAGCTAGTATTTTTAATGAAGCTGGAAGAGTTTTTGCACCAAGGTATCGGCAAGCCAATCTGGGTGCGTATTTCCCGAAATCTGCAGAAGATACTGCTGCTGCTTTACAAGCATTTGAATTGGCTTATGCCGATGTAAAAGCTGCTTTTGTTTTGTACTTGGAAAAATACAATCAAGGTAGACCCATCATCATCGCCGCTCACAGTCAAGGTACCACCCATGGCAAACGATTGGTAAAAGAATTCTTTGATGGAAAACCTTTGCAACAAAAATTGGTAGCTGCTTATTTGGTAGGCATTCCTGTAGAGCCTGATTGGTTTACTACCATTCAGCCCTGTTCTACACCTGAGCAAATAGGGTGTTTATTGGGTTGGAGAACGTATAAAGAAGGATATAAACCGGAATATGTGTTCAAAGAAAATTATACTGCCGTAGTCACCAATCCATTGACCTGGAGTAGTACGGATACAATTGCAACCAGAAAAGAAAACAAAGGCGCAGTTGTAACGGGCTTTAATAGTGTGGTGAAAAAAGTGGCGGCTGCTAAAAATGCAACAGGAGTTTTATGGACACATAAGCCCCGCTTTTTTGGTAATATATTTTTCACGACAAAAAATTATCATGTAGGCGATTTCAATTTATACTACATGAGTGTTCGTGAGAATGTAAAACAGCGTGTAGCAGCTTATAAAAAGAAAGGGACCCCATAAATGAAGCCCCTTGTTTATCGCAAAGAGTAAAGCTTTATTGTTTGATAAAACGGATGGCTTTGATAAAAACATCTCCATTAAAGGCATTGAGGATATAGTTACCACTGCCTAAATCACTGAGATTCAATGCCAGTTGTTGTAAGCCTTCTGCTACATCGGCAACTACGGTTTTAGCCATATGTCCTTCAACGTCTAACACTTTCAATACCAGGTTTCCAGTACGTTCAGACATCACCGTAAGGTAGCTGTCGTTTTCGATGATATTTGGTTGCA
>VFQN01001315.1_pt1 | contig 42050 bp, 61 predicted proteins | sample 3512371 | NCBI WGS metagenome assembly VFQN01 (sample SAMN10412370, study PRJNA504923) | tailings metagenome | isolation source: Replicate 2 from Balatoc abandoned mine | place: Philippines: Itogon, Benguet | collected 2017-08-28 | reverse complement strand
AATAGTACGGCACCGTACGGGGGCGGGCGGTCGGTCTGGACCCCCCTCCTGAAACTAAGTAGGCATAGGTGTCCCAAACTTAGTTTTCTACCCCCCCCTGCTGAGTCCTGCCTTTAGCCACGCACGTACCTCTCCCGCAGGAAGACGTACACGTGCGCGATAAGCTTCAGTACGGCGTCGCCCAGGTACTCCAGGCGGTCGTTGTTGGCGGTTGGGTCACGTGCCGACACGCACGTCAGTGAGGCGGTCACCAGCCGCAGCAGCTCCGACTGACACGTGGCGGGGCCGGGGCCTTGTCCGGGGCCGTGCCACGGGGGCTGGTTCTGCTGGTGCTGGTTCTGGGGGTCGGATGGAGGCAGTTGGGCTTGAGGGTTGTGGGCTCGAGGCCTTGGGGACGGGGGCTGGCTTGTGGGCAGCGGGAAAGGGGGCAGCTGGCTGGGCGGCGTGACCGGCGGCTGAGGCGGGGACTGGCCGTTGGCGGTGGGGTCCTGGGGTGCGGATGTCGCTGCTGTCGCTGTGGAAGCGGCGACTGGGGAGGCGGCTGCGGCTGCGCCTGAAAGCGGCGGACAGAACCTGGGGTAGCAAATGCAGGCCACATTGTCAACCCAGTTCGGCATGCAGTTGTGTGCCAAGGACAAAGCAGTGGTGACAAACCAATCCTCAACAGCTTATTCAGCACAGCAAGAGCTTTGTAAAAACCTAGCTTCCTTGACGGTTGCGCTGCCAGGCGAATGCCACCCATGTGTACCGGTATGCATGGCACCGTTGCTTCAGTCGCATGCGACTCACCCGCCTGGCAGCAGCACCTCCCGCAGCACCTCGTGCGACCCCACAAGCCCCTCCAGCCGCCATGCCAGCGGCAGCAGCCCATGCAGCGCCCGCCACCGCCCCGCGCCCAGCGGAACCAGCGCCAGCCGCTCCAGAACCAGCGGCAGCGCCCGCCGGTACTGCCGCCGCGCACCCGCCGCCGCCGCCGCCGCGTCCCCTTCCGTCACTGCCGCTGCCGCCGCCGCCGCCGCCGCCAGCGCTGCTTTCCCGCTCTTGGCCCGCTTACCCGGCCGCGGCCGCAGCCAGTCCATCCACCCTCGCCCATGCGACGGCGAGGCGCGAACCACTGGCCCTGACGCCAACTGTTGCTGTTGCTGCTGCTGTGACTCACCCTCCTTGCCGCTTGTATCCACCTCCATGGCGGCCGATCCACCGGGCCCCTCTCCTGTTGCTCCTTCCTCCCTGACCTCCAGCTCTGTGCGGCTGAACAGCCGCCCGTTGTCCAGAGATAGCAGCCGGCCGTGGGCCTGCAGCACCTGGCCCAGCTCCTCCAACAGAGGGCCGCTCAGGGGCCTCTGCGGTGGTGGCGTCGCTGCATGACAGCTAATCGCGGTGGGAGGTGCATGCGTCCTTGGCGGTAGCGACGCGGGGACAGGTGCTGGCAGCACCTGCCACGTGCAGAGTGGCAGGGGTTCGTAAAACGGAGGTGCGCTGCTGGGTGGGGATGGCGTAGGGTGGCGCGCTGGTGGAGCGGCCGGGGCTGCTGCGCGCGGGGTTGCGGAAGTGGTTGGGGGTGGCCGAGGGATGTCGCCTCGTGGGGCCGGCCCGGCGGCCTCGTTACCGTTGGGCTGAGGTTGCAGTGCGTCAGCGTGCGGGGGCCTGGGGGCGGAACGGAGTGCACGGAAGTGGGCTATCTTGAGGGCCTCCAGCGCGCCCAGCTCCAGACGGTTGGCGGTTGTGGCCGTTGGCGGCTGCCCTGCGTGCGAACGTGCACCTGACTTTGGCCGTGGGTGGGGACCCACACCCGCATGTGCATGTGGGTGGTGTGGTCCATGACAGTACCAACGCCCTGGAACATGGTGCTGGGGCCCGCCGTGGTCGGTAACGATGGCGGCAGTGGCAATGGCTGTGGCGGCCTGCCGCTGCCGCCGCTGCGGCAGCAGATATTGCAGAAAGGACAGGGGCCCGACCAGCAGGCAGGCGGGCGGGAAAGGGTAGCCTGGATGCTGCTGCCGGTGCAGCTGGCCGTGGGGCTGGTCGGGCCCCGCTGAGGCCGCGGCCACTGCCGCCACCGCAGCGCCGCACATCCCGGCCTCCAGAGCCTCGCCTGATGCGCTGCCGCCAGCAGCACCGCCACAGCTACACTGCTGCTCCTCCCCCGAAACGCCGTATCCCAAGGCGTGCGGACCCTCTGGTGCCCAATTAGACACCATGAGGGTAGCGTCGCTGTGCCGTCCGCCTCTGCTTCTGCCTCCGTCCCCTGGGGTCGCCCCCACCGCGCCTCCCACCGCCACCGCCGCCGCCGCCGTGCATCCCTCTTCCATTTCGCACTCCTCCAACACCGCCCCTGCCACCTCGTCTGCGCAGTCGTTGCCTTCGTCCTCATTTGCCTCCTCCTCCTCCATCGCCTCCCCTCCCTGCAGCTGCCCCACCAGCTCCGACAGCAGCACAGGACCCCCCGCCAGCCGCCCCACCTCCCCCCAGTCAACCCACGACGCGGCCGCCGCGGCCGCCGTGTCCGCCCCCGCCAGCCTCATGGCCGCGTCTCGCAGCCGGCCCGCACTGAAGCAGCTGCGCCGTGCCCCAACAGGAGCTGAGAGAAGCTGCCGGTAGCTATCCGGCACGTTGGGCAGGGTGTGCACAAGCGGCACAGGAACCCACCAGAGCTCCTCCGCGCCAGAGCGCGCAGCCGCGGACCGCTTCCTTACACCCGTGCACTGCGCCTGTGCCGCTGCCCTCCGCGCCCCAGCCATCATTCCCGCCAGCGCCCCCCGCAGCCCCTCGAAGCCCACCAGGCCGCACCACGCCTCGTGCCGCGCAGCCCAGGCCTGCGCCTCCTCCTCACCTCCCTTCAGTCCCGCTCCCTGGCCCACGCCCTGCTGATCACCTGCGCTGCCACCCTCCTGCGCCCCTGCTCCACCGGCTTCCATGCCCACCGCCCCGTCACCAGCACCGTTCCCGCCGCCATCCCCCTCACGGCTTGCCCTTTCCACGCCTGGGAGCGCCCCCACACGCACCGCCACCTCGGCACACGGCCACGTGGCCAGGCCGTGCAGTACGGCGCCCATGTGCCGTAGGACACTGGTCAAGGGGGCGGTGGGGCCGTCGAAGGGCAGGCAGCCCAGCGGCATGGCACGTGCGCGGCAGGGCAGCTCGCCGCCTGCGGGAGCACGGCAGGAGTACAATACGTTATACCGCTAGACCTGCCAGCACCATCTTGTAAGCGGAGGAAACAAAGCAGCTCTGACCCGGAAGTCAAATCCGGTAATGACTTCTGAGAGCGAGCGCTGCATGGCCATGATCATCTGTGTGCTAGGAAACGTGCTGGCTATCCGCTGTGCCTTGCCTCACCTCCATCCAGGGGCACGAAGAGGTCGAAGGGCGGCAGGTCAGGCGGCAGGGGCTGGTGCAGCGCCATGCCCCACGGCAGCAGCAGCAGCAGCGACGAGGGGTGCGGCGGCTCTGGTCCTGGTTCTGGCTCCAGGTGCGGAGCGGCAGCAGTACCCGCGTCTGCACTTGCGCCGCCCGCAGCGTCACGGTCCGGGGTGAGCGAGTGTGCGTTGGCGTCAGGGTGTGGCATGAGCACGCCCTCCTCCAGCAGGGCACGTGCCGCCGCCGCCCACGCGTCCGAGGGCGCAGCTGCCGCGGTTGCCGCTGCCTCTGCTGCAGCTGTTGCCCCAACGTCCATGGCCGTGTCGCACGCCGCTGCTGCCGCCATGCCAGCTGCTGCTTTTGATGCTGCTTGAGCCGCTGCTCCAGCAGCAGCAGCAGCAGTAGTGCTGCCAAGAGAGCTGTGCTGCTCCACGTCCATGTGCAAGGGGCTCAGTGCGATGGCATACAGGTGATAGCGGGGTGTGTGCAAGGGGTCGGCTGCTGGGGCGTCCGAAGGAAATGGGTTTCTCGTGTCTGGCGTGCATGTGTAGGCGGTCGCGTGAGGCTCGGGACTGATAGCTGCCGGCGTCGGTCGCAGCCGCTTGGGCAGGCGGTGGGTTAGCGTGGCGGAGGGGATGCTGTGAAGGACTGCAAGGGCCGAGGAGGGAGAACGGAGATGCAGTGTAAGACATTGCATGACGAAACGCGCACAAATGTGCACTCTACTGCCGCATTCCACACACAGTCTTTTGCAGCTAGCATTGTTTGACAGACGAATCGCCTAGCCGGCGGTCCCCCGCCCCACGCTGCTGCCCGCTTCCCCACACCCCGCCACTCACGTCCGCCCAGCTGTGCCACCCTCGCCGCCCGGGTGGCCGCCTTGCCGGTGAAGCGCAGCTGCAGGTGCTCGTCCAGGTCGCCGCGGGCAGCCAGCGCACGCACCGCACGCAGGCACACGAGCTGCAAGAGGGGCAGGTGAGGGAGGTGGTGGAGCTCGTGAGGACCTCACCACGCATCGACAGTATACCGCGAAAGGCATGGATACTCAGCCGATAGCCCATGTGTCCGTGGTGGCCAACACTAACGGAACTCACTACTCCAACAGACATTCGCTTGCCCCTACCTGCTTGGCGAGCTCCTTGGAGGAACAGGGCGGCCCCAGGATGGGCTCCATGCCCAGGTTGGCGGGCAGGTGGCAGCGGCACACAAACACGCGGGACCTGGGAGATGCGCCGCCGCCGCCGCCGCCGCCCCTGCCGCAGACAGAGCCGCCAGCGGCCGCGAGACTGACCGTGCAGCTGCTGTTGGTTGTTGGTCCCGGGACCTGCAGGGCCACCTGTGGCCAGCTGAATACGGGCTGCAGCACGGTGCAGCTGCGGGGGCAATGCCGAGAGGGTTCGGGGTTAGGGTCAATAGCTTGATTGGTCTGCGTTCCAGGGTGCAGGTGTAAACTTGCAACCGTCTGCATACGGCACGCACATGTTTGCCCAAGATAGCAGACGTATAGCTCCAGGGCGCCGGTCTGCCTCGGCAGAAACACACGGCGGGTGGCTGGCCCCGCAAAAAGTGGGGGCTTCCCGTATCTGCACAACTCCGCGCACACAACAACATGGAAATGCCGGGCGTGGCTCGGGCGTGGAGCTGAGCAGCTTACAACACGGACGTTTCACATGACCACCCAACTTGCGATTCAAACACAAGCGGGTTGCTACACCCGCGCAAGCCATGTACGAAAGCTAGGCGCACGCGCGCGGCCCCACCCGTCGTTCCCCGGCAGGCGTTGGCAGAGGGACATGAGCAGAGCCACAGCCCACGCCGCCGGCAGCCGGGCGCCTGGGGAGGTAAGGGAGGGAGGGGGATGAGAGAGCGTGGCTCAGCAGATGCTTAGCAGCAAAATGTGCGTCTCGGAGTATTTCAAGCAAACAGCTTCGCTGCGCTTAGCAGTAACATCTTAACGCCAGGACATACAGCAGGGCGCGCAGGCAGCGTGCTGGTCGCCCCGTACCACGCTGCCCCGCACCTGTTGTAGGCACCACCAGATAGCCGTCCTCCTCTTCTCCTTCGTCCAAGGCTTCCATTGCCGCCTCCGCTACAGCTGCTGGCGCTGCTGCTGCTGCAGGACCTGGGCCAACAGGCCCCGGGTAGAGGCCTGGGACAAGCGCCTGGCCCGCAGGCCGGTAGCGCACCGCCCAGCCCTCCTCGTCCTCATCCTCACTGTTGTCCTTGCTTTCATCCCCCGCCGCCACCTGGCCGTCCCCTTCGTTGCCGTCCCTGCCACTGCCTTCCGCCATGTCAATGTCGCCACCAGCAGCGGCCGTTCCGCTACCAGCTGCCGTACATGCTGCTGCCAGTCGTTGTTCCGAGCCGTCGGGCATGCCAGCAGGCCCTATTCCAGCCGCTGACCCCGGCCCTAGCACTGCCAACGCCTCCAGCTGCACCTGTGTTAGATGGTATCCCACCTGCTGCTGCTGCTTCAGCTGCTGCTGCTCCCACCGCCTCCAGGCGTGGCGCAGGCCTTCCAGTTCCGTGCTGTTGTGGCGGCACACGTCCATGGCAGCCTTGGTCACCTGGGCCTCCAGCCTGGGGGCGGTGCGTCAAAGGGAGCAGTACAGCTAAGGATTCTTGTATGCGGGTTCAGATAATTCTTCCCCAAAGGCCGGGTGAGCTTTGCTGTAGCCGTGCATCTGTGCTACGCATGCCACCGCGGCAGTGCTACCCGTTGTGTGGCCGTGTGGCGTATGCCTGCTGGGCGCTGTGCTTTCGCCTAGGCAGCCGCTGCCGCACGTCCCGTGGACGCGCCTCAACACACGAGGACAGCTTCTAGTGGGTCGAGCACATCTACAATGACACGCCACCCACTCGATGAGCCTCCGCGCCACTCCCTCCTCCTGGGGTGTGCCCACCAGCAGCAGGTACTCGGCGCCTGGGGGCGGACCACGGGCAGGCAGGGGGAGTATAGGAAAGACAGCAGGTGCGGATCTGAAGGCCCCGTGTGCCCCCGATGGGACAAGCTGGCTTGCGAGGGGGTAAGCACTCAGCCTATTGTGGCAAAGCCATCACACCTATCGACAAGTACCGCCGACCGCCTGACTCGCCCTGTTCCTCCCTCACCTGGAGCCCGCGCCCTGCCCCCCTTCTGCATGAACAGCGTGACGTGCTTGGAAAGGTCCAGTGTGGCCACCAGCGCGCAGTGCCTTGGCAGGGCGAGGAGCAGGGAAGGGGGCACAGGTTGGTCGTTAGGTGGGGCAAGAAGGGTTTGGAGAGGTCCAGTGTGGCCACCAGCGCGCAGTGCCTTCGGAAGGTAGGAACGGAGCAGGGAAAAGGAACAAAGAAGGGTCCAGGTGGGGCTTGAATCTCGGAGGAGTCCAGGACGGCAATTGGAACGCTGTGTCTGATAGAGGCCAAAAATCGACGAGAGGCAGGACAACATGTTTCCTTTGGCGCTTATCAGATCGTGCACGCCGCGGATTGGACCACCGGCACGTTCTAGGACCAAATCCGTCACACTGTGGCATCTCCCCTGGTCACATGGACACTGGAAGTCCCACTGATGAGATCGCAAGGTAGGGAATAAGCAAACGGCGTGCAAGAAGGTGGCGCGGACCCTAAAACCCTTAAGCCTAAACCCAACCCAGGAGCGAAGCCCTGGCTCCGTTGAGACTCTAAGGGGCACCGCGCCTCCCCCCCCCCCGCACCTGAAATCCAGCCCCTCCGCTCCCACGCTTGTGGCTAACAGCAGGTTGAGGTCCCCGCGCGAGAACGCCAGCCGCACCTCCTCGGGAAGCTGGGGTGCGGGTAGCGGTGTGGAAGAGTCAAGTGGGCGGGATGGGTGCGGGGAGTAGCGGTGGGTGCGTAGGGTGGATTGCGGTGGGAGGAAAGTTGTAGGGACGGTCGAGCAGGTACTTTGCAACGACCGTTCCTGTATGGACACTCGGAGCACAACGCAGGTTCTGCCGTGGAGTTACAGCAGAGCTTGCCCACGCGGCCCATGCGCCACGCGGCCCATACGCCACTGGCCCACTGCCAGTGGCCCCTTTCCGTGCCACGCCGGCCGGCCCGCACGGCCCCACGTGCCACATTTGCACTGCCAATGCCCTACCTGGTACCTCCCCATGTGGCCCCCCGCCGCCGCCGAGCCGGTATTGCCAAGCAGCACGCCGGCCCGCAATAGCCCGCGTCGCCGCAGCGCCGGCAGCGCCGCCAGCAGCCGGAACACCGCCTCGCACGTGGACTGCGGCACACGCAGGGTAGTGGCGCGTGCCAGGCGACACGTGTCATACGGAGTCTCGCGTGGCACGGGATTTGGGTAGTTACTGCGCCGGTGCCTCATGGACATCGGAGATCAGGCGCCGTGCCAAAACGCCGCTGCTGCGGCGAGCTGGTACAACAGCACACACTGTTAGTGCTGCCCAGAAGCCCACGCACTCCCACCTTGCGCTCGCAGAACACCATGGCCGACCAGCCACCCGCAGCGCCCGCCGCTGCCGCCGCAGTGGCCCGTGCGTGCAGCAGGCGCAGCAGGTAGCATAGCCGGTGGCTCACCAGCGGCGCCCGTGCAGTAGCCGCTGCAGCGCAGGGGTCTGAATACGTGGAACGCAGGCCAGCAGAACAGCAACATGTAAGCCACAAGCAATCCGGCACTCACACCCGCGCCATCGTTTTCCGCACGACCACGGCACAGTTCTGCCCCTGCCGTGCCAAATTAACCAAAACGACTACTTACAAAGTGCACTTACCGTGACGCTCTGCCGCCGCCGCCCCCTGCTCCTGCCCGCCAGCGGTGCCCTCGCGCTCCACCTGCTCAGCCGCTGCCCCCTGCTGCTCGCCTTCCTCACCGCCGCCCTGCCCCCCCGCCTCCGCCTCCACCCCCATGCCCAGCACCTCCCGCTGCAGCTGCCATGAAGGCACCGACGCCACCAGGCGCTCCGCCCACGGCGTGAGCCGCCCACGCCCACGGCCCAGCAGCCCGCCGCCCGGCAGCGCAGCCCCGAAACCTGCAAAGGTAGGTGTACGACAGTGGTTTCCTTCCAGCCAGTAGTGGTTCTGGTAAAGGTACGCTACACTGCGCTGAACTTTGCTCACCCGTGGCAATTGCGTCTGCCTCTGCCGGCTCCGGCTGCAGCACCAGCAGCAGCGCCTCCATCACCATGGCCAGCACAACAAAGGCAACCTGCGCGGGCACGAGGAACGAACCCCCTGCTGGATGGTTGCCTTAATAACACACAGAAGGTAGGGTTCGTTGAAGGGGGACGGCGCATGGAGAAGGCTCTGCCAGTCAGTCCGTGCTTGCCAGGCCACCGTCAGATGAGCACATGCCTTCCTTAACGAGGTGCAATGATGCGAAATCAGGATTTGCCTTTTGCTTGGCCTCGTGGGCAGCCTATAAGTAATCCAATTTGTCTGCTTTCCTTCTTTGCCCCGGCTTCCCACCTGCTCGCTTATGGCCGGCAGCAGCCCGCCCTCCTCCCGCGCGGCCGCCATCAGCCGGGCCCCCACGTCCCCCATCCACAGCCATGCACTGCCAATGCCGCCGCCTTGCCTCTCCTCGTGCTGCTCCTGCCGCTCCCGTTCTCCAGGCCGGTGTTGCTGCTGTGGCGTGTTGTGCTCTCCGTGCTGCTGCTGCTGCTGCTGCTGCTGCTGCTGCTGCTGGTGCTCGTGGGTGTGGTGGGCGCCCGGGGGCTCGCGTCCGGCCTCGTGCAGCATCCTAATGACGTCGCGGAAGTCAGACCTGCAACCAACCAGCCGTATTGCAAGCGTGAGTGTAAATCCCGCGGTGGTCTAAGATAAAAGCAGGTCTCTATGCCCGTGCTGTGTTTGATGGAGCCGGGTGCTACACGCTAAACTTGCAACTGGAATAGTATAGTCATCCAACTCACACGAGCGCTGCAACCGTGGCCGGCCCCACGCGAGCCTCCCCCAGGTCGCTTGGCTCCTTCCGGCTGTACAGCTCCTCCGTAGACAGCTCCACAGGGGCGCCGGCGGCCGCCGCGTCGACACCGCTGCCACTCCCATCGCCGCCGCCGCCGGCACCACCGTTGCCGCCGCTGCCCTCGCCGCCGCCGCCACCGTCCATGCTGCGCCCCTCAGTTGCCGGCTGCTGGAAGAAGGTCACGGCGACGTCGCGCGGCGCCGCGAGGAGGTCCGCCGCCGCCAGCGCCGCCGCCGGCCAGGGGCCCAGCTCCGCGACAGCCGAGCCCAGGGCGCTCACCTGCGGAAGCGAGTTTGCGTACAGGCTCTCTGGTAAGGACTTCAGTAAATGGCCATGCAGGGTGGTTCACAAGAGACGAAGAGCCCTGGGAAGCCTGCAGATCCTACAAACGCCAGCGCGCATGTAGCAGCGCATATGTTGCTCCCTCCGATGCCGCAAGCCTGTGAACACCACCCGCATCCCGTGCGTTCAAAGCATGTATCAACCACCGGTCCCGGGCCGCCTCACTCCGACACAAGCCCGCGCGCCCCGCCCCCACCTGGCAGCTGGCGCTTGAGCATCATGACCCCCCGTTCCCCTGCGCCGCCTCCAGGTCCTGCAGCCCGCACCCACATGCACCCGCCCACCAACACACGCACCTACCCGTCCTTACACCCGTCCCCACCTGCGCCTTGAGCAGAACAACCTCCCTCAAGCCCCCGTCTCCCTTGTGCTGCCTCCAGGTCCAGCAGGCCCCGCGCCCCGCCCAACAACTCATCCAACCGTACAACCGTCCCCACCTGTCCCTTAAGCAGCATGATCTCCCTCAAGCCTCCGTCCCCTTGTGCTGCCTCCAGGTCCAAGAGCCCCCCGCGCCCCGCCACTAGCGGGTGGAAGCACCAGGCGGGGCCAAAGGTGGCGGCGGCGGGGCCGGGGAGCAAAGGGCTGGCGGCAGCTCCGGAAGCCAAGCCGTGCTCGGCGGGGCCCCGCGGGGACGGGAGGGTGCCGGAGGCGGTGGGCGAGGCCGGCGACGACGCGTGTGGGTTGTTAGGTGCGTTGGATCCGGATGGAGCGCTTGGTGTAGTATGGGTGGCCCAGCAGGGGGCGGCGGCGGCCCAGGCCGCCAGCGTCGCTGCCCTGCCCTCGGGCGTGCTGGTGTCGATTTCCAGCTGGGGGCCTGCCGGGGCAGCGGCGGGACAGGACATGACAGGGCAGGGCAGCTCGTGATGCAGACGCGCGCGAAAAAATGCTACTGGAGCGTTACGGTGCTTCAGGGTTCACAGCCCGAGTTGGTACACTGCTATGTCCCGTAAGCACCCTGCCATGTGGCGCCTGATGCAGCATGCCCCGACACCGCGGCCCCCGCACCTCCGCCCTCCAGGTGCAGTGCCTCTAGCGCCTGCAGCCGTGCCAGGCTGCAGCGCACCCGCGCCACGCGCTCAGCCACCGCCAGTAGCGACCTGAAAGCAAGGGAATCTCACACTGTTCAACATGTAACTGGAAGACAGCGGGGATACGACAAGCAAAAGCCAGCAGCGACCTGGCAGCAGGGGTGTTCCGCTACATGAGGAAAGGGGAGACACGCGAGATCCAGGTGCGACCTGGCAGAAATGGTATGTGGAGGACAGTGGAGGGTCCAGAGAAGGGTTCTGAATGCGCGGCGGATGTGAGCTTGCTAAATGCATCTCAAGCGATGCCAAGCGGGGGCAATGCCGCCTTGCACGGGTTATGCATACAGAGACACTTGCTGGTAAGCGGGTGCAACTTTGGATGCTTGCGTGAACGGTAGGGGAGGTCACGGTGTCAGACAGGCCGGCGACGGTTTATGTGGCCCGGTGTTTGCAGGACGTTACAGTGCCAGCAGCACACAGTATGTAGCCGCCTGTACAGCGACCACCTGAGTGGCCGTGCGTTCCCCACCTGCTAAATCTGATCGCGTCCGTCAGCGGCTTGAGCAGCTCATTGACGCGCTCCTGCACATGCAGGGGTAGGGGTGGCGCGTGTTGTGCAATACATGCTGCTGCGTCCTAGACGTCCCCCGAAGTTCCTGCACCGCATGACCAAATCAACCCAACCGAACCAACCGACAGGCAACCGCACCAGCATGTCCCTAGTCCCCCTTCCCCGGGTGCCCCTCATACAGCCCCCCTACCATTGCCGCGCCCCACCTGCGTGTGGTGCGCTTGGAGCGCCGCCACTGCCCCTCGGGGGGTAGCGTACGGCGTCGCAGGCGGTGGGGCAACTGCCGTGTGGGGCGCTGCTGGGAAGGCGGCTGGAGGGGTGGCGGCCGCAGCCCCTGGGCTGCCGGCGGTTGCGGCAGGTGCAGGGCAGGGCGGGGAGGAGGGCAGCGCTCCTAGGGGCGAGGGCAGGGGGGCGTCCAGCCCCACCCACACGATGCGTGCCTGCGAGGGGCAGGGACATCCCCGATTGCAGTAGCAACAGTTCCGGTATGCTGTACACTACGCACTCATGCTGCCGCAACGAGGTCCCTGGGCAGCCGCTAATGTAGCAGATCTTGGTGCCGCGTGCTAACCCACGCAAGTTAGCCACAGCAGTGCGAGGAAGGCGCGCGTGCTGGTGCTGCTGGGCCCTGGTGCTGGGCGTACCTGTGCACGGCTGGAGAAGGCGGAGGCGGCGGAGCGGTCCAGCGGCGTCACCAGGCGGGCCCCGCACAGCGCCTCCTGGTCCGCGGGCGAATGGGTAATGGGAGTGGTTGCACGCCGACCCGGTGCACCGAAGAGATGGGGGCACAACACACCTGCACGCGGGCGCGAACGCACACGCGGTGCAGCCCTCCCCACCAAGCCAACGAGTAAGGTCATGCAGGGTGCAAGTTGACACACACCAGCCTCGCAGCTCCCAGCACCCCACCTGCAGCCGCAGCGGCTCAATGGGCGACGCCGTCAGGCCCAGCAGCCGCGGCCGCAGCGGCAGCGGCAGCCGCCCGCCTGCTGCAGGAGCGGCCGCTGCCGCCGCCGCCACTACTGCCGCTGCTGTCACTGGCCCTGCCCCGCCGCTCTGAGCCTGCATTGCCTCAGCAACGCCCCCTTCCTGTGCCGCCTCACCATCTGCTGCCGCTGCTGCGATGGTCGCTGCTGCTGCTGCTGCTGGCGGCAATGCGGCTGGCAGCCCGGGCGCCGCCGCCCTGCTCCTGGCCACGAACTCGGCCATGAGCAGCGCGTAGGGGTGCTGCTCGTGGCAGTGATGCGCCTCATCAAGGACAAGCAACCCGATGTGGCACACCTGGGGCAGGTTACAAGGTCAGTGAAGATGGGACTGAGTAAACGAGGTCACAGACATCGGACATCCTGAATACCCCGGCCTCGCAAGCCGCCAACTGAACACGACCAGGAAGCATCGACCCGCCTTCTCGCTTCATCCTAACCACTAACCATCCCCCGCCTCCTGGCCCCACGCCGCACCGTGCCATACCATTTTCCCCGCCAGCACTCAGTGTCCCCTGTGCCTGAATCCTAGCAGTACCGCTTTGTACGGTGCCGTACCTTGACGTACGCGTGCGTCATGGCCTTGAGCAACAGCGCGGGCGTGGCCACCACCACGTCGCAGCCGCCCAGCAGCGACCCCCACTCCGCCACGCCCCATGCCTCGTGCGACCCCTCATCCCCCGCCAGGCACCGCACGCGCAGCAGCCGACCCACATCGTCCTCCGGCCGCCCCGCCGCCGTCCTGCGCCTCCCCCCTTTCCCCGCTCGCCCCTTGCCGCCAGCAGCGCCCGCCCGCTCCTCCGCGCCCTCCGCCCCTGTTTCCTTCCCTCTACCGCTCGCATGCAGCTGCTGCGGGCTCCACGTCCCAGTGGGGTCCAGGGCCTCCGCCCCGTCCTCCTCATCCTCCTGCAACAAGTGCTGCCTCTTGTTTTGGGACGCGGTAGCAGCAGCGGGAGTGAGGCTCCCGGCCGGCGTCGGCACCGCAACGCCAGCAGCAGCAGCAGCTCCAGCTCTCGCACCCGCACAGTTACCCCCCGCCCCGCTGTCCACCTCCATAGGGCACCCCCCACGCCCCACCGCCTCTGGCGCACCATCCTGCACGCATGCCGGGTACTTGGCGGTCGGGTCCGACGGGCTGCGGCACCTCTTGCGCCCCGGCGAGCCCGCGCTAGACCCTGGCCCAGAGCCGCTGGATGCAGCCTCTGTACCAGGCACTGCTACTGCTGCTGGGCCTTGGCGGATGTGCGCCCGACTGCCGTTAGCTGCCCCTGGCCGTCCGTCCACCTCCATTGCGCCGCCGCCAACCGCGGCCCTGCCCGCGGCCGTGCCAGCGCCAGCTCCACACGCGGGCCCCTGTCCGGCTCCCTGTAGGCCTGCGGCCTGGCTGCCGGCAGCTGCGCCCGCCACCACGTGTCCGGCAGGGATTGCACGCAGCACGTCCGCTTGCTGTGGGCATGCGAAGGGCGTTGATCGCACACGATCAGCAATCACTCGATACTGTACTCAGTTTACATAGGAACGTGGCCAATAACATGCCTCACATGTTTGTTACTAGACACGGTCCGGCAATGCACGTGCCCCACCCACCTGTCGGACCAGCGACACGGAGGGCGCCAGGAACACCGCCACCTGCCCCGCGGCGCGCAGGGAGGGCAGCGCGGCGGCGATCAGCTCCGCGGCGATGCGCGTCTTTCCCGTGCCTGGGGACGACAAAAGGGTGGAGCGTGGTGTGGGCGAGGCGGAGACGGGAGCAGACCGGGAGCAAAGCATCAGGGCCGCAGGGCAGGGGCGTTTAGGTACAGCAAGCCATCTGGGTCAAGGCGGTGTTGCGGCCGCGTGGCTTCGAACAACGGTTGGGCCGCCGCTACCTGCTTCAAAGCAGAGCTTTATGCCCGTCGTTAACGCTACGAGCTGTGACAAGCCCGCCAGCCACACGGCTGGCCCACAGGCATCGTCCTGCTCCCAACGTGTCCGGTCGCCGACCCACCCCATTCCCAGCTCCATAACTGTCCAACCCTACAGCACAACGCATATCACGCTGCTTGCCTGTCTCCAGGTACACGATGACGTCATGCTCGGCGGCCAGCCGCAGCATGTCCCGCTGGTAGCGCCGCAGCGGGGGCAGTGGGGGCGGCGGCGCAGGGGCCGCCGCAGGGAGACCTGATGGGGCCCCCGGGGGTGGCAGGGGCGCCGTGCCCACGGCAGCAGCTGCTGCCGAGGCAGGTTGTCCTGGCATAGAGAGCGACGGCTGCTTAGAGCTGTAATTGATGTGAGCTTTGTCGTTGGAGAATGGGTCCATGGCGTGACAGGACGGCAGGCTGTTGCGACGCCGGCGCTGGGCCACTTGCGTGGTGGTCTCATACGGTGTGCCGTTCAGCGGCGGTTGATAGGAGTGTTTGCTCCGTCAGGAAGTGCCGAGGGTGAGTGTTTCATGGCTTTGAAGGTGTAAGGACACATTGCTGAGGTCCGCGTGTACTGCGTCTCGGGTGGTCACTAGCGTGGGCACGGGTGTCACCAGCGGGGCGTTGGGGGTCACGGGTCAGTGCCGTCGTCCGTGTGCGCTACGGTGAGTTCAGGCAAGACTTATAGCATAAATTTCTTGTGCCGAGCAGACAATGGTCTCCAGTGCTCAGCTCCCGGACGCCGGAGCCCGGGTCCAACACCTGACAGAGCTCACCCGCCCGATCGAGGCCTGCGGTTGCCCCAGCCGTTGATTGCACTACTGCATAAAGCGCTTGTCTCTGTTGCGCAGCAAACACAGTACCGACAGGCGAGCTACGACATAACAACTCGTTCAGGTTCAAGTTCTTGGCCGGTGAGTTGAATGGGCTACCTATGGACTAACAAAACTACAATCCTCACGCCGATAGCAACACTGCAGACACATTGCGTAGTGCGCCGCGTTAACGTTTCATGCACAGCATGGCGCAACAGTCGCAACAGTCGCGCGAGACGTCGCCGGCTCGCCGCACATAATCAAGTCCTGACGAATAAGATATACTATTATTTTAGTTGCCTCTTTCAGCAATGACGTTCCCTCTCCACGCTGCGATCGTTTCCTCGCTATGTCATCCGGTCTTTTCGCACAGCATACGGTGCACCGAACACCTGTCCTGGATAGGAAAATCCTTGCCGCAACATGACCAAAAAGGATGGCTGTGGCAGCTGTTTGATCCGACCTAGCGTGGCCCAGCCCTCTAGGCAGCCCCCGATGCCGGGGGGAGCAGGGGGAGGGGGCCTAACTGCATCCTCGTCGGCCGCATAACACAACCCTTGGTTATCGTTCCGCCATGACTCTACACGCGCAGCATCAATGCTGCATGAGAGCTAGGAAGGTCAAGGGAGCCGGGGAGACACGTACGGGTGAGCGGCAGCCAGATGCAGATACCAATTACCTGTAGTGGTGAACGACGAGGAGCATTTGGAGGAGCACTTGGCCTTTAGTACGTGCCAATAGGAGCAGCACCAGTGGCCAACAGTTCCGGGAAGTAGTGAGTCAGAGTGCTGAGGGGCACGTGCTGGCCATGAAGGCTGAAGCGGGGGCCCCAAGGGGGGGCCTACTGCGGTACGGCCTGCATGCACTGCATGCACGTGGCCTCCCCCGGTGCTTACCGTAGGCTTGCAGCCAGTGACCTGTCGCCACGTCCAGCGTGCTGGTACAAGGCGGAAGTTGCATAGCGTTTGGATCCATAGCTTACATGTAGGCGCCAATGCACGATGTGGGACGGGGGCTCTTTCGGTGACCGGGGATGACTCGGTGGCGGTTGGTTCAGGGCAATGGGTGGCCTTGCCGTTTACGAATCTTCATGGTCCCGCTTGCCCATCACAGTACACTTTCCCTATCTTTCTGCGTCTACATTGACAACACAGACAGTCCACTCTCGAGCTACAACAGCTTCATATCCGTACCGAAGACTGTCGGAGCTTCCGCAACAAACAGCGATGGCATCGCCGGCCGGCTCCGCGCCCTCTCCGGGCAAGGCGGCGGTTGACACCAACACCAGCTATGAGCTGCGCGAGGGGCGGCACTGCTGGAGCCGCCACCTGCAGGGCGTGAACGACCCCGCCTCGGACGTCAAGGTGCACGTCCACGACGGACACCTGCTGCTGTCGGTGTGCGGGCAGCAAGTCGAGTAAGTGGTGTCGATATGAACATGAAACAGTCGATTGTAAGATTGGCGCCTTGAGTGCGGTTGCAGAGCGAGTATAAGCCGGTTTGGGACTCGACACGCGGCTGTGCTCGATGCGCCGCGGCCAGAGCCCCCGGAAGCACAGAGCCTGACGCCAATGCAAGGAGGATCGCACTTCTTGATAGCTATCTGGGCATAGCTCTCGTGATCGGTAGCCTGCGCAGCGCGTATGCTTCCGACACGCTGTGTCTGCTGTCGGGTGACCCATGGGTCATTGTGAAGGATGCAAGGGAGCTTTGCCGGAGATGCGCACTAACTGCGCATGCGAACTGTCAGCAAGCCTAAGCCGGCCAGTAACACCGCTACGCCTTGACCACTCTCGGTCCCGCGGATTGAATCAGGCACCTTCAGTGCCGCCGCTCCCACCCGGCCGACCCACGTCCTGCACACAAACCTATCCCCAACTGCATCAGTCCTTGCGGAGTCCGCCCTAGCGCACTTCCCTTAACGGTTCGACCCCCTACTTCCCCTGCCCTGGCACCTTTTGGCCCGCATTCTCCCACCCAGCGACATCACCCTGCCGCCCAACGCCTACACTGGCGACGCCAAGGCCACTTACCAGCGGGGCACCGTGACGGTGGACATGGCGGCCAAGGACCTCAACTCCCCGGCCATGGTGGAGAAGGTGGGCGACGGAACGCGCGCACCGCAGACGCTCTGTGGGTTTTGGAGCTTGCGGGCTTCGTTAGATCTGTATGGCTTACCAACACCGTAACAGTACAAAGCCCTTGACACTGTGTCTTCCCTGACTCAAACTGTTCCACCTTCCGCCCCCAGAACACCCTTAACCCCGACCGCCCCAACCCCCGTGAGATTCCCCTGAGCGTGGCCTCCCGCGCCGGGGCACGTGTGGGCACGGCGCCCATGAAGGCCGACCACACCGGGTGAGGGAGGACAGGGGGTGCGGGGACATGTGGGTGTGTTGTCTCGGGGGTCGGTCTGGTGGCCATGTGGGCAGGTCGCCAGGCCGGCCTGGCGACCTGCCTGCGTGTACTGCAGCGGTAGTGCATCGTGCTGGTACACCGTACAGAACCACGCGGCGGTGCGCAACCGCAGCACCAGACCATGATAGTGCATAGCTTGAGCATTGTTGTCTCATGGCCCCAATTGTGCGGAGCATTTTATAGGGAAATCCCTCGCCGACGTTTTACGTCTTCCCGCCGCCTCAACCCTCCACATCCAGCGGCTCGTTTGAGCTACCTTTCTCCCTAATGTGCAATTCACGCCGCAGGCACGGCATGCCCACGCCCGCCCACGTGGAGTACGGGTCCACGCTGGCCACAGCCATGCCCGTCATCACCAACCCGGTAAGCGGTGCTAGGTGGCCGCGTGTGGGTAGTTTGCAATCCTCTGGCGCGCGGCAAAATGCAAACGCCGTCCGCGTGCGGCAACGCCACTGAGGCAGCGCGCCCGAGCGCCCATGTTGTCACGTGCGATGCCGTACGGCGTTGCCACGTTGCGCGGCTGCTTTCAACCAGGCAGCGCGGACCTTACGGCGATGCCCCACACGCCAGCGCGACCAGGACGATGGACACTGTCGACACGATCCCCTGTTCTGCTGCTGAGGGGAAAAGCATGCTAGTGTGCGCTTACCTTGACCTCCCATGTCGCCTGCCTTTTACCTTCTGCCCCCGCAGGGCAGCGCGGTGGAGAAGGTGGACGACGGCGAGACGGTGGCGGCTGACACCCGCTCCGCCGACACCAAGCTCTTCGTGCCGGCGGCGGACGCACAGCGCGGAGACACGGTGCAGATGGTGGGCAGCGGTTGTCTGCTCTGCGGGCGCCTTCGTTGATGAACGAGGAGCACCAGCGACGCACCGGCCAGCTGAGTCACTTCCTGCGACTGCGAAACGATCTCGTGTTGTAACACGCATCAGCAAGTGCTTATACTTTGTCATTCTCTGTCCCAACGGCCCAGCTTGCACCCATCGCCTACTGCTTGGCCCCATGGTTCTTTCCCCAATCCCTGTGTTCATGCAGCCACGCTGAACGAACCACCCTGTGTGTTGGACATGCACCAGGTGCACGCATCCCCTTACCCCTCTCCCCAAGCGCACTGGCTGACCGCGGTACCCGACTGCCTGCTGCCCCTCCTGTTCCACACGCAGCTGTCGGACCAGATGGGGCGCGCCGAGATCGCCCCGCGCGGCACCACGGCGGTGGAGGCGGAGCACACCGAAGGCGACGACGCCCTTGCTGCCGGGGACCAGCTCGGGCGCAAGCGGTGGGTGACCAGGCTACGTATGACCACGGGCATTACGGAGGATACTGGGCAATCGTTCCCGTGCGGGTGGAGCTGTGCAACGCTATGCAATGCAGGGTGTGCGCCTGTGCTCGGCTGAGCTGTCGCTGTGGGTCCCTTGCGAAGCGGTGCCGTGCCCCCAGGTGCTACAGCCGTGCGGTAGCTGACCGGCTCAGCAGTCTCTATGCATGCTTGGCCAGACTCCAAGCCTGGTGCACTCGTGCAACACGCCCCTGCACTGGCCCGCTGCCCGTCTCACCTGTCAGCCGCCCTCGCAACCACGCGCTCCCTGCAGCCTCGCCGCTGCCCTAATGCACACCATCAGCGGCTCACGGCTCACAGCTGCCGCTTGCACTGCTGCTGCCGCTAATACACACCCCGCAGCGTGGACATCAGGGAGGAGAAGGTGGGCATGGCCACCCGCCCGCTGGAGGCGCGCGACTTCGCGGTCACGTCCAAGTCGGCGCACAACGAGCCGGTCAGCAGCGTCAAGGCGCAGCTGCACGACCCGCGGGCCGCGTCCGAGGCGTGCGACCTGTGCCAGTGCGCGCCGGCCCAGTGCGATAAGATGGACAAGAACTTTCCGTACGAGGTACGGCAACGTACGGCAGTGTGGGCAATGGGCGGAGTGTGAGCCCTACTGACCGCCGACAGCTGATGCGGGTGCAAGCAGTAAAGATGAGGAAGCGTACCGGTACTCACCGAAATGTGTTGTATGGGATTGCCGTGATCCGAAGGCGCACAGGGCGGCAGAGGCCTTAGGGTATTGGGTGGCGTGCGCAGCTGGCCGTTCGGCCTCGTGCATGCGTGTGAGTACTTCGGCCCCACTGATGCCACAGTGCGCGCTGACCTGACCTGCAGGCGACCGTACTGTATTGCCGTTGCCAAGTGCTCGCTCGCTGCGCCTAGTCACCATCGCCCGTTGCGTGTACGCCCCGGCCCCCGCTCCCCCGTGCAGCTGACGGGCCCGGAGACGAAGCGCTACGGCAAGCCGTCCATGCCTTTCAACCCGCGCAAGTTCGTCACGGCGCACATCTCCCGCGAAGGGCACGCGTACAAGGTGGGGTGTGACGTGTGGGTTAACGCTACGAGTACAAGGTGGGGTGTGACGCGTGGGGTAGCGCTACGAGTACAAGGTGGGTGTGGCGTGCTTGTGTGGCGTGCTTGGCTTGCCACGAGTACGAGGTTGGTGCTGCACAATGCGGATGCGGAAATGGGATACCTCCAATCCCTGACAAGCAGGCACGTAGGAAGTATCATTCTCTGCCGTGTCCCGGAAGTAGAGTGAGACACTCTGACGCGATGATGCTGAGTACATGGTTGGTGTGGCGTGCTTGGGAGCATGGCAGCATGGCAGGGTCGGTTGTGCAATGGGCTGAAGCCAAGCTTGCAACGTGGGAACAGACACCTGGTCCTTGCCCAAGGAACAAGGAAGGCTGCTGCACGTGCACGCAGCGCGGACATACAGTACCGTAACACGCCGTGCTTCCGAGTGGCGCATTCGCACCCCCCCTTCATGCGCAACTCTCGATCAGCGTGGTGGCCTTGCGGTCCCGACCAGCCCCATGCATAATTGCCGCGATGAAAGCCATGCGGCGGTGACCTACGCATGTGTGGCTTGCACGCGGCTGCTCGAGGGCACAGAGAACCTGCACCTGGGTGCTACTCCGGCAGGTCACATGAAAGACCTTGTTGACATGCACTGAAAGGCCCCGTGCAGGCACGTCGCCTATGCATCCTCCGTTGCTACGCCAGCTAGTAACCTTAGTATTGTTGGGCCTCGCATTGAATGTTGTTCTTGCAGGGCACGGGCAGCCTGGACGACCTGTCCCCCGAGGACCGTGAGCGCCTGGAGCGGCACCCCGTGGGCGGCAGGTGGGAAGGAGGTGGTCACGGAAGGCCAGGAAGGGGAAGTGTGTCATGCGATGCAGTCGAAGGCCTCCTATATGGCTGAAGGTGTAGTAAGCAGGGTGTGTCGCGCGTTACTCGAGGGGAGGCACTCTATCCACGACGGGCGGCAGGTGAGGCAGGGTTGCACACCCACCAGTGTGCGTGGGTACCGTACGCTTTTGGGCGTTGGCAGGGTCCACGCGGCACCGTGGCCCTCGGCGCCATACCGGTATCGTCATGTCAGTGGTATGTAACGCTTGGGAGTCCGGGTGCCAATGCTGGCGAAGGATGGGCAGAGACGTGGCCATGGACTATCCGTGAAAGCTGCCTGATACTCATCACAAGGCTTGCTGCCAACCTACTCAAATATGAATGCCGCCTGCGTGTAGTTACGTGAGACCGACTTTTTGTCCCTTGGCCCCCGCAGGGAGATCTGTCCCGAGCTGGTGGCTGACCCCACCCGCGCTAAGGAGAAGGCCGCGCTCTTCCTGGGATAAGGGCAAGCCGTGCCGTACGCCATCCATGCGTGGCAGCCCGGTGGGAGGCGAAAGGGCGAGCGGCGGGAGGTGCGATGCGGTCGATTGGGAGCTGGGCATGGGGCTGCTGTCGATGTGCTGCAGCTCCTGTAGCAAGCTGGGTACCATTTGTGCGTTGTGCATGCAGAAAACACGGCAAGAGGTTGCCATGCCCCCATGCTGGACTGGCAACGTCAACGTCAACGGCATTTGGGTGCGACCAGGCGCAGGAGGAAGGACAGGTTGGCCAGACGGCGTTTACGCAGCTCTGGAAGCGGGTTTGCCGCATTTACGCAGCGGTGGGTCTGACTTTAGCGACGCTAGTGTTACCGTACTTGTGCTGGTGCATGTGAGTTGTTGCTCCAGGAGTGTTGCTGTGGGTGGCATGCACTGTAGAGCCCCTCGACTCTCAGGCGGATGCGGTAGAGAGGGTGGGAGGTTTGGCCGTCGGCCCATGATCCACGCGCGCTTGTGCGGAAGCTCGGGTATACCAAGTATGTGGCATGCACTGACTTGCTGCCCAACCATGCCACATTGCCGTTCAGTGAGCGTGTGAAGGTCGGTGTTGGTTGGATGGCCAACGGATACAGACAGGAGGGAAGTAGATGGACATGCCTCTCTAGGTGCCTTCAACCCACTCGCTCGACAGGGTTGAGGTGGAGAAGGCGCCCCGCAGTTGCACGGTGTTGCTGCAGGCTTGTGGCTGTTTCTATTGGCGCTTTCGGCTGCCTGGGACTGCTGCCAATAGGAGCAGGTAGGAGGTTACGGAATTGAGTATAACCGCCAGCTCATGTTGCACACGCAGGCCCGAGGGGCCCGAGTAGGCCTACATTGCTTTTGCCCCGAAGGCCCTTGGGGCCAAGGGGCCCCCTTTGGGGCAACTGGAAAGGCTTGTGCGGGAGCTTCGATATTGTAAGCAGCACCACAGCAAGTCTGCACTCTGACCTGCTCTGACCAGCTTTGCGCCGGGCATCACAGTCAACACTGCACTGTCCACGTCCGTACCCTAAGGACTGTCAGGGATTGTTGACGTGCAGCGAGCTGCGTTGTGAGGGGCGAGGGGAGCTCCCCTGGTCCGATCGGGCTGCCAACGGTCTGTCGCCTCGCCCAGCGCATTGGTGGAGAGACTAAAGCAACGTTTCGCTTTACAAGTTATCATACGCGGAGGCGCCAGTGGACGAGGTGGGACGGACGTTTTCGCTGTGACCGCGCAAGCGGTGACTCACGATGGCAGGGGTTGGGTCAGGGCGATCGGGTGCCTGCCGTTTGCATGTCACCCATGGTCCTTCTTGCCAACTGCAGATGGTTGTTTCCCACTGCCTTCAGCTTTAAAGCATTCACCCAGTCTGCAATAAACACATACTACGCTTTCAAGCAATAACAGCTCCATATCGAGCAGCAGCGTGACTTAGTCTCCGTAACGAACCGCGATGGCGTCCCCGGCCGGCACTGCGCCCTCTCCGGGCAAGGCGGCGGTTGACACCAACACCACCATCTATGAGCTGCGCGAGGGGCGGCACTGCTGGAGCCGCCACCTGCAGGGCGTCAGCGACCCCGCCTCGGACGTCAAGGTGCACGTCCACGACGGACACCTGCTGCTGTCGGTGTGCGGGCAGCAAGTCGAGTAAGTGGAGTCAGTGGAACCAAATCAAAACGTTCTGGTGGTGCACTGAACACTGTGAATGCGGTTGCGGAGGGATGAGAAGCGTGCGGCTGTGTTCGGTGCTTTCGGAGGGAAAAGAGGATGACGCCATTGCAAGGAGGGCCGCAATTGCCGTTAAGCACATGGTTCTTGCATGCTTCAGTGGCCGCTCAGCGCGTGTGCTCTGACTCGCTGTGGTGAGCAGTCGAGTGACCCATGGGTCGCATGGAAGGATGAAGGAAAATTTACGCAAAACACTTGGCCATACTGGCCACACATGTAATCGTAACCAAACCATCAGCCGTTCAAAACATCGCTACGCGCTACTGACCACTCTCGGCCCCGCGGGTCTCGTACGCCATACCGCACCTGCGTTCCGCGCCCCGCCCCGGCCAACCCACACTCCGCGTGCAAGAATTCCCAGGCTGTGACAACACCGTCCCAACCGCACCGATAAAGCGCTGTCATACATAATTAGACCATTGTCCTGACACCAATTTCCCTTGTTCTCTAACCCCACAGCGACATCGTCCTGCCGCCCACCGCCTACACTGGCGACGCCAAGGCCACTTACCAGCGGGGCACCGTGACGGTTGACATGGCGGCCAAGGACCCCAACTCCCCGGCCATGGTAGAGAAGGTGGGTGAGTGAAGGCGCGCACCGCAGACGCTCTGTGGGTTGTGGAGCTTGCGGACATCGAATGACCTGGGAGGCTGAAGGCTGAGGTAGACGGCCGCCAAGGAGTCCCCAACTCCCCAGCCGGACGTCGTGGCCCGCTCCCCCCGTGCTCCCGCGTATGCTGTTGTGTTCACGATGTGCTGGTGTGCATCGACCTGCCTCGCATCCCTCCCGTTCACCGAGCTATTCCCCCGTCCGCCGCCGCAGAACACCCTGGACCCCGACCGGCCGCACCCCCGTGAGATCCCCCTGGGCCTGGCCTCCCGCGCTGGTGCACGTGTGGGCCTGGTGCCCATGAAGGCCGACCCCATCGGGTGAGCGAGGGAGCAGGGAAGCGAAGTCAGGGAAGCGAAGAGGCACCGGGAACTGGGGCGTGGCCATAAGGACCTGGTGGCCACGCGAAGCGCGCATCCAAGGCAAGCAGTTGCATGATGAGTGCCGTGGCTGGCACGCCATGGGGTGCACAGCAGCACTGTCCGCGTGTACACCGGTACGTACTGGACGTGCCCTAGGCTACACACCCACACTTCCAGCTTCCGGCGCCTTCAATTTGCTGCCTGCCTGCCCGCGCCATTCACTCACAGCTCCGCAACCTCTGTTTGGTTGACCTTCGTATAACTTGCCCTAGCAGCTCACGCAATACACGTCCCACACCGCAGGCACGGCACGCCCACGCCCGCCCAGGCCGAGTACGGCGCCCGCAACGACGAGCTGTACGGCAGGCCAACCGTCAACGCCGTCATGCCGGACGCCAACATGGGCTCCACGCTGGCCACAGCCATGCCCGTCATCACCAACCCGGTGAGGGGTGCTGCATGGGCGTGTGTGGGCTTGCTGTGGGTTGGTGTCCCTGCGCGTGGTCGAGTACCTTTCCTGTGCTTGTCCCAGTTAAGCCTATTGTATGTTGCTTGTTGGGCCTGAGAAATGCTATAATGTCTTGCTGGTCTGTCCAGGTCTGTCCCTTTCCATCTCCTTGCACTCTGCCCTGTGACCCCCAGGGCAGCGCGGTTGAGACGGTGGACAATGGCGAGACTGTTACGGCCGACACCCGCTCCGCCGACACCAAGCTCTTCGTGCCGGCGGCGGACGCACAGGGCGGAGACACGGTACAGATGGTGGGTAGCTGTTGTCTGCTGTGCGGGCGCCGTCGTTGATGCACGAGGAGCAACACGACGCACCGGCCAGCTGAGCCGTAACGCAATCTCGCTGAAGGCTGAACCACCTTGCGTGTTGGATATGCACCAGGTGCACGCACCCCCTTAACCCTCTCCCCAAGCGCACTGGCTGACCGCGGTCCCCGACCGCCTGCTGCCCCTTCCTCCCTGTTCCACACGCAGCTGTCGGACCAGATGGGGCGCGCCGAGATCGCCCCTCGCGGCACCACGGCGGTGCGGGGCTCCCGCGACAAGGTGGTGGAGGCGGAGCACAACGAAGGCGACGACGCCCTTGCTGCCGGGGACCAGGTCGCGCGCAAGCGGTGGGTTGTCAGGAGACGAGATAGAGTTCCTCAGCTGTTGCGCATGTCGCGATGTCACAATCAAAATGTGTACAGCGTTCGTCATAAATGTTCATACAACGCCACGGCTCTGGTCTTAGACTGGTACTTATACGGTACATTGCAAGATGTGCGTTGCCCGGCTGCGCTGTCGTTTGGGGCCTTTGTCCGCACAGTGCCCCCATATGCCACACCCGTGCTGCACACTCCGGGCAGGCCCCATCCCTCGTGTACAAATGCAACCGACCTGATTTGCAGCCCGTTCGCTAACTTCCATCGCCCTTCATTACACGCACCCTTGCCACCTCGCCTATGCGTGGCTGCTGCCTGCCCCGCGCTGCCGGCCTGCCGCTTTACACGCACACTGCTGCTGCCGCACCAAGTAGTCCCACCTTAACGTCGTCGCTGCGCATGCTGCTGCCCCTAATACACACCCCGCAGCGTGGACATCAGGGAGGAGAAGGTGGGCATGGCCACACGCCCGCTGGAGGCGCGCGACTTTGCGGTGACGTCCGAGTCTGCAGACCACGAGCCGTACAGCAACGTCAAGGAGCAGCTGCACGACCCGCGGGCCGCGGCCGAGGCGTGCGACCTGTGCCAGTGCGTGCCGTGCCAGTGCGACAAGATGGACAAGAACTTTCCGTACGAGGTACGGACTAGTACGACAGTGTGGGCAATGGATCGTAAGGAGATGGAGTGGTGCTTGGGCGTCGGGAGGATGCAAGGGTGTGGATATGGGTGCCCTGCTGATGGAGTCCGTTGGGCAGAGCAAACAGGGCGCGCAGCGCCGCCGGCTGGCGCCAGAGATGTGACGGGCTTTGAGGCTTGAAGCCCCGTGTTACCGTACAGGGTCTTAGGCGCCTTGTGTCCTTCCGCTGGCGTGGTTGCTTGCATGCCGACCTGCCTTATTGCCTTACCGCTTTACATGCCGCTGCTGCTGAGCTGCCTTGCTACTTGACGACCGCACTGCATGTACCATACCCTCGCTCCATTGTGCAGCTGACGTACCCGGAGATGAAGCGCCACGGCAAGCCCTCCATGCCCAAGACGCGCAAGCTTGTCACAGTCCCGCACGTGGCGCACGACCACAAGGTGGGCGTGACGTGTGGGTTCACGCTCCGGGAGGTGGTGGGTGTGGGTTAACGCTACGACTACACTGTGGGCGTGACGTGTGGGTTAACGGTGAGGGAGGTGGCGGGTGTGGATTAACGCTACGACTGCAAGTAAGGTGGGTGTGACGTGTGGGTTGACACTGAGGGAGGTGGTGGGTGTGGATCAACGCTACGACTACAAGGTGCGTGTGACATGTGGGTCAACGCTCCGGGAGGTGGTGGTTGTGGGTTAGCGCTACGACTAGAAGGTGGGTGTGACGCGTGGGTTAACGCTCCGGGAGGTGGCGGGTGTGGGTTAACGCTACGACGACAATGTGGGCGTGACGCGTGGGTTACCGCTCCGGGAGGTGGTGAGTGTGGCTTAACGCTACGATAACAATGTGGGCTTACCTGACGTGTGGGTTAAGGCTCGGTGAGGTGCTGGGTGTGGGTTAACGCTGCGGCTACCGGTACAAGGCGGGTGTCACGTGCATGGGGGGACCTTGGCATGGTGAGCTGTGTACACAACGGGTTCAGCCTCGCGGTAGAGGGGCCAACTTGTGCCTTTCCCCAGCACTGTTCTTCTGCACACAACACGTGGGACAAGCAGCATGGCGCTTATTAAGCCGTGAATAAGCACCCGGTCATCAGCCCAGACGGCACAGACCCCTGCTACCGGTACGTGTCAGCGGTGTGGCTCCAAATGTCGCGGACGTTTAGGGCCTGGAGAGTCCCGGAGCAAGCTTCTTTGCATATTCAAAGTTCATAATGAAGCTTAAAGTACATATAGAGTTAGGAAGGAACACACTAGCGCCTTCTGGGCCAAAGTTGTCTGGCAGCGTATAAACACAGCGTATGTACCGTATTTATGGATTGTGCTCCCATACGACGTATAATACTAGCGTATATGAGCAGGGGGGGAGCGTATTGCACAACCCTGCCCGCGAGAACGTGGGCAACGTGCACAACGAGGTGGGGTGCGCACCCAGGTGTGCGTGGCAGCATAGCGCTAGGGAACTGTATGTGGGCAACGTGGGCAACGTGGGAAACGTGCACAACGAGGTGGGGTGCGCCCCGTGGGCGGTTGGTGCATGACCGTAGCGGACAGGTGGTGGAGGCTGTTGCCACGGCACACTGGCAAGTGGTGTGCCAATGCTGGTAGTAGGTTGCGTGGGGCGCTCGTGGGTTAGCAAGGCCGATGACGTCCGGCGCACAACTGTCCACGGTTGCCTGTGTTTCGTTCCCATCAACCGGCACGGCAGGGGCAGGTCCAGTGGTCTACCGGTGATCGTTCCCCGTTTGATGCAGTTATCTGTTTTCGAATCTTCACGAGTACCGCACACGCAGGTGCAACAATTTTGTTGTGTCGTTCAACGTGTCTCACTGCAGGGCACGGGCAGCCTGGAGGAGCTGTCCCCCGACGAGCGCAAGCGCCTAGAGAAGCACCCCGTGGGCGGCAGGTGGGAATGGGTTAAGGGTATCAGTTAGTCCCGTGCCGCCCTGTGGCACGTGCCGCCTACGTGAGGGAACAGCCAGCGCCTGGAGAGTCACCCCGTGGACGGCAGGCGGGTGTTGAGCAGTACCGTAGGTGTGGGGAAAGTGTGTCAACACCTGCCACAGCGCGGTGGTCCACGCTGTGGCACGTGCCGCGCTGCCGCCTCGTGTAAAGGGGCCCAGCCAATGCCTAATGTTGCATTGATGGGGCATGCATCAAGGTGCATGCAGCGATTATTACTAACTTGGCTGCGCCAAGGCCCGGCCCTTGCCGGGCGGCCCCACCCGACCCCGCACGCCCTCGCACACCCCCTCACCACATGCTGCCCTCATGCCCTGCCTGATGCGAGTTGGGGCTCGGCCTACGTACGCCGTGGGCTGCGGTCCAATTCACAATACGGTACCTGTATGCGTATCAGCAGTATGTACCGTACTATAATGCACTTGCTTTCGCTTGTCCACAGGGAGATCGACCCCAAGCTGCTGGCGGACCACACCCGCTCAGCCGAGAAGGCCGTGCACTTCCTGGGTTAGGTGCAGCCAGGCAGCAGCAGGCGCTGTTGATTGGCAGCGGTTTAGGAGGGGCGTGCAGCGGGCAGGCGTGCGGTTTGTGTAGCAGTGTACTGTTCCTTGACTGTTCTGGGTAAAGGAACTTGCCACTGGCATGCTGACCTGACGCACGTCAGTTGCACGTGTCCACGCGGCATGCGCAGTGAGGGCTGAGGGGTGTAGGGCGGTGCAGGAGTAACAGCAAGTTGGGTAGCATTTTTTTGAGAAAAAGCGCTCGGATTTTGCGGTGCTTCGGCAACGTATGTTAAGGTAGCTTTCTGCTGTTGGCTGCAGTGGGGCTGCACCTAGCTTCTGCACTGGGTGCGGGTTATCTTCCTGCTGCTGTTGCTGCTGTGCGAGCAGGATGCGGTGCTGCTGTTGCTTGTGCGTGGCGCCCACGCACTGCTCTATATATGCAGTACACCGCCTTGCAAATGGATGTGTTGTTCAGTTGTGCTTTTATGTTGCTTGTGGACATGTATTGGAAAAGTCCTAAAAGCGGCTGTTGGTACCCAAGGCGCAAGGAAGTGGAAGGCTGCAGGTACGGAGAGTGAGGAGTGCGAGGAATGAGGAACCTGAAAACTCACACTACACGCGCGCTTGTGAGGGAGCACAGATGTAACGATACTTCTGAAGGTCCTCTGTTCGCAACAGCTACCTAAACTGTGCATCGCTGCCCGCAGCTTGAAAGGCGTGGCCGGCTGTACAATGACGGTTGGGTATCCGTGCGTCCTAACGATTACGTCTAGCGTAACTCACGGTCAGCACCAGTACAGTCGCGCTGCATATGAACAAAGTTTTTCATATCGTAATTATCACCTGCGGCCATTGCCAGGAGACAGATTCCATGGTGGTTGGCTCATTGACGAGCAGCATCCTAGGATTCCGCATCGGAAGCTACAATAAGTACATCAGGCCAAGCAAGCAATGATAGACCTACTGCTGGCTTCGCGTCGGCGACCTGGAGGCCTAGCATTCGTCCTGAGCAGCGCTCGGTCTTACCCCGTTCAGCTGCACCGTCGCGCGCCAAGCAGTCGTTCTAGCCTGGCCATAGCACGCCAATTGAACCCTCCTTTTTGAGACCACAGCTACATAGCTTCAGCGCATCAACATGGCACGTACTCCTGGTTTACGCACTGCCGCTGTCTGGAGTGCGCTGCTGCTTGCCATGCTGGCGGCAAAAGTGGAGGGGGAGACCTTCTCCGGCTGTCTGTTTGAGAAGGTAAGACCAATACAAGTGGCAGACAAACATTTCAGTAGTGCTCTTGCCTTGGGCGGTCACGTCACTCCCTCCTGTGTCTGACTGTCGATCGTGTCAGTCCATCCGTGCCCTGCGGCCCGGCGTCCACACTGCACCACACCGCGAGCCACAATGCAATTGTACTGAGTCTCAAAACCCTCTCACCCTTGACCCAATGCAGAACCCCCTCGACGTGAAGCTGGTCTCCTCCCTCAAGACGGGCTCCTGGGTTGGCACGGCCAGTGTCGAGGTATGCTACTGACCTGCTGTTCGTATGGGCTGGCTGTGCCTCCAGAGCGACACGGGACTGGCAAATACCGTGTGGGGTGTGGCCATGGGGACGTGTGGCCACGCCACCTGGATGAATCACAGGTGCCGAGCATGCCTGGTTGGGGCATACCAGTGCATGACGCTGCCCTGTGTGCCGGCTGCACCTAATACCATACCGTAGACTGTGTACAGCCGCAACATTTTTGCTAGCCGCATTGACAGGCCAAATTACCGGCCTGCGTGGTGCAATACGTGCACACACACGCACGTGTCGTGCCTCCTGGAACAGCCTGCACGCTGGTAGCATCCTGTTGCCGTAATAAGACTACACGCGCCGGCAACCCGACACGTGGCACGTGGCACGTGGCACGCAGGTGCTGGACTACGACAAGGCCGGGAAGCTGACGGCGGTCATCGAGGCACGCGTGTCGTCATCAAGTGGGTATATGCCGCATGTCCGGCAGCTAGTATCTCAGTGTGCCTTCACTAGTAGCAAACACCCTTAGCCCTCCTGCCATCGATCGTCGAACTCCGCACCCGTCACTAACCGGCGTCTGCATTCCTACAGCCTTGTCCGCAACCCTAGCCGCACTCTGTCTGTCCCCAGACACCTACATCTCTCAGCCCCCATTACGTCGCACTGCCCGTGTCGTCTAGCAACGCCAACATCGCTCTTGCGTGCGTTTCAGTGCCCAGCCAAGGTCAGATGTCATCCTGTCGCTGTACAGCAGCAAGGCAACGCTGCATGCCACTATGTCCTGGTTCATGTGGTCAAGACCAGCAAGGCTCCTATGGCCACACCACCTGGAGTGAAAGTACTGGTACACATCAGCACGTCGTCAGCCGCTACTGCCACATCCGCTCATGCACTACCTGTGCGTGCAGTGCCCTGCTCACCACCTCTGTTTCCTGCCTCCCTGCAGGCCCCCTGGCGCTGCTGATCGTGAACAACGCCGACCCCGCCAACCCCGTCATCCACCGCCGCATCAATGTCAGCACGACCGCCGGCGAGGCTGACGTGGGCACGCCCAACTCCGTGTCCGTGTACAACGGCTACGCCGCCGTATCCCTGGACGGTGTGCCGTACACTGCCGATGGCATCGTACGAATCTACCACTTGGCATCCGGTGCGTAGGCGGCGTAGGGCTGGTCGTGTCTGCATTGTTCCGCTGTTGGGATGCAGGCGGGAGGAAGTACAGGACGTCACACTAGACAGCGCAACGCATTTGCTCCACCTATTTAACAGTAAGTCTGGTGAGAGGCAGACAGCGAGCCAAGGTGTCGTGGGCCAGGGCGCGTGCACTACGTCAGCGCATGCAGTGCCCAACGGCGAAACCCCACGTCAACTTGCATATCTGCCGGTATCTAGAATTCAGGCACACCGGTGGGCAAGGCCACCTGCCTCGCCGCACCATGCACCACCTGACAGCCGCGCACCCTAGCCCAATACCTAGCCCAACACCCCCTGTTCCGTCCTTAGGCACGCTGGTGGGCGCGGCGCGGCTGTCCGGCTGCGCCATGCCCGACAGCCTGCGCTGGACGCCCGACGGCAAGCGGCTGGTGGTGGCGTGCGAGGGCGAGCCGGCCACGCAGGCCACCGCCGGCTCCGACCCCCGCGTGGAGCCCAACCCGGTGGGCGCCATCGGCATCGTCGCCGTCAGCTGGTGTGTTGTGTGCTGCACTCCATGCTTTGGATAAACAGCCACCCGTTGTCAAGGCTGGGCCCTTCTTGCCAATCGCGCTGCGGCACAGAGTGACAGGGCCAGAGGGGGCCGTCAGGGCGTTCTTCCGCCGGCTCCTGCCGCCAACGTTGCCTGCCTGCAATCAGCACCTGCTGTACTGCAACGGGTGACCTGCCAGTCTGAGCATATCGGTACCCTAGGGTCCTGCGTCCCGAGCTGCCTCACTTGCTCCGTGCTGCTGCGCTCGCCCGTCCGCAGGGGCCCCAGCTACACGCCTGTGGGCGGCTGCGCCACCCTCCGTAACGCTGAGCTGAGTACCAAGGCTCTGAGCTTCCAGGTGAGGCGGTGGGAGGACGGGGAGGTTGCTCGAGGCCCAAGTACCTTGCGTGCGCCTGCCCTGTGTACCTTTGTTTATACACGCATGCGTGTATATATGACCCCGCACTTCACACTACCAAGTTGTGTCACGCCCGTGCGCCATCAGTCGCTGGATATTGGGGCGACTTCCTCATGGCTCCCGTGAGCACATGCAGTCCTGCGACCCCTTCACCCCGCACCCAACCCCCCCACCAAACCGTTACACCCCCACACAGGCAGCGCTGCCTGGCTCAGCTCCACACGTACCAAGATGCTGCCCCGCCGCCCTTGTGACTGTGCTGCCCCCCATCCCACGTTCTTCCAACCCAACCCCTGTGCGGTTGCCCCCCTCTGCCTGCACTTCACCCCTCCCTCACCCTTCATGCCTCCCCCGCAGCCTTTCATCGACCGGCTGTCCCGCTCCCAGTACGACAAGCTGCTGGAGCAGGGCCTGCGCATCGACCCGCGCCTCACCAAGGACACGGCAGGTGGGTGCGGAGCCATGCGGCTCTCATATGCTGCCTGCGGAGTGCATGGCTAGCTGAAGCATCAACGTTCGTTGCCCCCTGACGCCCCTTACCCAAGAGCCCGGGCAGGTTCATTACTCCCACCGCAGCCTATACTTGCTTACTGCCTTAACTCGCCTTCCTCCATGCCTCCTCAACCAATCTACACCGCCCCCAGCCAAGGACATTGAGCCCGAGTACGTGGCCATGGATGAGCGCGGCAAGACGGCGTGGGTCACCCTGCAGGAGAACAACGCGGTGGCGGTGGTGAGCCTGGCGCCCGGCAAGGAGCGCATTACCGCCATCTGGCCGCTGGGGCGCAAGGACTGGTCGCGCTTCAAGCTGGACCCCTCCGACACGTGAGCTACGCGCACCGGGCACATACAGGCTGCTGCACGCCGCATCCTGTGCGTGCACAGCGTACTGTATACGGCACGTGTCTGAGTTTCCCTTGCACACCTGCACGCCACCACCTGTTGGTAACCTGTTGGTAACATGTTGGTGACGTGGTGAGCTGAGGTCCCGCAGATCAGTCACAGGCTCGTCAGGGCAGCGCGCCTCCTATGCACCATGCACCGCCAACTGACGCGTGTCAGGGCAGCCCACGCACGCCTCCATGCCACAACCTGGATTGGCATTCGGTACCTGCCCTACCAGGCCCTACCCAGCAGCTCGTCCCACCCCACCCCACCCACCGAGCACAAACATGCTGCCTGCCTGCACCAGGGGAAGGTCATCAGGAACGAAGAAATACCCTGCTGCACGTGTTCAACTCACTCAAGCTCACCGCGCATCGACCTGCCCACCGCGCACCGACCTGCCCGCCTGCCCCTGCGCAGCGACGGCCCGACCCCGCGCCTGCGCTCCTACGCCAACGTGTACTCGTGGTTCCAGCCCGACACCATCGTGCACACGTCCATCGGCGGGGAGCCCTACCTGGTGATGGCCAACGAGGGGGACAGCAAGGAGGAGGCGCTGAGGGTCAAGGCGCTAAAGCTGGACCCCGTTGCCTTCCCCAACGCTGCAGCGCTGCAGGCGGTGGGTCGGTGGCCTTGCGATGAGGATACCCCTACGCTTGTTCGACGCATGACGCGTGCTTGGCGCTGTGTCCCGGCCTGCGCCGACTGCTTCATGCGGTGCCTTGCAAGGGCCGGCACGAATTACCTTTTTACCAGCTCGTGTGCGTGGTTTGCCACGGCACCGCAGGACAATGAACTGGGCCGCCTGACGGTTGACCCCCTGTCCGGCGTCAAGGGAGGGTACAACACCTCCGAGTCGTACAACACGCAGGCGGCGTACAGCGCGCTGTACGCGTACGGCGCCCGCTCCTGGTCCATCATCAGTGCCAAGACGGGTGCGTGCTGCGTGGGCGGACGAAGTGAAGCGCGGGCGTTGGCAAGCGGGCGTAGGGGCTCCTTGCTGCGACTATCTACCTACGTAGTGTTCAAGTGGATATCAAACAAGGCGATGGATGGTCACCTTGTTCCTCCCGCCCTTGCCCCGGGCCTATACGGCAGGCCGGTACGTGTACGAGAGCGGGGATGACATCGAATCCATCCTGGCGAAGCACCCCGTGGCCTCCAAGTGCTGTGAGTGCTAGCTGCTGGCGGGCTGGAATTAGATACGGTATGCGGTAGCCTCTGCCTGCCTCTGCCGCATGCGGATGGATGCAGCCGCCATGCACGGGTAGTTGGCTGGGTACTGAGGAGCACCAAGTGCACTCCTTTATGCACGCCGTACATGGTTGCACCTAGAGATCAAGGAAGAATGTGTGCGCCTTGCTTTGGTGCGCGTGACCGCAGCCTTGAGCGTACCGTGCATTGCCTAAAGCAGGTGCACCCACGACCCACCCCCTGTTTGCCGCTGCATACGACTGCTGCAATCCGCGTCCCGCCCTCCCGCCCTCCCTGCAGTCAACTGCGACCGTGATTCCAACGTTGTCGACACACGCTCCGACAACGCGGGGCCCGAGCCGGAGGGCCTCGAGGTGTTCAAGCGGGGCAGCAGGTGGGTGCGCCTGTAAAGGCCTGTAGGAGGGGTTTAGGGTCCGGTCGTGCGTGCCGCGTCCTTCCGAAAGCGGCCCTGCTCGCCCACAGCCCAGGCGTGTGTGCAGCATGCCAAAGCGGCCACAATACCGTTACAACCGTCACATTGCTTTCCCTGATAGCTGCGTCCATGTGCGTAACCGACCGGCGCCATGCCGTATGCACGTCGCGCAGGACGTATGTTGCGGTGGGCCTGGAGCGCATGGGCGGCTTCCTGCTGTACGACATCAGCCGCCCCTCTGCCCCCGTGTTCGGCGGCTACGTGTACAACCGCGCCTTCGACCCCGCGCTGGGCTCCAACACGGCGGCGCTGGGGGACCTGGCGCCCGAGGGGGTGCGTGGGGCGGTGACCCGTGGGTCGGTGTGGAAAATTGGATACAAACTTGGAAGTCTGTGGCACCGAGTGCTTGTAGGCGTTGGTGCACGTGACGGGTCGTATACACGTTGTGGGCGTCTCGTGAGCGCTAGCCGTTGCGTGCCATACGCGCGCATGGCGCCTGAGTGCTTGAGGGGCACGCACGCGGTTCGCCGCAACGCACGTGGTACTGGGCACGGGGGCGTTAGGGCTCCGCGGTGTGCAGCCAGTGCAGGTGCGGCCTGGTGTGCCGCTGTGTGTTACAGGTACGCACCCTGGGCCGGAGCTGGTCAGTGTACTGCACCACCGTAACGAACGCACACGCAAAACCCTTCCTTCTTGGCATGCATGCAGATCAAGTTCGTGGCTGCCAAGGACAGCCCCAACGGGCAGGACCTTTTGCTGCTGAGCAACGAGGTCAGCGCCACCGTGGCCACGTGGGCACTGTCCAACTGCCCAGCCTAACTGGTTGGCTCAAGAATTGGCACCAAGCTATGTGCACAAGCTCACGAGCAGCCTATGAGTAGCATCGGAACAACACAAGTGATGTGGTCCGTGACGGATGGACATTTTCTGAGACGATGGGTACAGAGCGCGCATCGGGCTTGTCGGGGCAACTGCATCGGACTGACACGCGGGACTACCCCACACAGACCATCCTCCGCATCCTTCTGCTCCGCATCGCATGTAGGCCTCTCTTAGTTCTATCTCCCGCTTGGGCAAAGCAATAGGCCATTAATCTATTATGCAATCTTCGTATCTGGGTTAACATGTTCATGGCTACTGCTTCATACGGTACTGAGTGTAACCACTGTCGACCGTGACTGTATGTGGGGGGCGGGCAGTAGCGCCCGTGCCGGCGTGCGTTAAGGTGGCTCCACTAGTGTCACAGCAACGTCAATGTTGCATTCTCCCCATGCGTGCAATGTCCATGACTGTAACTAGCCTGTGACAAATCGACGGTAACCCTTGAGTGAGGTCGTCTGGGCACAGGTCCCCAACTGCTACCCGCTCCTTCGTGTGGTGTACCGCGGACAATGCCGTACGTCTTCCCGACACTACACTCTGCTACACTTGTAACAATGATGCCCACATGGAGTGCCACTTGAACGCTGCAAAGCCAGTGGCCGTTGGCGTAAGGGGTCCGTGCTACGCTAGGCTGACCGCTCTCCTGCTCCGCCCAGCGCTCTCGCGCGCGCCACCGCGGCCGCCACAGCAGCACCTGAGGCTCCAGCCCCTGTGCGCCCCGGCTCCTGCCGCCCTGCGCCCACTCGCCCCGGAGAGCCCGGCGACAAGCTCGCACCCACCAGAGCACCTGCAGCGCGAAAGACGACAGTAGTGCAAGCTCTCATTGGGACTCCGTGCACCGGTACCAAATGCAAACCGGACAGTGTCCCCCGCTGACCCGTTGCCAAAGCAGTGAGCCCCACACCTCCCTGTGGAGCATGGTGCGCTCTGTTGTATGTACGTCAACCACCACTCGAACACGTACACGCCAATGCAGTACAGTGGGGGCTTGCGCAGCTGCAAAACGTGCCCAAAGCCCTCCCCCCCACCGGCATTCATGATCTGCCCCACAACCCACCTGCATTTGCTGCCGCAGCCCGGGCGCTGCCCCGCGCCAGGTACGTGGCCAGGTCCACCTTGCGCGCCAGCTCCGTCGCCATCTCGCTGCAAGCCGGGCACAGCGAGGAGCAACAACACACATTCAGTGAACGGGTTACAGTCGACAACATTTAGATAACCCGTACGCCCGCTCCGCACTACCGTATGCGCCCATTGCCGCCGACACCAGACACCACGTAGCCCCAGCAACCGCAGCACGCCCCACCTCCTGGTCACCGTGTCCGCCTTGAGCTCCGCAATGGCCTCTGCGTGCTCCTCCACGTCAGCAGCCAGCTGCCGCACCCGCGCCTCCAGGCCCGCGCGGTCTGCGCGCGTGGCCAGGGCTGCAGTGCCCAGATCCTCCAGATCCTGGGGCAGCAGGCAGCGGTGTACGGCAATTCAATACGTAAAAACGGAACGATAATGGGACTGTGGGTAAAACACAGCGGCAGTAAGGGCTGCCGTAGCCCTGGGATAGCCCACAGAGTGGCAGAGGAACGGCAAGGAAAACCAGTAGGCCCCGGGGGTTGGGGTGCACGTGCTTGACGCATTACAGAGCCACAAGTTCGAAGCAGCCGTACCGTACCAAGATATCGCTACAGCACGGCTAGAATGACGGCGCATCAGGCATCATGGCTGGCACTTATCAGGGAGGAAGTGGTTGGCTGCAGCCTGTTGACACTGTCCGCACCGCCACGCACCTTCTTGCTGGCGCACCCCGACAGTGCCGCCTCCGCGTCCTGGGGAAGAGGAACAACCGGGACCCTCAATCCTCGTGTGCCAAACATGATTTGGCACATCGTGCCGTCGCTTACGTCAAATGTCATGGTATAATCGCTGGATCGGTGCCTTTGGAGGCTAGGCCAGCACGCGCAGCGATGCCACTGCCTCAATCTGCACCGGTGTCAACAACCACGTGTCAACACCCAGTCGGTGCAAAGCTCCTCAACGCCCACCCGACATGTAGCATGCAACCAGCCCGCGGTCCTGCACCCAGGAACACGCCCATGGAACACTCTCCATCTCCTCCCCCCTCCCGGCCCACCTGCAGCCTCAGCTCCACCACCTCCAGCCTGCTGCCCGTTGCCCGCAGCCGCCCATCCATCTCCCCGCGCACAGAGGCAACCGTGCGGCGCAGCTGTCAGCAGGGGCAAGACATGGCACGGCGCGGGAAACTTCGAGGGTTGCATAGCTAGTGGCAGCAGCAACGCCTGCCCATGCTCACCTGCACAAGTACGGTTTGCCTCTCTGCAGCATCCGTGGCCCCGCAAACGGAGTTAGCGTCTAGATATCCTGGCCTCCCGCACCTCGTCCGCCCTGGTGGCCGCCGCCGCCTCCAGCTCCTGTTTGAGCTGCCGCACGCCGCCCTCCACAGCCGCCTCCACGTCACCCTGCGTGGCCAGCTGCGCGTGCAGCCGCTCGTGCTCCTCCTGCCACGCCTGCAAGACAGGGCGCGGAGGAGTATGGCAACCACAGCGTTACGGTAGGCTAGAGACCCTTCACTGAACTGGTCACCAAGCTACCGTACTGCAGAAGACAAGGAGCCAACGTCCATCATGCCAATAACAAACGTTCAGTGCATGACAAGTGAGGCCCTGCTGTCCAGCACGTGACCTGCTTTCTTGTACGCGCCCTCATACGCTCGCCAACCTGCCGCCCCAATACGCCCGCCCACCTGCCACCGCGCCTCCTCCCTCTCCGCATGCCGCGTCAGCTCCTGCTTCACCACGCTGCGGGCCGCCCCCGTGGCCATGTCGCGCACAGCCACCTCCGTGGGCCTCGACGACACGGCGGAGGTCAGCGCCTGGGCACCAAGGGCAGCGCATGGTGCATCAGCCCCTACGTCTCATCAGCTGCCGGCAGACCTTGCGTGGCATAGCGACGGGGCAGCTGGCCGGGGACTGCAGCTCATGCAGGGGGTGTCGCAGGCGCCGCGCAAGCAACGGCTGCGAAGGACTGGACATGCAGCAGGAGCAAGTGCCTCGAGCACCAGCGCCATGCTCTCACCTGCAGGTCGTCGGTGTGCTGCCTGCAGGCCACCTCCACGGCCTCCACGCGCGCCCCCAGCCCCGCCGCCGCCGCCTCCACGCGGCTCACCAGCTCCGAGCGCAGCTGCTGCGTCCCAGCGCGCCACGTGGCAACCTGGGGCGGCGCCCAAACGCAGGGTCATGACGTTTGGAGGATCTACAGTGTGTGGTACCTACGTGTGACCTTGCGATGGAATTGTAAATAAGGCTAAAGGGGCATAGGAAGCAGGTGTGCTCACAGGTGTCAGCAGCGGGCCCCAGTCTCCACCGCACCTGTGTTGATAGCTGCCCCTCCACCGCAGTGGACAGCGTCGTGAGCTTGTCTTGGAGCTGCGGTGGAGCATGGCGCGTATCAAGGTGTTGGTAGCAGGCAGGGTGCAAAGGAAAAGTGGCACGGTCAGAAATGGCTTTGGCATCCCCGCTGTTCAGCACCCCGCCTTTTGTTTGTGATACGGCAGCGTGAACCTCCCTTTCGCATTTCTGAAGTTGCTTGGTCGCTTCCCGCCCCCCACCTGAGCGTGCAGCTCCAGCTGCGCCCCCGCCTGCCGCACGTCGCCCTCCAGCGTGTCCACACGTGCCTCCAGGGCGGAGCGCAGCGCCGACACCTCCTCGTCCAGCGCCTGGGAGTGCGCGTGAGGACGGGGCCATACATGCACAGTAAAGACCGTTACGCACTTTCGAAACACGGCGCCGGGTGCCGCACGGTTGGTGGGATAATGTAAGAGAGTGCCGAGCCCTCGGCGTTTCAGCCATCAGGGAAAAAAAGGGTCGCTTCAATCGCACGATGCCGTACACATGCCAGGAGAGGTGTGGACTGTCGCTGCCTAATTGACGGACACGCACCACAGCAGGTGTACTGCATGCAAGACTTGCACATGGGGCTGGTCCGCACCTTTCGCAGCGCTGCCATGACGGAGGCTCGCTCTGCCGCTTGCTTGGTGCGCGTGTCGGCCTGCGCACATGTTGTGCCAACGCAAGCAGCATCAGCACCCCCGAGCCGTACACCATGCCGAACGCAGCTTCGACGCCCCGGTTTGCTGCACACTACTCCATAGTATGCGATGGCCTTGATAGCGTGCGATAGCCTCCTCACATGCAGGATGCGAGTCCCCCAACGGTAACAAGCAGTCCAACATTAACACACAGGCGGCCCGCGCCCACCTGCGCCTGCTGCAGCCCGCTTACGCCTGCGCCCACCGCCTTGAGCTCCCCCGCCGCGTCCCGCAGCCCCGACTGCAGGATGCGCACCGCGTCCCACAGCGGCCCCAGCGCGTTGTCGCAGCGCTCGCGGACCTGGGCAGCAGAGGCAAAAGGGAGGCGTCTCAGGAGGTGCATGTCATGAACAAAGCGTTGCGATGCGGTGAGACGTACGCCGTCTTGGGTGATAATCAAGCTCCCCTGAGGTGGGAAAGAGGCAGGCGTGCAAGATGGAAGGCGGATGGGGCGATGCTGGCAAGGGCGGCGCCCTCTGACCATGATGTCACGAAAGGGAGCGTGTCACCCACCTCCAGAGCCGCGGTCTCCACCATGTGCTTCACCGCCGTGACGGTGGGCCGGTCCTCCAGGTTGCCGCTCACAGCCTGCACACGGAGCCAACCAAGGTCAAACGGAACGGTCTGTTGGTGACAAGGCCAGTCCACCCAGCATGCGAAAACTGTAGTACATTGTGGCACACCAGCCGATTACAGACTGCAATTGACAAGAGCCGCTGGAACTGCACGTCGCGCCTCCACCCACGGCCCCAGCTGCCTCCAAGCAACACTCCCCAGCCTCCGCTACTCCGCACGCCCTTGTGCCCCCGCCCACCAGCGTCAGCCGCTGTATGGCGGACGCGTGCTCGTCCGCTCGCTTCATGGCTGTGCCCGACAGGCTGCGCAGCCCCTCGCTGGTGATGTCCTGCTGCCGGCACAGCGCGGCAACACGGCGCTCCAGGTCGCGCGCCAGCGAGTCGTCGGCCTGGGGGTTGAGACACGTAAGCGTGGCTAGTGCGCTGTGGAGTCCACATATACGGCAAGCCTAGCAAGGCAGGGGGTGGTACCATGAGTGGGTTATGCTTAGGGCTGAGAAAGGTACCCTGGGAGCAGCGAAACCGCCTGGTCATCCCTACCTTAGCGCTCATGAGGGCCGTCACCTCGGCGATGGCACGGTCCAGGGACGCCAGCTTGGACAGCAGCTGCGGAACGTGGAAGCAAAGCAGTGAGAGAAGCTGAAAACAAGCTGACGGTGCGTTCAACATTGCGGCTAAGGCGTGCTCAATGCCCCAGCTTCTCCTCCAGTCAGCGCCTTACCGAGTTGCCGCCAACCGCCGCCGCCCCTGCCCCGCCGCCGCCCTCCGAAGGCCGCCCCTCCACCGCCGCCGACGCCGCCGCCGCGCTGGCCACCGCGTTGCCGTACAGCGTGTCCTTGAGCGCCGTGACGTCCTGCTGCACCTGGCCCAGCTTGTGCGCCAGCTGCCCCACCTTGTGGCTCTGCAGCTCCAGCGCGCTGCTGGTGCTGGACATGGCGGTGTTGAGGCCTGGGGTCGAATCCCGGCGCAAGGAGCACAACCAATGGAGTACGATCAGGAAGCTACGTTCGACACCCATCGGGCATCTTAAAAAGGCAAAAGGTGACTTCCAAAGTTTGAGCGTCCACAAGCTCCTGTCGATGCCTGTTGGTACACATGCACCGATACTGCAGCCACCGCAGGCAAAAGTGTGGGGCGCGGCACTCCTGCACAAGCCACACCATGTTCGGGAATCAAGCGGTACGTCACGCTGCAACCCACTATAGTAAGGCATCCGGCCTGCAGGCCTGTGTGCAGCACTCGAGCCGCACGCACCTCGTACCCTACCCAACCCTACCCACGGCCTCCCACCTGCCACGGCCTTCTGCAGCTGCTCGGTGTCGTCCATGGCCTGCTGCATGAGGTTGCGGGTGTCGTCCAGCAGCCGCGGCGTGGCGGAGAGCGTCTCCTGGGGTGCGGTCAAGGGGCAGGCCAGGGCCCGGGCGCGTCAGGCGGCAGCCCCAGCAGTGGGACGGACCGGTTTCTCGCTCGTCGTGTGTACGGTCCGATGCCCCGCTAGGTGTCGCACCGGCAGTGAACAATGACAAGGAACACAGCAGACGTAATTTTGATTCAGGAGCAGGCGGAAGGCGGCAAGGACGTTGGGAGCAGGCGCCGGGCAGCTGTCACCCACCTGCACTGCCGACATGGCCTCCTTGACCTGCCCCGACAGCTGCCGCATGTCGTGCATGTCTGACTGGATGGAGTCTTGCAGCGCCTGCAAGGGAGTTGCAAGCAAAGGATCACGACCCGGGGCCCCATGACTTACGTACCCGCCACGATACTTGAACCACGGTGTCAGTTGAGTGTGCAATGCCGCATGTGCATCTGAATACAGCTGCCATTCAAGTAGGTCGTCCACGTGATAGTTTGCCGTGCTCAAACGCACCAGGTCCTTGGCTCGCGCCTCCTCTACGCCGCGCGCCACCGCCGCCACCTCCTTGCGAAGCTGCCCGGCCAGCGTGGCCACCTCGTCCGCCAGGCCCTCCGCCACGTTCTCAAACAAAGCGCTAATGCGCTGGCTGCGTGGCACAGCACACGTGCGAGGACACGGTTGCCAGCAGCAAGCGACTCTTGTGACTGTCCCGCATGCCATGCAAACAAGCGGGCAGCAGTGTGAGATGACCACAAGGAAAGCCTGCGTCCAGCAGGTTGCCAAACGCTTGCCTGTAGTGCTCCAGCGCGCTCAGGTCCGTCTTGTCCCGGGAGAGGCGGTCAAGGTCCGAGCTCAACCGTTGCACCTGCACGCGGAAATGTGGGTCGCCGTTAGTCATCCACAACCTGACACCGCAGAGTAGCACACACAACCTGCATGGTTTGTCGCCGACCACTGCAGCATATAGCATTGCTGCTTTCCTGGGCATTACTCTCCCCGCCCCCCCCCCCACCAGCGCCCCTCCCACTCCGCCGACACCTGC
>VFQN01001314.1_pt1 | contig 42101 bp, 28 predicted proteins | sample 3512371 | NCBI WGS metagenome assembly VFQN01 (sample SAMN10412370, study PRJNA504923) | tailings metagenome | isolation source: Replicate 2 from Balatoc abandoned mine | place: Philippines: Itogon, Benguet | collected 2017-08-28 | reverse complement strand
CGCGAAGGACAACCCGTTCCGGTTCTCGACCAAGCGCACGGAGCGCGAGAGCGGCCTGGTGCTCTACGAACACCGCCCCTACAGCACGCTACTAGGCCGATGGCCAAATAGAGATCCGATGGGAGAGCTGGGATTCGAACTTCTGCGGGAAGGGGAGGAGCCTGTCCCCGATGACATCCCGAATCCTTACCTTTTCGCTGCCAACGCAGCTACTTACAAGGTCGACTCGTTCGGTTTGGATATTTATGTGATTTATGACCCCCAAGCAGCAGGTGGAGGGGGACACGGTGCTGCGATCATTGGCGATGCGGAGAATGGATACTGGTACTTTTCCTTTAGTGCGGCTAACGCAGCGAGGGTGCCCGGCGGGTGGTGTCCCGGCAGACTCGATTCTCGGCACCATGGTTCCATATTGGATGCCCTGAGAGCCGCGGGAATGGATAGCTACGATAGGTATTACGGATTCAATACGAGCTCTGCGCAAGACACAGCGGCAATAGATCGAGCGAAAAGGCCTCCAGCGCAGTACCATCTTGCTCTCTGCAATTGCGTTAACTTTGTGGATGCGATCCTTCAGGCCGCTGGCTTCGAGCCATCGACTCGTTCAGGGCCCAACTTCCACGAGTTAGACATTGCCGCCCAAGCGAACATAAAAGGAGAAATTAAGAACCTGCGCCCATGACTAAACGCGCTATCGGACTATTTCGCATCGCTTTCGCCTTGGTGGCAGTTGGCTTTACCAGCATCAGACTCACGGCCGAACCGATCTCCCAAGACGACGCACGCCAGGCGGAAGCAATCGTTCGAGAGGTTTTGGGCAATGCAAAAGGCCAGGCTCGCCCACCTGGTGCCGGACTTTCTCTCTTCGTACCGCCAGAAGAGCATTTTGTTCAATTCCTTCGGAAAGAGTACAAAATGCCAGGTGCAAGTACTGATCAACTTGCGTGGAAGTATCTCGGCGATCGGCAGGCATCCCTTCTTGTGGATACTAACGATCTTCGTTTTCGAAGATTTCCTGTCGTGACCGGCTACCCAAACACAAATCGATTTGACTTGCTTGTCGTAACCACACTTCCGACTCGAAAGCACGACGGAGTTCAACGGCATATTCTTATGCCGTTCTTCAGAACGGCTTCCGGAGTCCGTCTCAACCCGTTCCTGATACGCATAAATGGCAGCGCTTTAGATCCAAATCTTACAAATCCGATCTTGCAGATGCTTGAAGCTGAGGTGTCGCGGCAATGAGTGTTCGATTTGAGGATTGGAATTCAATGGGGTCGGGTCTCGACATTTGACATTTGCACTCCGGTCAATTGCCTCGGCCGAGCCCCCATGGCCATGTCCGCATCCGGGCACACCACACCCTTCAAGCTACCCCACGCTGGCCCCGGCGCCCGCGCTGGCGCGCGGGACGCCGGGGGCCGCGGTGGGGACCCCCAGTGGGTTTCAACCTGGGACCGAATCGCCGTGAGGGTCACCAGCCGCGGGCTTTGAGCCCGTCCCGCGGTCGCGGGACCGACGCCCTCTCGTGGCTTCTGACCCAGCGTCCAACCGACTTCGTTTGCAGGGGAGCGCTTCGCGATCATTCACCGGTTGGAAAGCTGCGTCGCAGTCTGCTGGCGGAATGGACCGGGCCCGGTTTTATCTGCGTTTCCGACGGCGTGGATACCCAAACACCCACCCTGGGGGCAGTAGCCACCGCATCCTGACAGACACCGACGGAACTGGCATCGCTGGGTTGGCCACCGGACGCTTCCACACCCCACGTCCGGGATTCCTCGAGCCCGGGGAGGGGTGATGCGATCGGTCCCGTCCGGACTCGGAGATCTGGCCGCCCCTGCCGGGGCTGGTTATGCATTCCCGGCGACCATCCCACGGCTCGCGCCGTGGGCCACGGTTCCTTCGCCGCTCCGCGGCTCGGCTTGAGGCGCCTCCGGCGCGCGTGGGGGAAGGGAGATGACGGGATGGAACGGTACCACGACGGCGACGGCCGTCATACGGGGACAGGTTCGTTATGGGTACCCATAGGGCCAGGACCCGCAGCCATCCATTTGGGCCGGCAGGGGCGACCGCCTGCGCCCAGCCGTCGGTGCTTCGTTCGATCCTTTGCTCGGTAGGGAACCCATGCATTGCCTGTCCCCGTGTTGACCAGGGTTCACGGTTGCCTTGCCAATTCCGCCCCGAGGCGGACACTCGCCCCTCGTCAGGGGGGCTACCGTGCGAGCCATCACCTCCAGGGACTTCGACCGTATCCGTCACGCCAACCACATCTGACGTGAGCGCGACAGGAGGGATCAGGATGGGCGGGTGCTCGACCCGATGACCGGCGGACCCGACGCCTCAACCCTCCCAGACCAGCGGACTCAGCTCGTCCACCCGGTTGGCCGGCCAGTTCGCCAATCGCGGCAAGACGCTCCGAAGGTACGCGCGTGGGCTCTTTCCCAACCGCTGGCACGTGCCGAACACGCTCCAGATCGCCGCCAACCGCGGTCCCGCCCACTCGCTCCCGATGTGGAGAAAGTTCTTCCTCCCCAATACCACCGGCCTCAGGGCGTTTTCCGCCCAGTTGTTGTCGACTTCGATCCGCCCGTTCTCCAGGAAGACCTCCAGCCTCGTCCACTGTCCCAGCGCGTAGCCGCACGCACGGCCCAGCATGCTCTTGGGCAGGCTCCCCACCCGGGCCGCCACCAGTCCCTCCTTCAACTCCGCCATCAACGATCGACTCCGTGCCTGCCGAAGCGATTGGCGCTCCTCCGGGGTGGCTTTCGCGTCCCGCGCCTCGGCTTCGACGGCATAGATCCTGCCCACCAGGTCCAAAAGCTGCCTGGGAACCGGATCGTCCGGACTCAACTTGTGCGCGTCGAAGAGCTTGCGCCGCATGTGGGCCATGCATCCGGCATACGTGATGTCTTCGCCCAGTTTGTCGTAGGCGCTATAGCCGTCACTTTGCAGCGTTCCCCGAAATCCCTCCAGGAACGCCCGGGGGCCGTCCCGCCCCCGGCTCATCTGGAAGTCCACCACCACCGGACCTCTGGGACGCCCGTAGTGCCAGACCCGGCCGGTGTGATTGCGCCCTGCAACCTCCGGGCTTTGAACCCCAATCGGGGTCTCGTCCGCCTGGACGTACCCGCCTGCCAGCAGGTCCCGCCGCAGACTCTGGCGAATGGCTTCCAGGAAGCTACCGACCTGTCCGATCACGCCGCACACCGTCTGTCGGCTCAGATCGATGCCCGCTTCCCGGTAGATCGTGTCGCACTGCCGGTAGACGGGCAGGTGCTGTCCGAACTTGCGATCGATGAAGTCGACGATCACTTCGTCGCCGAGCTTGCTCTTGGGCAGGATGCGCACCGGCACCGGCGCGCAAACCACCCCCTCGACGCATCCACACTCGGCGGCCCGCTTCTCCCGACGCACCTTGCGCACGAAGTACTTCACCGGCTCCATGTCCAGGTACTCGGTTTCCTCGTACCCAATGAGTGCCAGTTCCTTCTGGCAGCGAGGGCACCGGCATTGGTCGGCCGGCACCGGGATCACCTCGATCCGACGCTCCAAATGGGCGGGCAGTTCCACCCGGCCGGGATGTTCGCGGTCCCGCTTCGGAACCCGGGGCTGGCCGGCGCTGGGATTGCTGGCCGCCAACGCAGCCTCCTTGGCAACCTCCTCCGCGGTCACGCCGGGCTCATCGTCCAGCAACTTGAGTTGGTGAGCGCTCAGCCGCTCGTTTTTGGCGCCGAACTTCTCCAGGTTCAGGTGCCGGATCATCTCCCGCAGAAGCCGAACCTCGACCTGGAGGCGCTCCTTTTCGGCACGCTCGCCGGCCAACTCCGAGGCGACGGCGTCGCGGAGATCGGGAGGAAGTTGGCCCAGGTCGAGACTCATGCGAGTCGGTGAGTGAGACAGTAAAGAGATACACTGATTAAGTCCACGCATAACTCACACAAAAAAGGAATCAGTTGTCACTGACTCACGACGCCCGTGGGTTCTTCCGCCGGAAGCCTTCGCCACCAGTTTCGACGGGCGGCCTGCGGCCAATCGAGCCCGCCCAACAGCAACGCCAGTTCCTCGGCGGAAAGCCGCACGCGCGACGTTCCTGGTTCCGGCGAAGGCCATCGGAAGGTTCCTTCCTCGAGTCGCTTCGCGCACACCCATAAACCGCTGCCGTCCCAGACCAGGATCTTGAGCCTGTTACGGCGGCGGTTCGTGAAGACGTAGAGATGGCCGTTGAGCGGATCGTCCCCCATGCGCTGGCGGACCATCTCGGCCAGACCATCGAAGCTGCGACGCATGTCCGTCGGGCCTGGCGCCAGGAAGATCCGGGTGGCGGGTCCGAACGGGATCATGGCTGGCAGAGAAGGCTGACCAACTCCCGCACGGCGGCAGGGCGCCAGTCGGCTCCCAAGACCAGGGCTCGTCCGCCCGGCAACTCGATGCGATACGCTTCCGTCGCGGCAGGTGTCTCGGAGACCACCTCGATCCAGTCTCCGTCGGGAGGCGAAACCGGGCCGCCGGTGGGAGCACGACGCAGCCAGTTGCCCAATGTCCCAACGCTGATGCCGTGCCGCACCGCGACCTCTGCCTGCGTGTGGGTTCCGTCCCGGTATTCGGCCAGGATCCGCTCGATCTCGGCGGCCGAGTGTCGCCGCCTCCGTGGTTCAAAGTCTCGCTTCACGCCAGACAGTCTGCCCCACCCCAGCCAACGCCGTCAGATGCGGTTCGCGTGACGGATACCTTCGACCTGCTGAACCGCCTCCGTGTGGTCGGCAACCCCTCGTTCGTCGATGTCGTTGGGTTGGCGCGTGCGGGAGCGGCGGTGACGGTCAACGGGGTCGCCGCGTCGCGGCGTGGGGAGTATTTCCGCCGCGAACTCGGGGTCACCAACGCCGCCGACCCCGCCGCCACCCCGAGGTTGTACGACGGGTGGGCGTGCCTGGTGGAGTTGAACGCGGGCAACAACGCGTACGTTGCGGGGTACGCCTGGGGCCTGGACCTGAGCGGAACGACGACGGGGGCGGGAGGTGTGGGAGGGCTGCTGTGGATCCGCCCGAGCGGTGGGGCGGCACACTTTGCCGCGCATGACGGCAACGGGAACGTGATCGGGTTGGTGGACGTACTCGACCAGGCGGAACCTCGCCCGCACGACGTCGTCGACCACGAGGCCGGCGTGCCGGAAGCGGATGGTCTGAAAGCCGCCCTCGCCGACGACCAAGCCGTTATGACAGATCCGCCGGTAAATGCCGGCATGAAGCTGATACGCACAGCCGCGGTCGTGGGAGTTCAGGAGGACCAATTCCACGTTCCATTCGTCGAGCGTCCGCGTCTGCTCGGCGCGCCGGAAGCGCAGGAGGTGCTTCTGGAAGCCGCGCCGGGCGGCGATGCGGATGCGTTGTTCTTCCGCGGCGACTGGGACCCAGTCGTGTTCCTGCAGTCCCGCGATGAGGCGGGACGTCGGCACGAACGTGTACCGGTCGCTGACACCCTGCATCGGTCGCAACGCGAAGATGCTGGGGGCGTCATGGTGGAGGTCGTCGTCGGTCAAGGCCGTCGCCTTGAAGTTCGTCATGGTTCGGAGGTTCATGCACACTTCTCTGTCTGGTGCCGCCGACGGGATGGAATCCCGTTGGCACTGGGTTGATGGATCTCCGACCGGGCACCTGGCGGCACCCTCATCCGGCCGGAGAATCCCCCACGCCCGAAGACCTGGATTGGCGTTTGAACGCTGGGGAAAGCTGCGAGATATTCGGGCGATCACTGCGATCGCACCGTGTGCACGGGACCTCCACGCCCCACGAACCGATCAAAACCTTCCAGACTCCCGCATACCCCGAAACGAGGGGCTCACGCAATGGGCCGAAGATCGCTTTGCCTCGAGGAAGGGGGCTGAACGGCGATGCCACGAAAGGCCCATCGTTCGATAACCAGTTTACCGTGGGGTTCGGGCGGTTTGACTCCGACGTCAGCAATCGTTTACACTCGTTACAGTTGCATTGAAGCTGAGGATCCGCCCATGCCAGCCACCACCGTATTGAGCCTGCGATTGCCCGCCGAACGCGCCGAAAGTCTGAAACGGCTCGCTCGGCGGTTCGATCGATCCACCGCCGAAACTGCGGCGCGTCTCCTCGACGAGGGGTTGCGTCGGGAGGACTTCGCCATGATCGAGTTCCGGGATTCGCCGGTCGGACGGCAGGCGTACGTGGAGGGAACCCGGGTGGCGGTCTGGCAGGTGGTCCACCTCCAGCGGGCGTACGACGATGATATCGAGAAAACCGCCAAACACCTCACCTGGCCGATCTCCAAAGTCAGGGCTGCTCTCAACTACGCTGCCGCTTTCCCCGAGGAGACCCAAACCGCCCTCGAAGACGGCAAGGCTTACGATTTCACGCGGCTGTCACGGCTGGTTCCGGCATTGGAGCGGATCGAGGTGCCGGCGAATGTGATTCGGGGCAAGTGATATGCTCCGGCTCCTGCTCGACGAGCACATCGCGAGGGAGGTCGCCTTGCAGGCCAAGGCGAAGCGCCCGTCGATGGAGATCCAGTCCATTCACGACTGGGAGTCCGGGGCGTTTCTCGGGGTGCCGGATCCAGAGATTCTGCTGGAAGCAGCGAAGCAGCAGTTAACCCTGGTGACCTACGATCAGCGCACGCTTTGGAAGCACGCCGCGGATCTCCTGGAAGCCGGCAGGAACCTGGGCGGGGTGATCTTCGTCGACGACCAAACCATTCCGCCCAACGACATCGGCGGGCTCATGCGAGCGCTTGTCTGGTCCTGGGAGACCAAAGGGAATGAGGATTGGCAGAACCGGCTGGTCTTCCTGACGCCCGGCCCGGCGATGCCTGACCGTGCAGAGAAGTCACGATCCTCCGATGGCCGGCGCCGAAAGCGAAGCGGTTGCTGAATAACGCATTGGATTCGTGCGTCTTGGAACTTGCGTGGTCGCAGACAACGGGCATGACAGCGACACCTTGCGGAATCGGGTTGCCACCGAAGGGGCCAGGACCTCCATCGCACCCAAGTCGAATCGCCGAACGAAGGTTCCATTTCATCGGGGCTACTATCGGCTGCGCCACCGAGTGGAGAACCTGTTCCAACGGTTGAAAAGGTTCCGTGCGGTGGGTACCCGCTATGACAAGAGCGATGTGCATTTCGGCGGCGGGCTGCACCTCTCGGCGGTCATCGATTGGCTCAGATTCGGGGTTTGAAGACACACCCTAGCGATGGCTGCGTTGATACCAATCTTGTCGTGAGTCTTAAGTCCTGTTCCTTACCAATGCCTCATGCGTTCTCTGCGAATGGCCAAATAGAGATCCCCATTGCCTTCTTCGACGATTTCAGTGGATCAGTGACAGGGTAGGCTGAGCTTACCGGCCACGAAGTAGAGCATAGCAATCATGTACTCGACCGACCGACAACCGCGTGCTCTTCGCTTCACTGCTGAGAATAGACTGTTGAGTCCCTCCATGAATGCGGTCGTCAGCCCCTGCTTCCAGTGCGCAAGCACCCCTTCAAGGTGTGTCTCGATCGTTCGCGCCGCCCGCTCCATGGGCTCCAGCAACTCCCCGATCTCGTCGCGCATGGCGTGAGCCCAGTCGCACCAGTCTTTGAACCGCTGTCTGGCCTGCTGCACTCACGGGCAGCGGTAGATGTCCTGCATCACCAGTCGCATCTCGTACGCCAGCCCCGTGGTCCCACGCTCCTTGGCCATGGCCTCCCAGCTCTGCGCTTCCTTTGCCGTCCAGTTCTCCGGGTTCTTGCGCCACAACCAGCGCGTCCGTTCCAGGCGCTCCCGGCTTTCCGCGTTGAGTGCGCTCTCCGCCTTCCGGATCTGGTCACACGCCTCCACCACGCTCTGAACCACGTGGAACTTGTCGTACACAATCTGGGCGTTGCCGAAGTTCTCCCGGACTCCCTTGGCGTACGCGGCGCTCATGTCGATCGCCGCCTGGGTGATGGCCTTGGGATGCCCATTGTGCCTAGGGTGTGTCTTCAAACCCCCGAATCTGAGCCAATCGATGACCGCCGAGAGGTGCAGCCCGCCGCCGAAATGCACATCGCTCTTGTCATAGCGGGTACCCACCGCACGGAACCTTTTCAACCGTTGGAACAGGTTCTCCACTCGGTGGCGCAGCCGATAGTAGCCCCGATGAAATGGAACCTTCGTTCGGCGATTCGACTTGGGCGCGAAGAAGGTCGTGGAAAGGCAAAGAACAGGGTGGCCGTCACCGATTCCGATCGCTGCTTGCGGATGGCCGAGGGCGGATAGCGATCTCGTGTTGGAGACGACGCCGGCGTTGGACGGGAGTTCCTGGGCTGCGGTGGAGCACACCCCGTACCTCGCGCGAGACCGGACGGTCACGCATTGGATAGTGGAACGTGGCTCTGTTGAACGGCAGTTATTTCTTGCCGCCGGGCCGGAACGGGGTTCGCTCGCGGGTGTGGGCTGGCGGCACGCGGGTCGACGGGGTTGCGGGGGCGCGGGGCGTTGGAGTGCAACGCGGGGATTGCCCGCGGGGTGGGGGCTGTGCTTCAATGGCGTCAGTGAATTGGAACGCGACCACGACCATGTAGCGTCCGCCGCGAAAACCGGCTGGACGCAAGGACGCCTCGCACCCGTATCGGTCCGAGGCGTTTTCGTTTTCCGGACCCGCGGGGTCCGGGTCCGCCGATCCGATTCGCCCTGAACGTGCTATGCAGAACTCAGCGATGTCCCAACCCGAACGCAAGACGCTCGACGAACGCGAGCGGATGTCCGAACTCGAACGGCTCCGGCATTCCTGCGCCCACGTGCTGGCGACCGCGATTCTGCGGATCTGGCCGGAGGCGCAGTTCGCCTATGGTCCGCCGGTGGAGAACGGATTCTACTACGATCTCGAGCTCGGGCACCGGATCACGCCGGAGGATTTCGGGCGGATCGAGGAGGAGATGCGGCGTGAGATCAAGGCCAACCATGTCTTTGAGAAGAAGGTGGTGACGCGGGAGGAGGCGATACGGGATGCGGAGAGCGGGCGGCTCGGGGGGTTGGCGGAGCGGCCGGGGAATCCGAGCCGGTTCAAGCTGGACCTGCTGCGTCAGATCCCGGAGGGGGAACCGATCTCGTACTTTCAGAACGGCGACTTCGTGGATCTCTGTGCGGGGCCGCACGTGATGCGGACGGGGAACATCGGGGCGTTCAAGCTCACCACGGTGGCGAGCGCGTATTACAAGGGGGATGAGCGGAACCCGCAGCTTCAGCGCATCTACGGCACCGCCTTCAAGAACAAGACCCAGCTCGAGGAATGGGTGAGGATGCAGGAGGAGGCCAAGCGGCGGGACCACCGCAGGATCGGGGCGGAGATGGGGCTTTACGCCATCGACACCGAGTTCGTCGGGCCGGGCATGCCGCTCTGGCTTCCGAAGGGGACGGTGCTGGTGGAGGAGTTGGAACGGCTGGCGAAGGAGACCGAGTTCCAGGCCGGTTACGTGCGCGTGCGCACCCCGCATCTGGCCAAGGAGAAGATGTACCGCACCAGCGGCCACCTGCCGTACTACGCGGAGAGCATGTTCCCGGCCATGGAGATGCTCGAGGAGGACGAGCGCCGTCGCCGCGAGCAGCTCACCGAGAAGCGCGCGGACCTGATCCAGCTTGCGCAGTCGATGGACAGCGCGGTGGCGCCGAATCCCAGCGGGCTGACCGCGGACCAGGTGCGTCAGGACATCTCGAGGATCGAGACGGAGATTTCGCTGATGGGGGGGCGCTACTACCTGAAGGCGATGAACTGTCCGCATCACCACCGGATTTTCGCGGCCGAGCCGCGCAGCTACCGGGATCTGCCCCTGCGGTTGGCGGAGTACGGGTGCTGCTATCGGTACGAGCAGTCCGGGGAACTCTTCGGGCTGATGCGGGTGCGCTCGCTGAACATGAACGACGCGCACATCTACTGCACCCCCGAGCAGTTCGCGGCGGAGTTCCGGGCGGTGAATGAGATGTACCTGAAGTACTTCCGGATCTTCGGCTTCGAGAAGTACCAGATGCGGTTCTCCACGCACGACCCGGCGAAGCTGGGTCAGAAGTTCGTGGATGAACCGGAGTTGTGGCGGCAGACGGAGGACATGGTGCGGCAGGTGCTGGTGGATTCCGGGATCAACTTCGTGGAAGTCCCCAACGAGGCGGCGTTTTACGGACCGAAGATCGACGTCCAGGTGTGGAGCGCCATCGGGCGGGAGTTCACCATCGCCACCAACCAGGTGGATTTCGCGGTGCCGAAGCGGTTCGGGCTGGTGTACCGCGACCGGGATAATTCGTCGAAGACGCCGCTGTGCATCCACCGCGCGCCGCTGGGGACGCATGAACGGTTCATCGGCTTTCTCATCGAGCATTACGCCGGGAACTTCCCCCTGTGGCTGGCGCCCGAGCAGGTTCGGGTGCTGACCGTCGGGGATGACGACGCGCTGGTGGCCTACGCACGCGGCATCGTGGATGAACTCCGGGCCGCGTATGTCCGGGTGGAGGGCGATTACTCGCCGAACAAGATCAACGGCAAGGTCCAGGATGCCGAGACCGCGAAGGTCCACACCATGCTGGTGGTCGGGGGACGCGACCGGGAGGCGGGCAACATCAGTGTGCGCCTGCACGGCAAGGGCAACGTGGGTGCCCGGCCGCGGGCCGAGGTGATCGCCGACATCCTGGCCTCGATCCGCGAGCGCCGGGCCTGAGCCGGGTTCAGGCCGCGGGGCCGGGGTTTCGACGGGCTCATCCGGAGGTGCCCGGGCCGGGCCCGCGTTGTCGGCCATCGTGTTTATGACAGAACCGTCGGATCCCATCGCCGAAGCCGCCCCGGGCGTCACGCCGCCGGGCGGAGCGGGCCCGGCGCGTCCGGCGGCGATGGGGATTCTGACGGCGATCAGCGTGTCGCACCTGTTGAACGACAGCGTTCAGGCGGTGCTTCCGGCGATCTACCCGATGTTGAAGGAGACCTTCCGGCTGGATTTCGTCCAGGTGGGGTTGATCACGCTGACGTTTCAGCTCACCGCGTCGATCCTGCAGCCGGTGGTGGGGCTTTACACGGACCGGCATCCCAAGCCGTTTTCGTTGGCGTGGGGCATGGGGTTGACGCTGGTGGGGCTGGCGCTGCTGGCGTTTGCGGGGTCGTTCGCGATGGTGCTGGTCGCGGCCGGGACGATCGGGCTGGGGTCGTCGGTGTTCCATCCGGAGGCCTCGCGGGTGGCGCGGCTGGCCTCGGGGGGGCGGCACGGGCTGGCGCAATCGCTGTTTCAGGTGGGGGGGAACGCGGGCACGGCGCTCGGGCCGTTGCTGGCCGCGCTGGTGGTCGTGCCGCGGGGGCAGTCGGCGGTGCTTTGGTTCGGGTTGATTGCGCTGGCGGGGATCGTGGTGCTGGCGCGGGTGGGGCGGTGGTATCGGGCGTGGGTGGCGGACTGCCGGGCGCGGGGGGGGATGCGGGGCGGGCCGCCGGCCGGGGGAATGCCGGGGCGCCGGGTCTGGGCGGCGCTGGCGGTTCTGCTGGCGCTGATGTTCTCGAAGTTCTTCTACCTCGCGAGCGTCACCAACTTCTACACGTTCTATCAGATCGAGCGGTTCCAGGTGTCGGTGCCGCGGGCGCAGATCTCGCTGTTCATCTTCCTGGCCGCGGTGGCGGCCGGGACGATCATCGGCGGACCGGTGGGGGACCGCATCGGGCGCAAGAAGGTCATCTGGGTGTCGATCGCCGGCATTGCGCCGTTCACCCTGGCGCTGCCGCACGTGGGGTTCACCTGGATGATCATCCTGTCGGTGTTGATCGGCGCCATCCAGGCCTCGGCGTTCTCGGCCATTCTGGTGTACGCGCAGGAGCTGATTCCCGGTCGGGTGGGACTGGTTTCGGGGCTGTTCTTCGGGCTGGCGTTCGGGTTGGCGGGGATCGCCTCGGCGCTGCTTGGGGAACTTGCCGATCGGACGAGCATCGATTTCGTGTTCCGGGTGTGCGCGTACCTGCCGTTGATCGGTTTGCTGGCGGTGTTCCTGCCTGCGGAACGGCGCGGGGCGAGCTAAGAGCCCGTCTGAAAATTGGAAGAGGTCCTGTTTTCGAGGAAAAGGCCGGATGGCGAGGCGCGACGAGGGAGCATACCCGCCAGAGGTCTGTGACCGAGGAGCAACGAAGCCAGCCGGCCTTTTCCTCGAAAACCCTTCGGGCGACGGTTCTTTTGGGCTGGGCCTGTGTTGGCTCGGCCGTTACAGCCCGCTGCGGGGATGCACCGGCCTCGCCGCCTTGGCCCAGCCCAAAATCCCTCGTCGCAGGACCCCTTCCAATTTTCAGACGGGCTCTGAGCCGGCATCGCCGGTCCGACCCCAAGTCCTTGACGGTCCATGGCGTGCCTGCGAGGAGGGCACAGCCTCCGGGGTTGGTTTGGGGGTGGGAATCGTCCCCGGGGTGAAGTTGCGACGCGCCTTGCGGCTTTCCCGCGGCGGCCGCGGGAAAGGCCGGACGGGTTGGCGGGGTGCGTGGCTGTTGCCGGTTGCCTCCAAGCCATGAACGCGCAAGACGTGAAGTCCGGTCGGCGGTTGTTCGCGGGAACCACGGTGCGTCCGGCAGCCGGACCGGTTTTGAGCCGGGCACTCAGGCGGGCCGTGATGCTGTTGCTGGGGCTGATGTCCGGCTGGGGCTGGGGTTGGGGCGGGACGTCGGTGGGGGCGGACGACGGCTGGGCGCGGCATCCGCTGCGGGCGGAGGTGGTGTCGGTGCGTCTCGCGGTCGAGGACCTCGTGGCGACGCACGGGGACCGGTACCGGGGCGGGGCGGGGTATCTCGAGCGGCTGGCGGCGATGGAAGCGGCGTTCGCGTCGGAGGGTGTCACGGAGGCCGGGCGGGCGGGGTTCCGGGCGTTGAGGCGGGAGGCATTGCTGGCGAATCCGCTGCTGGACTTTGATCGGCTCCTGCTGCTGGAGCGGCGGACGAAGGTGCCGGCGCGGCGGGCGGAGGGAGGATCACTGGGTGTGGGGACGTCGAACTGGTCGACGAGCGACACCCTGCCGCGGGTGGGGGAGTTCGGGGATCGGATCGTGGTGCTCAGCGATCTGCGCGGTGCGGGGAGGTGGGAGGAGGTTTATCGGCCTGGGGGCGGGGAGACGCTGATCGACCCGGTGCTGCACTTCGATGGCGGCCGGCTGCTTTTCGCGAGGAACGGCGAGCGGGAGAAGAACTGGCGGCTCTGGGAATTGCGATTGGGCGGGGGTGGGGGAGGGGGCGGGGTGCGACAGGTGACCCCGGACCACGGGGAGGACGTGGCGCATTTCGACGGCTGCTATCTGCCGGACGATCGGATTCTGTTTGCCTCGACCGCGTCGTACCAGGGGTTGCCGTGCCTGTTTGGCAGTGACGCGATGACCTGTCTGTACCGGTTCGACCCGGTGAGCGGGGAGGTGCGGCAGCTCACCTTCGAGCAGGACAGCGACTGGTGTCCCACGCTGCTGCCGAACGGCCGGGTTCTGTATCTTCGCTGGGAGTACACGGACCAGAGCCACGCCAACTCGCGGATGCTGTTTCACATGAATCCCGACGGGACGGATCAGCGGGAGTTCCGGGGGCGCGGCTCGTGGTTTCCGGGGTCGTTCTTTCAGGCCAGGCCGTTGCCCGGTTCGGTGACGGAGGTGATCGGGGTGGCGGTGGGGCATCATGACGTGGCGCGGGCGGGGCGGCTGATGATTCTGGATGCCTCGCGGGGGAGGCGGGACGGGGAGGGTGTGTTGCACGAGATCCCGTGGCGCGGTCGGAGGGTGGAGGCGGTGGTGCGGGACGGGTTGGTGCAGGACACGCAGCCCTATCCGCGGTTCATGATGCCGATGCCATTGAGCGCGGCGTACCATTTGGTTTCGGCGAAGCTGGAGCCGGAGGGGTTGTGGGGGGTGTATCTGGTGGACGTTCACGGGAACATGACGCTGGTGAAGGAGGTCGAGGGTGCGGCGCTGTTGTGGCCGATCCCGTGGCGCGCGGAGAAACGTCCGCCGGTGTTGCGGGACCGGGTGGATCCGGGGACGGACGCCTGCACGGTGTTTGTGGCGGACGTGTATGCGGGTCCCGGGTTGGCGGGGATACCGAGGGGGACGGTGAAGGCGTTGCGGGTGGTGGAGTACTATTTCGCGAAGCGGGGCATGGGCGGGTTGTACGGGAGCCTGGGGGCGGACGGGCCGTGGGACATCAAACGGATCCTGGGGACCGTGCCGGTGGAGGAGGACGGTTCGGCGCACTTCCGGATGCCGGCGAACACCCCGGTTTGCGTGCAACCCCTGGATGGGGAGGGGCAGGCGCTGCAGCTCGAGCGAAGCTGGTTCGTGGGCATGCCGGGGGAACGGGTGTCGTGCATTGGTTGCCATGAGAGTCCGGATGCGGCGGTGGGGAGCCGGCGGAGTCTGGCGATGACCAGGCCGGTGTCGGAGATTGCCGCCTGGCACGGGCCGGCGCGCGGATTCGCCTTCGAGCGGGAGGTTCAGCCGGTGCTGGACCGGTACTGCGCGGGGTGTCATGGCGGCGGGGAGTACCGGGGTAAGCCCGCGCCGGGACGCCAGTTCCCGGACCTCCGGGGTGGTGTGCGGCTCACCGACTGGTCGACGCAGATGCCGGGGCACTGGCCGGGGGGAGGGAAGTTCAGCCGGAGCTATTGGGAACTGCAGCGGTTTGTGAGGCGGCCGGGCATCGAGGGGGACCGGCGGATGTTCACCCCGATGGACTATCACTTCGGCACGACGGAACTGGGTCAGTTGCTGAGGAAGGGGCATCACGGGGTGGAACTCGATCGGGAATCGCGGGAGCGCCTGGCCGCTTGGGTTGACCTGAACGCCCCGTACTACGGCACCTGGGGGGAGATCCCGGAGTTCACCACCGGCTATGGGCCGCTCGAAGGCGCCCGGGTCAAGGCATCGAACGCCCGGGCCATGGAACTCCGGCGGCAATTCGTTCCGATGGGTCCGTTCCCCGACCACGAGCACGTTCCGGCGACGCCGGACTACGACACCACACCGGTGAAGGCGCGTGGGGAGAGCCGGGACCGCCGCGAGGTCGCGCAGGTCGAAGGCTGGCCGTTCGACACCGCATCGGCCGCGGCGAAGCAGGGTTTGGCGCTGGCGACGGCGCCCGACCCCGCCACCGTCGCCTGGCCTGCCGCGGCGTCATCCGATCCCGCCGTCGGCCGCACGATCCAGGTCCGGCGCCGGGGTGATGAGATGGTGATTCGGCTGTCCGCGGAGGTTGAGATGACCCTGGTGCGGGTGCCCGGCGGGGAGTTCCTGATGGGAGCGGACGATGGGCATCCCGATGAAATGCCGCGATCCCGGGTCGGGGTGCGGCCGTTCTGGATGGCGCGATGCGAGACACGGAACCGGGAGTACCGGGTGTACGAGCCCTCGCACGAGAGCCGGACGGAGGATCGGCACGGGTACCAGTTCGGGGTGACGGGCCATGATCAGGACGGGCCCGACCAGCCGGTGGTGCGGGTTTCGTGGGAGGAGGCGATGGGGTTCTGCGGGTGGCTGGCGCGATCGACTGGTTTGAGGGTGACCCTGCCGACGGAGGCGCAATGGGAGTGGGCCTGTCGGGCGGGCGCCGCCACGGCATTCTGGTACGGCGGGCTCGACACGGATTTCGCGCCGTACGCGAACCTTGGCGACGCCATGCTGGCGAAGTTCGCCGGGGATCCCTATGTGCAGGACTGGGCGAAGGCGGCGTTCAAGGATCCGGGACCGTATGACAACTGGCTGCCGCAGGACGGACGGTTCAACGACGGGGGGTTCATCACCGAACCCGTCGGACGGTATGCGGGCAATGTCTGGGGCCTGAAGGACATGCATGGGAACGCGCGGGAATGGACGCGGAGCGCGTACCGTCCGTATCCGTACCGGACGGATGACGGGCGTGACGTGGTGGCGGGGCCACCGCGGGGGACCGAGCGGGTGACCCGTGGCGGGTCGTGGCGGGATCGTCCGTTTCGGGCGACGGCGAGTCACCGGCTGCCGTACGCGGGGTACCAGCGGGTGTTCGACGTCGGGTTTCGGATCGTGTGCGAGGATCCGGAGAGCACGGTTGAAGCGGTCGGGCGGTGAGCGGGGACCGGAGGCTGCGGGGGGGCCCGTGGATTCCGGGGAGTGCTGCGGTTGGAAGGAGGCGATGGGAGGTGGACGGGGTGGTGGGTTGCGGGCTTGGCGGCGGGGGCGTGGATGGGGGAGGGTTGGCGTTCCCCTGGACGGGGGAAGCGCGACATGTTGGATACGACGCGGTCGACACCCGGAGTGGAGAGCAGGCCGAACGAGGTGGGTTCGGCGGTGATTGTGTTGGTGCCCGGCAGTTCGGGGTTGCGGATTGCGGCGCTGACGGTTTTAGACCGGTTGCTGGTGGCGGTGCATCGGGCCGGGGTGCGGGACATCGTGGTGGCGGGGGCGGGGCCGTTGCCGCCGGTGCCGAGGGCGGAGGCGCTGGGGGTGCGGTTTGACCGGGCGGCGGCGGCGCCTGGGTTGGTGGGGCCGACGCTGCTGTTGCGGGCGGAGGTGCTGGTGCAGGTGGCGGATGTTCGGCGGGTGATGGCCGGGCGGGGGCGGTTGGTGGCCGGGGCGGCTGGGGGAGGGGAGGGGCTGCCGGTCGGGGTGGTGAGCGGGGAGGTGCGGGATTGGGATGAGGCTTTGGAACGGGCTGGCGCGGTGGCGGCGGAGGGGGTGGCGTGCTGGGTGCGGACGGAGGACGAGGCGGTGGCGGCGACGCGGGCTTTGTGGGCTTCGTTGACCAGCGCGTCGGATGGCCATGTGGACCGGGTGTTCAACCGGCCGCTGGGGCGGCCGCTGGCGCGGTGGCTGAGCCGGACCTGGGTGACGCCGAACCAGATATCGGTCGTGTCGATTCTCATCGGGGTGATGTCGGGGGTGATGTTCGGGGTGGGCCGGCTGGATTGGTCGGTGGCGGCGGCGCTGTTGTTCCAGCTCTCGGCGGTTGTGGACTGCGTGGACGGGGATGTGGCGCGGGTGGTGTTCAAGGAATCGCCGTTGGGCAAGTGGCTGGACATCGTGGGGGACCAGGTGGTGCATGTGACGGTGTTTGCGGGGATTGCGGTGGGTTTGTGGCGTGCGGGGAGTACGGCGCCGGTGGGTTGGCTGGGTCTTTTCGCGGTGGTGGGGGCGCTGATGTCGTTTCTGATGGTGTTGCGGGGCATGCGGCGGGAGAAGCGGACCGGCGACGGTCGGGTGGTCGGGCGGTTTCTGGATGCGGCGACCAACCGTGATTTTTCGGTATTGGTGCTGGTGCTGGCGTGTGTGGGGCGGCTGGACGTGTTCCTGTGGCTGGCGGCGGTGGGGAGCCATGTGTTCTGGGTGGCGCTGGCGTGGTTGGACGGGCGTGGCCGGGTGGAGGTGAAGGCGCGGGGTGTCTCGTGAAGCGCTGGGGACGGATAGCGGCGTTGGCGGTGGGGGTGGGGTTGTTCCTGCTGTACCTGCGGGGCGTTGATCTCGGGGCGGTGGGGCGGGCACTGGCCGGGCTGGGGATGTATGCGCCGCTGTTGCTGGTGCCGTATTTCGTTGTGTACCTCGTGGACACCTGGGCCTGGCGGCGGGCGTTCGGGCGGGAGACGGGCGTGGGGTTCGCGAGGATGTTCCGGATTCGCTGGTGTGGGGAGGCGGTGAACAACCTGGTTCCCACCGCCTACGTGGGCGGGGAGGCGGTGAAGGTGCTGATGCTGAAGAGGGCGGGGGTGGCGGCGTCGGAGTCGACGGCGGCGGCGTTGATCTCGAAGACCGCGCAGACGATCGGGCAGGTGTTGTTTCTGGTGTTGGGGACGGGGGCGTATCTGGGGTTGCGGCGGGATGGGGATGACGGGGGGGTGGGGATGGGGTTGGGGCTGGTGGTGGTGGGGGGCGGATTGGTGGTGGGCGTGCTGCTGTGGCTTCAGGGTCGTGGGGTGGCGGCGACGGTGGTGGGGTTGTTGGAGCGGTTGGGGGTGAGGTCGCGGCGGATCGCGGCGCGGCGGCCCGGGTTGGAGGCGATGGACCGGATCGTGGCGGGGTTTTACCGGGCGCGCCGGTGGCGGTTTGCGGCGTGCACCGCCGGGTATTTCGCGGGGTGGCTGCTGGACACCGTGGAGGTGTATCTGGCGGCGCGATGGCTGGGCATGCCGATCACCTGGGCGCAGGCGCTGGTGTTGGAGGCGTTCACCGGGGTGGTGAAGGTGGTGGGGCTTTGGGTTCCGGGGGCGCTCGGGGTGCAGGAATCGGGCATCGTGGTGTTGTCGCGGTGGGTGGGGGCGCCGGCGTTGTTCGGGCCGGTGTACGCGCTGCTGCGGCGGGCCCGGGAGCTTGTGTACGCCGGGGTGGGCTGGGCGATGCTGGGCTGGACCTACGGTGGCATGCCCCCGCGGTCGGCGGTCGCCGAACTCGACCCCGATTCGAAGCCACCGGAAGGCTCGCCAACGGCCGGGTGATGGTGTTTTCTCACCGCTTTTCATGGACGCGATCCTGTATGCAGCGGGCCGGGGTTTCCGGCTGGGGCCACTTTCCTCGGAGTGCCCGAAGATCCTGTTGGAAGTCGGAGGCAAGACCCTCCTCGAACGGCACGCCGAGCTTCTGGCGTGGGCGGGGGTGGGCTGCCTCCACGTGGTGACCGGTCATCTGCGGGACGTGGTGGCCGCGCAGATGGAACCGATCTCACGCCGCACGGGCCTGGAGATCCGGGAGGTGTTCAACGCCGCCTTCACCGAGGGCAGCGTCATCTCCATGGCCGCCTCCATCCCCCAGCTTCAGGCCGCCCGCGAACCCATGCTGGTGATGGACGGCGACGTGCTCTACGACCACCGGATCCTCTCCAAACTCGTCGACTCCAGGCACGGCTCCGTCCTGCTCGTCGACCGGGTCTACTCGACCGCGGACGATGATCCCGTCCTGGTTCCGGTGCGCGGCGGGCGTCCGGTCGAGTTCCGGAAGAAGTGGGCCGGTGCCGCCGATTGGGTCGGGGAATCGGTCGGGTTCTTCCGGTTGGATCGCGCGGGCCTGGACGCGTTGATCCGGGAGACCGAGGCGCGCATGACCGGTGAGCGGCGCAAGGAATCCTATGACGAGGTCCTGCGGGCCCTGGTGATGGGCGGGGTTTTCGACCTCGAGGATGTGACCGGGCTGCCCTGGACCGAGGTGGATTTTCCCGAGGACCTCATCCACGCGCGGGAGGCGGTGCTTCCGCGGCTGGAGGTTCTCCCGCCGCGGCGCGGTTGAAGCGTTCCTGAGCCTTGGGGAAGGGGCCGGCGACCGGGGGCATCCCGGGTCGGCGTCGGGGGTCGCGACGGGAAGGACGAAACGCGCGGGCGTGCGTGGGTTCCGCGCCCGGGTTCGTCACGGGGTGCGGAAAGCGGGGAGGCTTCGGCGCATTGTCTTTTGGCGTGAGTGCTTCCATGCTCGGGGCACGACCCATGTCCCAGTTCCCGACATCCGCGCCTGAGGCGTGCCCTGAAGGAGAGAAAACATCCGCCGGCGCGGGGTTTGGGTTTTGGGGATGGCGCGGATGGCGCGGATGGCGCAGGTGGGGGTTGGTCAGGCTGGTCGCGGGTTTGGCGGTGGTGGGCGGGGTCGGGGTTGCCGGGGTATCGGGGGAAACCGCGGGGGCGTTGGGATCGGAAGGGGTGGCCGAGGCGGCGGTCGACTTCAACCGGGACGTGCGGCCGATCCTGTCGGAGAACTGCTTCTTCTGCCACGGCCCCGATGAGAACGAGCGGAAGGGCGGTCCGCGGGGGAAGGGCGGGGTGCGGTTGGACACCCTGGAGGGGCAGCGGATGGATCTTGGCGGTTATGCGGCGGTGGTGCCCGGGGATCCGGAGGCCAGCGGTCTGATCCGGCGGTTGGTCACCGCGGATGAGGATGAGCTCATGCCGCCGCGGGAGAGTGGCAAGCGGCTGAAGCCTGAGCAGGTGGAGATCCTGCGGCGGTGGGTTGCCTCCGGGGCGAAATTCTCCAACCACTGGTCGTACGAGCCGCCGGTGCGTCCGGCCGTGCCCGCGGTGCGGGACGGCGGTTGGGGGAGGAATCCGATCGACCGGTTCGTGCAGGCGCGGTTGGAGCAGGAGGGCCTTGTGCCGCGGGCCGAGGCGGGGCGGCGGGTGCTGGCGCGTCGTGCGGCCCTGGATCTCACCGGGCTTCCGCCGACCCCGGAGGAAGTGCGGGTTTTTTTGGAGGACCCGGATGAAGGGGCGTTCGAGCGGTACGTGGACCGGTTGCTGGGCAAGGCCGCCTTCGGGGAGCACTGGGCGCGGATGTGGCTGGATCTGGCGCGGTACGCGGATTCGGCGGGTTATGCCGACGATCCGCCGCGGACCATCTGGCCCTACCGGGACTACGTGATCCGGGCGTTCAACGCCAATCTGCCGTTCGACCGGTTCACCGAGGAGCAACTCGCGGGGGATCTCCTGCCCGGGGCGACCGAGGAACAGATCAAGGCCACGGCGTTCCATCGGAACACCATGACCAACAGCGAGGGGGGGACCAGCGACGAGGAGTTCCGGAACGTGGCCGTCGTGGACCGGGTGAACACCACCTTCGCCGTCTGGATGGGCACCTCGATGGCCTGCGCGCAATGCCACAGCCACAAGTACGATCCCATCACCCAGAAGGAGTACTTCGAGCTCTTCGCCTTCTTCAACAACACCGCGGATGCGGATCGTCCCGACGAAGCGCCGTTGTTCGAGTTCGATTCCGAGGAGGTGCGGGCGAAGAGGGCGGCGCTGACCTCGGAGATCGCGGCCCTGGACGCGGCGTTCGAAGCCGCGCGCGACGGGTCGGAGCAGGCCGCGCTTCAGTGGGCGAAGCTATTCCCCACGGACCTGCGCTGGCAGACCCCGCGGCCCTCGGGTTTCACGGCGAAGTCGGGTGCCGGGCATCGGTTGTTCGAGGATGGCAGCCTGCGGGTGGAACCGAAGGCGACCAATGCCTCCAGCGACACCTACACCGTGGAACTGCCCTACGACACCGCGGCGGTGCTGACCGGCCTGCGGTTGGAGGCGCTGGCGGATTCGACACTGGAGGGTGGCGGACCGGGGTTGTCGGGGGGCTTTGTGGTCCGGCAGGTGCGGGCGCGGATTCTGCCGGTGCCCAACCAGGCGGGTCCGATGGCGCGCTACGTGCGGATCGAGAAGGCGAGGGCCGGGGGTTTGGGACTGGTGGAGGTTCAGGCGTTCAGCGGCGGGGAGAACGTGGCGATTGCGGGGACGGCGGTGCAGAGCGGCACGCGGGACGGCGGGTTGGCGGGGAACGCGGTGGACGGACGCACCGAGGTGGCGGAGGGCGGCGGTGGGGGCGGGTTTGCGCTGACCACGGAGGAAGCGGGGGCCTGGTGGGAGGTGGATCTCGGCAGGGAACGGGCGGTGGAACGGATCGTGGTGTGGGGTCGTGGGCCGGGTGGCGAGGGGTTGGAGGGATTGCAGGTGGCGGTGCTGGACGCGGAGCGTCGGCGGATCTGGGACGATGCCGGGGCGCGGCCGGCGAAGGGGAAGCAGGAGTGGGCGCTGGATCTGACCGGGCCGCGGGACGTGGTGTTTGCCAACGCGTCGGCGGACGGCAACGGGGATCGGTTGGATGAGCGTCTGGTGGCGACCGACGCGCCGCGGTCGGTGCGGTATCGGAAGGCTGGCGAACGCGGGTGGGGAGGGAGCGGGGCGGTTGGGAAGGACGGGGTGCTGTATCTCGCGACCGTGCGGGCCATGGAGGTTCCGCGGGGGGCGACCCTGGAGGTGACCCTGGTGCAGGAATCCCAGGGCGGGGGGAAGGGCAGCGCCCTGGGGCGGTTCCGGCTGGGGGTGACCGGGGAGGCGCGGGCGGCGGAGTACGTGGACACGCCGGCCGCGGTGCGGGCGGTTTTGGCGGCGGGCGTGCCCGGGTCGGATGCCGCGGGGCGCGCCCTGGTGGTGGAGCATTTCGTGCGGGAGGTCGCGCCTGGGTTGCGGGCGGAGCGGGATCGTTACGCCGCGGTGCTTCGGGAGCGGGACGAACTGAAGCCGCTGACCGTGCCGGTGATGCGCGAGTTAAAGGATGGTGAGCGCAGGGCCACGCGGATCCAGTTGCGGGGGAACTTTCTGGTGACCGGGGACGAGGTGACGGAGGGGGTTCCCGCGGTGTGGCCGCCGTTGCCCGAGGGAGCGCCGAGGAACCGGCTGACCCTCGCGCGGTGGCTGATGTCGGACGCCAATCCCCTGACCGCGCGGGTGCTGGCGAACCGGTTCTGGGAACAGATCTTCGGGCACGGGATCGTGCGGACCAGCGAGGAATTCGGGTCGCAGGGGGAGCTTCCGGTGAACGCGGAGCTGCTGGACTGGCTTGCCTGCGAGTTGCGGGAAGGTGGCTGGGACGTGAAGCGTTTTCTGAGGCTGCTGGTGACCAGCGCCACCTACCGGCAATCCTCGCAGGTCACGCCCGAGGCATTGGAGAAGGACCCGGAGAACCGCCTGAACTCGAGGGGGCCGCGGTTTCGCATGGGCGCGGAGATGGTGCGGGACCAGGCGTTGGCGGCCGCGGGGTTGTTGAGCGCCAAACTGCATGGACCGTCGGTGCGGCCGCCGCGGCCGAACCTGGACCTCCGCGCGGCGTTCGGGGGGAACCTGGACTGGCAGCCCAGTGCGGGGGAGGACCGTTACCGGCGGGGTTTGTACACCGAATGGCGGCGGACCAGTCCCTATCCCTCGATGGCGACCTTCGACGCCCCGAGCCGGGAGGTGTGCACCCTGCGGCGGAGCCGGTCCAACACCCCGTTGCAGGCGTTGGTGACCCTGAACGATCCCGTGTATGTGGAGGCGGCGCAGGCCTTGGCGCGGCGGATGGTCGCGGGTGGTTCGGACTTCGAAGCGCGGCTGGCGCATGGTTTCGAGCGGGTGCTGGCGCGCGGGCCGTCCGCGGCGGAGGCGGCCGAACTCGGCGCGTTGTTCCGCGAGGTGCGGGCGGTCTTTGCGGAGCATCCGGAACGTGCGGCGGCCATGGCCGGGCTGGCCGCGGGTGCCGGTGCGGGTGTGGGTGCGGCTTCGGCTGCGGATCCGGAGGGCGCGGCGGATCTGGCGGCCTGGACGACCGTGGGGAACGTGCTGTTGAACCTCGACGAAACCCTGATGAAACGCTGAATCCAGTGAACCCGATCCACGAACGTCTGCATTTACGGACACGGCGCCAGTTCCTGGCGGCTGCCGGGCAGTTCAGCCTGGGCGCGATCGCGCTGCGGAGCCTGATGGGCGGGGAGTCCGCGCGCGGTTCGGACATCGTGCCCGACGCGGTGAATCCGCTGGCGGTGCGACAGCCGCATTACATGCCCCGGGCCAAGCGGGTGATCTACCTCCACATGTCCGGAGGTCCGCCGCACCTGGACATCTTCGACTACAAGCCCGAGCTGGTGAAGCGGGACGGCCAGGACTGTCCGGATGAGTTCACCAAGGGCCGGAGGTTCGCGTTCACCGGGGGAACCCCGAAGCTCATGGGCACGCCGCGGACCTACGGGCAGTACGGGAAGGCCGGCACCTGGATGTCGGATGCGGTGCCCAACTTCCAGCGCATCGCCGACGAGATCTGCGTGGTGCGGTCGATGAACACCGACCAGTTCAATCACACCCCGGCGGAGCTGTTGCTTTACACCGGGTCGCCGCGGCAGGGGCGGCCGAGCCTGGGCACCTGGGTCACGTACGGCCTGGGATCGGAGAACAGCAATCTCCCCGGTTTCGTCGTGCTCATTTCCAACGGCGTGCAGCCCAGCGGAGGGCAGGGCTGCTGGGGCACCGGGTTCCTTCCCTCGGTCTTCCAGGGGGTCCAGTGCCGGTCCAAGGGCGATCCGGTGCTGTACGTCTCGGATCCTCCCGGCATGGACCGCCCGATGCGGCGGCGGACGCTGGATTCACTCCGCCGGTTGAACGAGATGCAGGCGGAGGAACTCGGTGATCCCGAAACGCGCACCCGGATCGCCCAGTACGAACTCGCCTTCCGCATGCAGGCGAGCGTTCCGGAGGTCATGGACATCTCGCGCGAGCCGGCATCGGTGCTGGAGGCGTACGGGGCGACGCCCGGCGATGCCAGCTTCGCCAACAACTGCCTCCTGGCGCGGCGCCTTGTCGAACAGGGGGTGCGCTACGTCCAGCTCTTCGACTGGGGCTGGGATTTCCACGGCACCGGCCCGAGCGAGGACATCCGGAACGGGCTTACCGAGAAGATGGCGCGGACCGACAAGCCGGTGGCCGCGCTCATCGAGGATCTCCGCCAGCGCGGCCTGCTCGAGGACACCCTGGTGCTCTGGGGCGGCGAGTTCGGCCGAACCCCCTTCCGCGAGGGCCGGACCGCCGCCTCCACGAACCTCGGGCGGGACCATTATCCGGACTGCTATTCCATGTTCCTCGCCGGCGGCGGCGTCCGCCCGGGCATCACCTACGGCGAGACCGACGAACTCGGTTTCGGCGTCGTCCAGGACAAGGTCCACGTCCACGACCTGCAGGCGACGATCCTGCACCTGCTGGGATTCGACCACAAACGGCTCACCTTCCGGTTCCAGGGACGCGACTACCGGCTCACCGACGTTCACGGCGAGATCGTGCGCGGGATTCTGGCCTGAGTGCCGGCTCCGCGCCCGCCGTCGGACCGCCCGCTCGGACGGGGGCCAGCCGGGGTCAGGCGGATTCCCCGGCCGGTCCGGTGACGGTGCGGAAACTCGCGATCGTCTGACGGGCGGTCTCCTCCGGGGAAGGCAGGGGGAAGACCTCGGCGGAGAGGTATCCGGTGTATCCCTGGCCGCGCAGGGCGTGGATCGCGGAGCGGATGTCCGTGTGCCCCCATCCGATCGCGCGCCGGTTGCTGTCGGCGAAGTGGACATGTGCGAGCAGGGGGCCGGCGTCACGGATCGCCTTGGGGATCGAGGACTCCTCGATGTTCATGTGGAACAGGTCCCCGAGGATCCGGACGTTCCGGGTCAGGAGCGGGCGAAGGAAATCCGCGGTTTGGGCGAGCGTATTGAGCAGGTTGGATTCGTAGCGGTTGAGGGGTTCGAGGAGCAGGGGCACTCCCAGGGCGTGGGCGCGGGGGCCGAGTTGTTCCAGGCTTTCGGCCAGCCATTCGAGGGCCTGCGCGCGGGTGACGCCGTTCTCCGCCCGCCCCTGCATCGAGCCGATGATCGCCGGGGCGCCGAATCCGCCCGCGAAATCAACGATCGCGGCGATGAACTGCCGCGCCCGCAGGCGGACCGCCGGGTCGGGGTGGGTGAGGGTGAGTTTGTGGATCAGCCAGCCAGCGCCGGTGCCGACGGCGGCCAGAGCCAGGTGGTGGTGCGAGAGCGCGTGGCGGAGCGTCCGGGCGTCGAGCGCCTCGGCGCTCGGGGGGAAGACCTCGATGGCGTCGAATCCCAGGGCGCGCGCGCTCGAGCACGCCGCCTCGAGGTCGCCGTGGAACACGAAGGGGCCCGCATGGGCCTCGGGAACGAGACAGACGGTGACCGCGCTGCGCATGGGACGAGGCTGCCGCGGGTGGTGTGCGGATGAAAAGCCCGGGGTTCGGCCCGGGCTGACCGTGGGGCGATGGACCGGATCCGGGAAGGCGTTCGAGGGGGGTGGGGTGGCGGTGCGGCGGGTCAGGTTCGGGGCGGGACTGCGACACTCTGCAGGACCTCGCTGAAGCCGGGGAAGGTGACGGCGTAGGGGAACCCGTTACCGGTGCCGGCGGCGCCGTAGCGACCCTGCTTGTCGACGGCGAGGAAGTTGATGTCGAGCGGGGCGCCGGGCGGGTGCTTCTTCTGGATGCGCCGGATGGTTTCGGCGCAGGCCTCGGCGGGCGAGGCTCCGGCGCGCATCAGTTCGACCACCTGGAAGGAGCCGCAGAAGCGCATGATGTTTTCGCCGACCCCGGTGGCCCCGGCCGCGCCGACGTCGTTGTCCACGTAGAGGCCGCTGCCGATGATGGGGGAGTCGCCGACCCTGCCGGGGAGCTTGTAGGCGAGGCCGCTGGTGGAGCAGCCTCCGGCGAGGTTGCCGTCGGGGCCGAGAATCACCAGGGCGATGGTGTCATGGGAATCCGGCGGGGCGGATCCGGCGGTTGCCTGGCGTTGTTTCCACGCCTCCCAGGCCTGTTTCTTGGCCGGGGTGAGCAGATCCGACTCGGCGAAGCCCTGCTGAAGCGCGAAGCGGCGGGCGCCGTCGCCGACCAGGAGCACGTGCCGGGTTTTTTCCATGACGGCGCGGGCGACGGCGATGACGGGGACGATGCCTTCGACCCCGGCGACGCTGCCGCATTTGTGGGAGGGGCCGTCCATGATGCAGGCGTCGAGGGAGACGACACCCTCGGCGTTGGGGGTGCCGCCGGCGCCGACGGAGTCCACGGAGAGGTCCAATTCGGTGAGGGCGATGCCATCGACCACCGCGTCGAGGAGGGAGCCGCCGTTGCGGAGGGTGGCGAGGGCTTTATCGTTGGCGGGCTTGCCGAACGGCCAGGTGGACACCACCAGGGGCGGGGTGGCGGGTTGGTGGTTGTCGGGGGATGGGGGGCCGGGGTGTTGGGATCGGGATTGGGATTGGGATTGGGAAGACGCGCAGGACGACAGGGTGGCGGCGGAGGCGAGGGAGGCCGCGAGGGCGCCGGAGGCGGCGAGGAAGCCTCGGCGGCTTGGGTTTTGGCTGGCAGGAGGTTGCGGTTGATGGGAAGGCGGGTGGGGGGGTGGTGTCATGGTGGGGAGGGCGGGGGGTGTGCGTGGCGGGCGGATCCTGCGATGGGCGGAGGGGGTCTGGCCAGTCGGAGGTTTGGTGGGGTTGGGGAGCCTTGCGGGGGGATTTCAGGGGGGTCCGGAGGGGAATTGACGCTTGACGGTCGTTTCACCACCTACCTAGCCTGCTTCGCATCTTGGACAACTGGCTGGTCCACCAGCGAGCAAAGTCGGTTTCCACCGACTTTTTTGTTCTCTGGGGGATCGTCCAGCCGACGAACTATGAACGCAGAACTGCTGGCAGTCCTGGAATACTGGGAACGAGAGAAAGGCATCAGCCGCGACATTTTGGTACGCGCGGTCGAGGAAGCCTTGGTCTCGGCGGCCCGGCGAGCTGTCGGGCCGGCGAGGGAGCTGCGTTGCAGCATTGATCCGAAGACGGGCACCATCAAGGCCTTCGCCCGGCTGATTGTCAGCGACAAGATCATCTCGAAGCACGACCAGATTTCGGTGGCCGACGCGCGGAGGTTGAAGGCGGATGCGCAGATCGGGGATGAGGTCGAGGTGGAGGTGACGCCGTCGGATTTCGGTCGGATTGCGGCGCAGAACGCGCGACAGGCGGTGATGCAGCAGCTGCGGAAGGCGGAGAAGCAGCTGATTCTGGAGGAATTCAAGGACCGGGTCGGGGACATCGTGAGCGGGGTGGTGCGGCGGTTCGAGCGCTCGGATGTGGTGGTGGACCTGGGGCGGTATGAGGCGTTGCTGCCGAACCGGGAGCGGGTGCCGATCGAGGAGTACCAGACCGGGGAGCGGCTGCGGGCGTATGTGAAGGCGGTTGAGACCACCGCGCACGGCCCTGAGATCATTCTGAGCCGAGCGGATCCGATGTTCGTGATCAAGCTGTTCCAGCTCGAGGTGGCGGAGATTTCGGATGGCACCATTGAGATCAAGGGCATCGCTCGCGAACCCGGGTATCGGACCAAGCTCGCGGTGCATTCCCGGGATCCGAAGGTGGATCCGGTGGGGGCCTGCGTCGGGCTGCGGGGGCAACGGGTGAAGAACATCGTCCGCGAGCTGAACAACGAGAAGGTGGACATCATCCCGTGGTCGCCGGATGTCCGGACGTATGTGACTGCGGCGTTGTCGCCGGCGAAGTTGAAGCAGTTCGAAGTCGACGAGGCGGGCAAACGGGTGAAGATCATCGTCTCGTCCGACCAGTTGTCGCTGGCGATCGGGCGCCGTGGGCAGAATGCGCGGCTGACCTCGAAGCTGACCGGCTGGTATGTGGACATCGAGGAGGAGGTTCAGGCTCCGGTGCTCGGTTTCCAGGAGAAGGTGGACGAAGCGATCCAGACCCTTGCGGGGATCCCGGGCCTGACCGAGGCCCAGGCGAGCGCCCTGGTTCACATGGGGTTCCATGCGTTCGAGGATCTTGTGCAGGCGGAGGTCGACGATTTGCAGTCGAATCCGGAGATTGGAGACCAAGCGGTGGCCATTTTGGCAGCGGTGCAGGCCGAGGCGGCGCGTCGTGCGGGCTCCAACGGAGAGGCGGCCGCGGGCTTGTAGCCCGGTGTCGCAGTGTCGTTTTCCGGCCGTGCCGGCCCTTCGGTGAAGGGATCGGAGGCGGAACCGGAGTCAGTGGAATTCCTATGCCCGTTCGTATTTACGAAATCGCCCGAAAACTTGGCCTCGAGAGCAAGGTAGTGCTCGCGAAGGCGAAGGAACTGGGCATCACCCACGCGAAGGTCGCCTCCAGCACGCTCGACAAGATCACCGCTGAGTATCTTGAGGAGAACCTTCCGCACCCGGCACCCGCCGAGGGCGGGGCCGCCGGCAGCGCTCCTGCCGCGGAACCGGGATCGGGACAACCCGGTTCGCCCGAGTCGGCGGCGCCCGAGGCCGCCGCAGCCCATGATGCCGCGGTCCCGGACACCACCGCGATTTCCACTCCCTCCACCCCGACCGAGGTGACGGCCCCGACGCCGGCGCCCGCCGCTTCCCCGGAACCACCGGCCACCGCCGGACCATCCGTCGCCGCTCCGACGGAGGTTCCAACCCCGGGAACCGCCTCCGCCGAGGCCTCCCAACCCGCCGCACCGATCCCGACCCCGGCCGAAACCTCCGCCGCCCCAACGACACCCGTCCCCTCGGCTTCCACTGAAACCCAGCGTGCCGCCGCGCCCCCCCCGTCGGCGCCCACCGATTCCGCCTCCATGCCCGTGTCCGCCACCGCTGCGGACACCGTCCCGGTGACCCCGGGCGGCGTCCCCGAACCCGTTCAGGCAGCCTCGTCCCCTGAAACGCCCCAGGCACCGGTCGCCGAGGCGGCATCGGAGGCTCCGGTCCAGGCCGCCGCTCCGACCGCCCCCGTGGACGCCGTGCCGGTGGTGGAGGCTCCGACGGCCTCCAGCGCGGCAGCGACAACGACTCCGCCGGAGGCGACCGCACCAGCGACTCCCGCGGCCGCGGCGGGTCCATCGGCTGCGCCGGCCGCACCGGTTCCCCCGGCGGCCCCGGCTCCGCCCGCGCCTCCCGCGCCGAAGACTCCCGGCATCGGCGAGTTGGTCGGGCGCATCGAACTGCCCTTCCGCGGTCGGCCCGGGTCCAGGTCAACGCCGCCTCCGCCTCCACCTCCGCCTCCGCCGCAGCCGCGGCGTCCCGAGCCGCCCCGTGGGCGGACGGGGTTCCAGCAGGGTGGGCCGGGCCAGCGGACCTCCGGGTATCAGGGACAGCAGAACCGCTACGGCCCGCCCGGAGGCGGCCAGCAGCGTTCGCCCGTCCAGGGCGGTGCGGGACCGGGTGCGCGCCCGCCCGCGGGTCCGCCCCCCGCCAAGGGCCCGGTGCTGCCGGAGTTCATCGTGCCTCCCACGGGCAAGGTGATCAGCATCAAGCCGCCGATCATCGTCCGCGATCTCGCGGAGAAGCTCGGGGTGAAGGCCTACAAGATCCTCCATGACCTGATGGAGTTGAACGTCTTCGCGAACCTCAACCAGTCGGTGGAGGAGAAGGTCGCCGGGTTCCTGGCGGCGAAGTACGGGTTCCGGTTCGAGGTCGAGCGTCGTGAAAAGGGCGCCGGCCAGGTGCATGCGCCGGTGCGCAAGGTCGAGCTCGACCAGGAGGACAAGCCGGAGGATCTGAAGCCGCGTCCGCCGGTGATCACCATCATGGGGCACGTCGACCATGGAAAGACGACCCTGCTGGACGTGATCCGGAAGTCGGACGTCGCGGCGCGCGAGGCCGGCGGGATCACCCAGCACATCGGGGCGTACACCATCCAGGTGCCGCATCCCGAGCGGCCGGCGGACCTTCAGCAGCTGACGTTCCTGGACACCCCGGGTCACGCGGCGTTCAGCGCGATGCGAGCGCGCGGTGCGAACGTGACCGACATCGTCATCCTTGTGGTGGCGGCCAGCGAAGGGGTGATGCCCCAGACCGTCGAGGCGTTGAACCACGCCAAGGCGGCGAAGGTGCCGATCATGGTGGCGGTGACCAAGTGCGACCTGCCGCAGTCGAACCCGCTGCGGGTCCGGCAGCAGTTGCAGGAGCACGGGCTGGTGCCCGAGGAATGGGGCGGCGAGACGATCTACGTCGACGTTTCGGCGCAGGCCCGGACGGGCATCGACCAGCTTCTTTCGATGCTGGTGCTCCAGGCCGAGGTCATGGAGCTCAAGGCGAACTTCAAACGGCGCGCCAAGGGCAACGTCGTCGAATCGGGACTCGAGCCGGGCGGTCCGACCGCGACGGTGCTGGTCCGCAAGGGCACGTTGAAGCAGGGCGACGTCATCATCTGCGGCGAGTACTACGGCCGCACGCGGGCGCTGATCAACGAGGAGGGCAATCGGCTGAAGGAAGCCGGTCCGTCGGTGGCGGTGAAGGTGCTCGGCCTCAACGGCGTTCCCGAGGCGGGCCTCGAGTTCGTCGTGGTGGAGAACGAACGCAACGCCCGCGCCCTCGCCGAGGAGCGCGAGCTCAAGAACAAGGTGGCGGCCCGCGAACGGGGTCCGAGGGTCACCCTGGAGAACCTGCTCTCGGTCATCGAGCAGCAGTCCGCCAAGGTGCTGAAGGTGGTGGTGAAGGGCGACACCCAGGGATCGGTCGAGGCGATCGTCGAGGCGCTGAACAAGATCGAGAGCACCAAGGTGAGCCTGGAGATCGTGCACAGCGCGGTCGGCACCATCACCGAGAGCGACGTCCTGCTGGCGGCGTCGTCCAAGGGCATCATCTTCGGTTTCCACACCCGCCAGGACAACGGCGTGCCCGCGGCGGCCAAGCGGGAGGGTGTGCAGATCAAGCAGTACGAGATCATCTATGAGCTGATCGACGAGGTCCGCCAGGCCATGGCCGGCCTGCTCGATCCGGAGCTCAAGGAGATCACCATCGGCGCGGCCGAGGTCCGCCAGATCTTCGACCTGTCCAAGGGCGGGCGCGTCGCGGGCTGCATGGTGCTGAACGGCCGGATCATCAAGGGCAAGGCACGGATCGTCCGCCGCAAGGAGGTCATCCACGACGGTGTCATCCAGACGCTGCGCCGGTACCAGGACGAGGTCGCCGAGGTCCGTTCGGGCCTGGAGTGCGGCATCCGCGTCTCCAGTTTCGAGGAGATCCAGACGGGCGACATCGTCGAGGCCTACACGGTCGAGAAGGTGGCCCAGCAGCTGTGAGTTCCTCCGCCGTTCTCCCGGTGCGGCTCGCCGTTCCGGGGGACGGTTGGTGGGAGAGCCGCCCATGCGTCGAATCCGTTACGAACGCGTCCGGGAGCTCCTGAAACGGGAGCTCGGGGAGATCATCCGGCGCCAGATCCCCGTCGCCCACGGCGGGGTGGTGTCGGTCAACGACGTCGGCCTCGCCGGCGATCTTCAGTCCGCGAAGGTCTTCGTCAGCATCATCGGCACCCCGGAACAGAGGATCCAGGGCGAGGAGCTGCTTCGTCAGAAGACGATCGCCATCCAGAACCAGCTCGGGCAGTCGGTGGTTCTCCGGAACACCCCGCATCTGCGGTTCGTGATCGACGACTCGATCGAACGGGGAAACCGGGTGCTGGGGATCATCGAGGAGATCGAGAAGCAGCCGCCGGAAACCTGAAGATGATGAGTTCCACCGAAGTCCCGGAAGCCCTTTCCGCGATCCTTGCCGCCCTGAAGGGCGCCGGTTCCATCTGTGTCGTGGGTCATGTCCGGCCCGACGGCGATTGCGTGGGGTCCCAGCTCGGTCTGGGCATGGCGCTGCGGGCCCAGGGCAAGGAGGTCGTGGTGTGGAACGAGGACGCACTTCCCCGGAAGCTGGCGTTCCTGGATCCCCAGCGGCTGTTCGGCACGCCGAAGGCCCCGCGGCCGTTCGATGTCGTGGTGGCGACCGATTGCGCGACGCTGGAGCGGCTGGGGCGGGCGGGGGAATGCGCCGCGGAACGCCGGCTGCTGATCAACATCGACCACCACGCGAGCAACACCCAGTACGGCGACCTCAACTGGGTGGTGCCGGACGTGCCATCGACCGGCGAGCTGATCCTCCAGTTGCTCCGGCACGCGGGCTGGGCGGTGACGCCGGCGATTGCGAACTGCCTGTTCGCGGCGATTTCGACGGACACCGGTTCGTTCCGGTACGCCACCACGCGGCCGGCGACGTTCCGTGCGGCGGCGGAACTGGTGGAGAGCGGGGCCGACCTCGGGCGCATCGGGCATCACGTCTACGACTCGCATCCGATGTCGAGGTTCCGGCTGCTGCGCCACGTGTACCGGCAGTGCCGCCTGACCCACGACGATCGCATCGCCTATTTCTGGCTGCGACGCATCGACTACGTCCGGTCGGGGGCCGAGCGCGAGGAGAGCGAGGGGTTCATCGACCACATCCGTTCGATCGAGCCGGTGGTGGTGGCGTGTGTGTTCGAGGAGGCGGGCGACGGGGTGGTGCGGATCAGCCTGCGATCGAAGAGCGACAAGGTGGATGTGAACGCGGTGGCGGCGCAGTTTGGCGGCGGGGGGCACAAGGCGGCGGCGGGTGCGCGGATTTCGGGCACCCCGCTGGCGGTCCAGCGGCGGGTGCTGAGGGCGCTGCGGCGGGCGGTGGACGCGATGGGGGAGGAGACTCGATGACAAGGGGTGACGGGCGATGATGGCGACGACGATTCAGGCGATGGACGGGGCGCTGCTGGTGGACAAGCCGGCGGGGCTCACCTCACACGATGTGGTGGACCGCCTGCGGCGGCATCTCGGGGTGAAGAAGGTGGGGCATTGCGGGACGCTGGACCCCGGGGCGACCGGGCTGCTGGTGATCGTGCTGGGTCGCGGCACGAAGCTCTCGGAGATGCTGATGTCCTCCGACAAGGTCTACGGCGGGGTGATCAAGTTCGGCGAGGAGACCTCGACGTACGACGCCGACGGCGAGCTGGTGGCTTCGCTGCCGGTGCCGCCGATGAGCCTGGACGAGCTCAACGAGGCGGCCGCGGCGTTTGTGGGGGACACCATGCAGATGCCGCCGATGGTGTCGGCGGTGAAGGTGAAGGGCGTGCCGCTGTACAAGCACGCGCGCAAGGGGGTTGAAGTGGAGCGGGAGAGCCGGCTCGTGCATGTGTACACCTTCCGGTTCCTGTCGTACGCCGAGCCGCTGGGGGAGTTCCGGCTCGCGTGCACGAAGGGGACGTACGTTCGTTCGATCGCGCACGACCTGGGCGGGAAGCTCGGGTGCGGGGCGCATCTTGCGAGTCTGCGCCGGCTGGATTCCGGCAGGTTTTCGGTCGCGGACGCGCTGCCGTTGGCCGACCTGATGGCGATGACGCCGAGACAGGTCGAGGAGCGGGTCGTTCCCTTTGCCAAGCTGGTGCAGGCATGAAGATCCTGTCCGAAGCCGGGAGTCTTGGGGAAGGCGTTGGGCCGGTTCACCTGGCGATGGGGGTGTTTGACGGGGTGCATCTGGGGCACCAGATGGTGATCCTTCAGACGATCGAGGATGCCCGGCGGTCGGGTGGGACGGGGGTGGTGGTGACGTTCGACCGTCATCCCGCGGTCGTGGTGGATCCGGCGAATGCGCCGGGGATGATCCAGCCCCTGTGGCGGAGGCTGGAGCTGATCGAGGAACTGGGGGCGGACGCGGCGCTGGTGTTCACCTTCGACGAGGCCTTCAGCCGGCAGCCTGCGGAGGCGTTCGTGCGGCGGTTGCGGGATGGCCTGGGGGGAATCGCCGGGGTTTGTGTGGGGGCGGGTTTTGTGTTCGGTCACCGGCGATCGGGCACCGTGGAGACCCTGGCCCGGATGGGGGCGGGATTGGGGTTTGCGGTGCAGGGGATTCCGCCGCTGCAGCTCGGGGGCGACGTGGTGAGCAGCAGTCGGGTGCGTGAACGGATTGCGGCCGGGGATTTTTCGGAGGCGAGCCGGCTTCTGGGGCGGCCGTACGAACTGGCCGGGGAGGTGGTGGCCGGCGACCAGGTGGGGAGGCGGATCGGTTTTCCGACGGCGAACCTCGAAGTGGAGGGGATGCTGCTGCCGCCGCGCGGGGTGTATGTGGCGGTGGCGAGTTCGCGGGGTTTTCGGAAGCCGGCGGCGGTGAACATCGGGGTGCGGCCGACCGTGGACGGCAGGCCGGGGGCGGTGCGTGTGGAGGCGCATCTCCTGGACTTCGAGGGGGAGATCTACGGCGAACGGATCGCTTTGGATTTCCGGCGGTTGCTCCGGGAGGAGGAGCGGTTTTCCTCGGTGGAACGGTTGGTTTCCCAGATCGAGAAGGACGTGGACGCGGTGCGGCGCTGGGCCAGAAATGGGGGATTGCCATGAGGCGACCCCTCCCTATAGTGCGCCACGTGAAGCGAAATCGTCTTTACGCCATGGGGCTGCTGATGGCCGTGGCCGGGCTGGTGGGGACCGGTTGCGGCGGCGTCCAGGGAAGCCACGGCGTTTCGCCGGCTTCGTTCTTTCTTCCGGGCCTGATTCACCACGAGGTCCAGGAGCCGCGTCCGGACGATGCCGCCCCGCTGCCGGGTTCGCTGGAACCGGGCGTCACGGTGGCCGCCGCCAAGCCGGTCGCCGGCTAGGGCCGGTGTCCGCCCTTCCCCCATTCATTTTCATTCCCCGCTTCCTTTCCTTCACGTTTCGATCCGTCAGCCATGCGATTTCCCCTTGCGCTCTCCCTCAAGATCACCCGGCACATCGTCAAACATAAGGTCCTGCGCACGCCCAAGTTTGCGATGGTCCTCCAGTTGGAGCCGTTGCACACCTGCAACCTGACCTGCACGGGGTGCGGGCGCATCCGGGAGTACTCGACGAGCCTGAAGGACATGGTGCCGCTGGAGCAGTGCCTGGCGGCGGCGAACGATTGCGACGCGCCGATGGTGTCGATCTGCGGGGGCGAGCCGCTGATCTATCCGAAGATCGAGGAACTGGTGGCCGGGCTTCGCGCCCAGGGGCGAATCCTGTACATCTGCACCAACGGCGTCTTCATGCGGAAGAAGATGCGGGAGTACATGGCGTCGGCGTACTCGCCGGCCATGGAACCTGCCCTCGGCCGCCTGGTCAGCGAAGGACTGGTGTCCGAGAAGGAGGCCGAACAGATCCGCAAGGCAGACGACGCGGCGCGGTCCAAGATCACCATCGCCCCGTCCAAGTGGCTCTACTGGAACGTCCACGTGGACGGCCTCGAGTACACCCACGATCTCATCGTCGAGCGCGAAGGGGTGTTCAAGGAGTGCGTGGCCGCCATCAAAATGGCCAAGATCCTAGGCTACCAGGTCGCGACCAACACCACGGTCTACAAGGAGACCGACGTGCAGGAGCTGGAGGAGATGTTCAAGTACCTCTCCTGGCTCCAGGTCGACGGACACACGATCTCCCCCGGGTACGACTACGACGCCGCCAAGAAGGACATGGCCAAGCGGTTGGGGCGCGATCCGAAGGACTTCTTCCTCACCCGCGAACTGACCCGGGAAAAGTTCAGGAACATCGAGCGCTGGGGGGAGTTGTTCACCATTTTCGGCACGCCGGTCTACCAGGAGTTCCTCGCCGGAAAGCGCGAACTCACCTGCACGGCCTGGGCCATTCCCACCTACAACGTGAAGGGGTGGAAGGCGCCCTGCTACCTGATGACCGACGGCCACTACGGGAGCTACGCGGAGATGCTCGCCAAGGTGGACTGGGAAAAGTACGGCGTCGTCAACGGCGTCGCCCGCGACCCGCGCTGTGAGAACTGCATGGTGCACTGCGGCTACGATCCCAGCGGCGCCCTCGGCACCAATTACCAGCGCGGCGACAACTGGAAGAACTTCCGCTACAACTTCTGGCCCAAACCGGCGCCGTACGCCGACGGCCACAAAGTCCACGCCTTCAACGGTGTGTCGATCGGGAAGGGGCATCTCGCCGAAGCCAAGGCCGTGGTGAACCGTGAACTCGCCGGCGCCAAGTCCGCCTTCGCCCGCGGCGGCAGCGGTGCCGCCACCGCCCCCGCCACGGAGGACACCTCACCGTCGGCCACCGGCGGTTCCTGCGGAAGCGGCGGCGATTCGTCCCAGCGCGATGCCCTTCTGGCCCGGATCCGCGAGAATGGCGACAAGACGCTCCCTCTGAAGTCCGAGTAGGATCGATCCAACCCTTTCAGGGATCCTCTGAAACAGGGCCCGTTCCCGCCAAGGGAGCGGGCCCTGTTCGCTTCGCGAACCTCCACCTGCCCGGCGGATGAACCCGCTCCCATTCGAGCCATCCACGCCGTGCGCCGTGCGCCCACGGAATATGCTCTGGCCAACGCCTGTCCGGATTGTTACCAGAGTCGCGATCCACGACTGAGCGCCCTCCGGGGAGGAGTGTTTGTTGGTCGTCATTGAATCGGCTACTCAAATGAAATCATCCATTGAATGCCGCGGGAGCGACGTCCCGCGAAGTTGCGTGGTGCGGCGACGCAGCCCATGCGGGTTCACCCTGATCGAACTGCTGGTGGTGATCGCCATTATCGCCATTCTGGCCAGCATGCTGCTGCCCGCCCTTGCCAAGGCGAAGGAGAAGTCCAACCGCATCAAGTGTCTCAACAACCTGCGCCAGATCGGCCTCTTCATGCAGTTGTACACCGACGACAACGACGAGAAGTTTCCCGGTCACCGCAACGAGGGGCTGCGCACCGAGGACGGGAACGCGTCGATGACCAACTGGTGGGGGCGGACCATCGTCGGATACGGTGACACCGCCGCCAGCAACTACTTCCGGTGCCCCTCCATCAAGGGCAAGCGCCGCGACCTGAATGTGACCTGGGAATGGCGGTTCGACCCCCACAAGGTGGGGTACGGCTACAACGCCTTCTTCCTGGGTGTTCATCCCTACGCCGCCCACTCGGTGAGCGTCGGGGGCGTCACCTTCGCCACCGCCCCCAACTTCCGCCGGTCGGCCATCGTGAGCCCGGCCATGAATGTCGCCGTCGGCGACGGCATGCCGAAGCCGGACGGCATGTGGAGCAGCAGTCTGTGGTGGCCGACCGCCGGCATGGCCGACAGCCCCGGTCAGAGCACGCTCGAGGGCGTCGACAAGACACGCCACGGCGGCACTGGAGTCGTGGTCTTCAACGACGGCCATGCCGAGGCCCGCAAGAGCGCCCTCATCAATCCCCCCGTCGATCCCGTCGCCGGCGGCCCCCGCGGTCTGATCAACTCCCGGTTCTGGGACCCGATGCAGCGCGGCGGAGATCGCTGACCCCGGCCGTCCTCCCCCTCGGCCCCGCCCGAGGGGCGGCCGAAACGAGCCCGCCGGTTTCACGGAACCTGCCTCCGTGAAACCGGCGGGTTTTTTGCGTCCGGTTCCCAGGCCCGCGGCCCGGGCCGGATTCCGGCCAACGTCAGTCGATCGGGATCACCCGGTAGAAGGTCCGCGACTCGCGCACGGCGTCGGGGTCCACGAACTCGAACTCCTCCCCGTCGAAGGTCCGGACCGTCCGCCACTCGCGGAGGTCGGTGCTCGCCTGGACCGCATAGTTGCGGGCGGCGCCCCGCACCTTCAGCCGGAAGCCGTCGCGCAGGGAGAATTCCGGGCGCGGATCGATCAGCGGCCGCTGCGACGACAGGCTCATTTGTTCGGAGGCGAAGCCGTCGGCGTGGATCGAGAGGCTCATGATGTCCTTCGTCGAAACCCCAGGCACCACGAAGCTGCCGTCCTCCCGGGAGAATCCGTTGATCGACCGGCCATCGGCCAGTGTCACGTTCACCAGCGCCGCCGACAAAGGCTCGGTGCGGCTGGCCAGCAGTTGGAGTCGGGCACCGCTGACAAGGTTGGTGATGAACCCGACGAAACTGATCCGACTGACCGCCTTGCGCCGCACGGTGAGTTCGGGATCGCCGAGGAGGAGGTAGCAGAAGGTGTTGTTGTCCCAGGAGGAGCCGCCGCCGGTGGCGACGTGGGAGATGCGCTCGGCCTCGGCGAGGGCGGGGGCGAGGCGGGTGAAGCCGCTCTGGTAGAGGGCGCGGAAGATGCCCTTGGAGCGTTCGTGGTTCTCGGTGGTGTAGCTGTTGACGCTGGCGCCCCAGTGGGCGACGGCGCCGGCGTTGGCGCGGCTCATCCAGAGTTCGGCGATGGAGTCGTTGTTGCGGATGCGGCCGTTCTGGCAGGCGATGGAGTAGACGATGGGGAAGGCGCGGTTGTTGAGACCGGAGACATCGGAGCTGTTCCAGCTGTCGCCGTAGTTGCTGGAACCATCCCAGCCTCCGACCCAGGAGGAGCCGTTGCCATGGCCGCGGTAGAGGACGTGGCCGGTGCCGTCGTCGATGGCGTCGGTGACGTCCTGGTTGACGGCGCGGGGCGTGGCGTTGTTGGCGGCGCCGGCGTGGAGGCGGAGGAAGGTGGGGGGATTGGCGTAGCTGCCGTAGGTGGCGATGGCGTTGACGGCGGCGGCGTACTTGGAGGGGTGGGAGGCGGAGACGCCGTTGGAGCCGTCGTCGTTTTCGCTGTTGGCGGCGAGGGTGGCGCGGAGGGGCCAGTCACCGGCGACGGGGCTGCGTTCGTAGGCGAGGATCTTGGCGAGCTGGTCGGTGAGTTCCTGGGCGGAGTTCACCGAGAGGCGGCCGACGTAGAGGCTGGGGAAGCGGTCGGAGCCAAGGACCTCGTAGACGTGGTCGGAGTCGCCGTCGTTGCCATCGGGACCGGCGACGACGCGGGTGGATCTGCCGGTGGGGATGACGTCGGTGTCGCCGACGAGGAGGACATAGACGCCGTGGCAGTAGTGCTTCTGGAAGTAGTCCTCGAGGAAGCGGTCGATGGCGGTGCGATCGGCGGTGACGTCATCGGTGGCGGCGTTGCCGACGTAGGCGAAGTCGACGTTGAGGCCCTTGGACTGCTTCCAGAGGGCGAGGGCGTTGAGTTCGTCGCGGTAGTCGCGCGGGGTGAGGATGAGGTAGCGGGCGCTGCGGGAGGCCTCGATGCGGAGGCCCTTGGTGGTGAGGGCCTCGCGGAGGGCTGGGCCGTTGATGAAGGGCATCTTGAAGATCCAGTGATCCCAGGAGAAGGGGCAGTCGAAGTCCTCGGCGCCACGGAGGTGCTTGATGTGGACCAGGAGGGTGGAGAAGACCTCGATGGTGGAGGGTTCGAGGACCTGGACGAGGGGGACACGGAGTTCGGCGGCGGCGAAGACGCCGGCGCGGGAGACCTCGGAGAAGGGGGTTTCGGAGCCGGTGAACTCGCCCTTGAAGGACTTGTAGAACTCCTCGTCGACGAGCTGGGGAGGGGTGTAGCCGAAGGTCTCGTTGGGATCGGGGCGGACCTGGTCGGAGCCCTCGAAGCCGGCGGGCATGATGGGGGCCTCGAGCTTGAGCTGGCGGCGGGCCTCGGGGAGGACCTCGAGGGTGAGGTCCTCGGGCTTGGACTCACGGGAGACGGCGAGGAAGCCGCGGAGGGTGGGGATGCCGGGGCGGGCGCCGGCGGGGTCGATGCCGAGGCGTTCCATTTCGGCGGCGGACTGGGGGTTCTGGCCGAGGGCCTTCTCGGGGAAGAGGGCCTTGGCGATGGAGATGGAGAGGGCGTTGCGGTAGCGGTCGGGGTCGAGGGGTGGATAACCGGAGTCCTCGGGGAAGTCGTACCAGCCGCGTTCGCCCTGTTTCTGGGGGAAGCCGAGGCCGTCGAGCCGGGGCTCGGGGAGTTCGACGCGGGTGAAGGTGCGGCCGGCGTAGGGTTCGGTGACGAGCCAGACGCCGGGGATATGGACGCCGAGGGAGGTGCCCTCGCGGTCGCTGCGGACGACACGGACGGAGCCGGGGGTGCCCGGTTCGACCTGATCATCGAAGGCGAGCCAGCGGCGGCCGACGGGAGGTTCGGTGGGCTTGGGGTTGACGGTGGCGGGGAGGAAGCCGTCGGCCTGGGCATCGACCTGGGCGAGGTCGTCGGGTTTGAGGGTGGGGAAGGTGACCTGGCCGTCGGCGTTGGCGAAGCCGTTGAGGCGGCGGCCGTCGGCGAGGGTGAGGTTCACGAAGGCGCCGGGCTGGGGGGCGCCCTGGACGTCGAGGACGCGGACCAGGAGGTTGCCGGCGGTGAGGTTGGAGATGACGAGGGTGAGGTTGGGGATGCCGAAGATGCGGCGCTTGCGCACGGTGAGTTCGGGATCGCCGAGGAGGAGGTAGCAGAAGGTGTTGTTGTCCCAGGAGGAGCCGCCGCCGGTGGCGACGTGGGAGATGCGCTCGGCCTCGGCGAGGGCGGGGGCGAGGCGGGTGAAGCCGCTCTGGTAGAGGGCGCGGAAGATGCCCTTGGAGCGTTCGTGGTTCTCGGTGGTGTAGCTGTTGACGCTGGCGCCCCAGTGGGCGACGGCGCCGGCGTTGGCGCGGCTCATCCAGAGTTCGGCGATGGAGTCGTTGTTGCGGATGCGGCCGTTCTGGCAGGCGATGGAGTAGACGATGGGGAAGGCGCGGTTGTTGAGACCGGAGACATCGGAGCTGTTCCAGCTGTCGCCGTAGTTGCTGGAACCATCCCAGCCTCCGACCCAGGAGGAGCCGTTGCCATGGCCGCGGTAGAGGACGTGGCCGGTGCCGTCGTCGATGGCGTCGGTGACGTCCTGGTTGACGGCGCGGGGCGTGGCGTTGTTGGCGGCGCCGGCGTGGAGGCGGAGGAAGGTGGGGGGATTGGCGTAGCTGCCGTAGGTGGCGATGGCGTTGACGGCGGCGGCGTACTTGGAGGGGTGGGAGGCGGAGACGCCGTTGGAGCCGTCGTCGTTTTCGCTGTTGGCGGCGAGGGTGGCGCGGAGGGGCCAGTCACCGGCGACGGGGCTGCGTTCGTAGGCGAGGATCTTGGCGAGCTGGTCGGTGAGTTCCTGGGCGGAGTTCACCGAGAGGCGGCCGACGTAGAGGCTGGGGAAGCGGTCGGAGCCAAGGACCTCGTAGACGTGGTCGGAGTCGCCGTCGTTGCCATCGGGACCGGCGACGACGCGGGTGGATCTGCCGGTGGGGATGACGTCGGTGTCGCCGACGAGGAGGACATAGACGCCGTGGCAGTAGTGCTTCTGGAAGTAGTCCTCGAGGAAGCGGTCGATGGCGGTGCGATCGGCGGTGACGTCATCGGTGGCGGCGTTGCCGACGTAGGCGAAGTCGACGTTGAGGCCCTTGGACTGCTTCCAGAGGGCGAGGGCGTTGAGTTCGTCGCGGTAGTCGCGCGGGGTGAGGATGAGGTAGCGGGCGCTGCGGGAGGCCTCGATGCGGAGGCCCTTGGTGGTGAGGGCCTCGCGGAGGGCTGGGCCGTTGATGAAGGGCATCTTGAAGATCCAGTGATCCCAGGAGAAGGGGCAGTCGAAGTCCTCGGCGCCACGGAGGTGCTTGATGTGGACCAGGAGGGTGGAGAAGACCTCGATGGTGGAGGGTTCGAGGACCTGGACGAGGGGGACACGGAGTTCGGCGGCGGCGAAGACGCCGGCGCGGGAGACCTCGGAGAAGGGGGTTTCGGAGCCGGTGAACTCGCCCTTGAAGGACTTGTAGAACTCCTCGTCGACGAGCTGGGGAGGGGTGTAGCCGAAGGTCTCGTTGGGATCGGGGCGGACCTGGTCGGAGCCCTCGAAGCCGGCGGGCATGATGGGGGCCTCGAGCTTGAGCTGGCGGCGGGCCTCGGGGAGGACCTCGAGGGTGAGGTCCTCGGGCTTGGACTCACGGGAGACGGCGAGGAAGCCGCGGAGGGTGGGGATGCCGGGGCGGGCGCCGGCGGGGTCGATGCCGAGGCGTTCCATTTCGGCGGCGGACTGGGGGTTCTGGCCGAGGGCCTTCTCGGGGAAGAGGGCCTTGGCGATGGAGATGGAGAGGGCGTTGCGGTAGCGGTCGGGGTCGAGGGGTGGATAACCGGAGTCCTCGGGGAAGTCGTACCAGCCGCGTTCGCCCTGTTTCTGGGGGAAGCCGAGGCCGTCGAGCCGGGGCTCGGGGAGTTCGACGCGGGTGAAGGTGCGGCCGGCGTAGGGTTCGGTGACGAGCCAGACGCCGGGGATATGGACGCCGAGGGAGGTGCCCTCGCGGTCGCTGCGGACGACACGGACGGAGCCGGGGGTGCCCGGTTCGACCT
>VFQN01001312.1_pt1 | contig 42136 bp, 37 predicted proteins | sample 3512371 | NCBI WGS metagenome assembly VFQN01 (sample SAMN10412370, study PRJNA504923) | tailings metagenome | isolation source: Replicate 2 from Balatoc abandoned mine | place: Philippines: Itogon, Benguet | collected 2017-08-28 | reverse complement strand
TGCCTCTCGCCGTATGGCATCGCGAGGGTAAACAGCGGCTGCCCGATTAGGTGACACGCGCTGATTATTAGGCTGACTTCTTGAAGTGACCGTCACACTCCCTCGACTTCTTCTTCAAGGACTAGCGTCCACGTCCTTCGAAGCGGAAGTTCTGCCCTAATGTCTTCTGGCAGGCGATCGTAAACAATCAAGATGTTATCCAACAATTCCTCACGTCCCCACAGACGTACGCGGAAGAACAGCTCATTGACGCGTCGACGCACAGCGATCGTGTAACCGCTCCACGACACTATGAGGCCATTGTCAGCGTGGGTGTCCTGTACGGCTCCGATCAACGCCTGAAGCGTCGGCTGGTCGACAATGTGGCTGCCAGACTTGACTTGTGCAACCAAGCGCGGGCTCTCCAGCCCGAGGGGCCCACTACCGGCTACTATGTCGATGCCGTTGTCTGCTCCGGGCGGCGATACGCGTGTCGTGTACCCTTGAGCCGTCAATACTGCCGCGACTAAACGGGTAAAGTCGTGTCCGGCGAAGACCGATGCAATCCGCTTTTCGATCTGATCACGAGCGATCTCTTCAAGATTGACGGGCCGGTCTAGCACTTCGTCCGCAACTTCGTTCTCAGCAGGACTAGAGCTGCCCGCTGCTACAAGCCCATCGCCAGGGTCACGCCCTACCCGCAGGACCTGCTCGACCCGGTTCAGTGCATCGTTCCGAGTGATTTCGCAAACCGTCATGAACGCGCCGAAGCTGTAAAGCAAGTCTTGACGGAAGACATCGCGGTTGAGGTCAGTCTTAAGCCACTCCACTGGCCGCTGAAGCTCGCCGTTGGGGCCTGGACGATAGGGGCCGCTAAAACGACCTATCGCAATCGTTGAAGTCGTCTTGAAGGGGGTGACGATCAAATCGCCCGTCTGGGCGACGTTGACGAACTGGTTGACCTGAGCGGCAAAGTTCTTGTGCGTGTTTGGCTTGCGGTCCGGGAAAAGTCGCGCCATCTCGGCGATCAGCGCATCGCGGGTCGTTAGATGGGAGATGTCCGTCGTCACACCAAAACCGATTGTGAGAACCCTCTCCTCAAGAGCGCGCGTCTCGAACTCGCCGTTCTTGCCTAGGCGCACGAGCCACAAGCGTGTCATCCAGCCTCCACCGTCGAGTTGAGTATGCCGCGGGCATCAATCATGCAGACGGCTTCGCCAATGCTCCGCGGTTGGGGGCGCGAGCTCACAGTCTCTCCCCGGCAAAGCTAGACTTGGCCCGCCTGATTCCACAAGTCGCCAAACGAGTCTGGAAAAGCCCTTAGCTGGGGACGCGGTGCGTGCTGCAGAGAGACCGACCACCACGAATCCGCACGCAATCATCGCCATAAATACAGTCTTTTCAGCATGGTCGGGGAAACGCCCATTGAACCCCTGACACTCTCGCCCGCCAAAGCTTGGCACCTCCGCCACTCTCCCCTAAACAAGACCTACACGGCACGGGGGAATCACATGCTGACTGGCGAGCTTCGCTCCAAAATCGACGCTGTTTGGAATGCCTTCTGGGCGGGTGGCATCGCCAATCCGATCGAGGTCATCGAGCAGATCACCTACCTGCTGTTCTTGCGGGGGCTCGACGAAATCCACACGCGCGAGGAGAACAAGTCCAACACGCTCGGCAAGCCGATGGAACGGCGGATTTTCCCTCTCGGCAAGGACGGCATCGGCAAATCGGGCGGCATCCCTTACGAGGACATGCGTTGGTCGCGAATAAAGAACCGCGACGCCGGCACGATGTATGAGATCGTTTCCGAGCACGTGTTCCCCTTTCTGCGCACCATGGCCGAAGAGGGCACAGCGCACGCAACGCACATGAAGGGCGCGCGCTTCACGATCCCGACGCCGGCTCTGCTGACCAAGGTGGTCGATCTCCTCGCCGACATCCCGATGGAGGATCGCGACACCAAGGGCGATCTCTACGAGTACATGCTGGGGAAGATCGCCTCCGCCGGTCAGAACGGGCAGTTCCGCACACCGCGCCACATCATCGCGCTGATGGTCGAGATGACCGCGCCGACGCCCAAGGACATCATCTGCGATCCGGCGAGCGGCACCTGCGGCTTCCTCGTCGCTGCGGGCGAGTACCTGCGCAGGAACCATCCCAAGCTTTTTCAGGAGAAGGCGGCACGGGACCACTTCCACGAGGAGATGTTTCACGGCTTCGACTTCGACGGCACGATGCTGCGCATCGGCACGATGAACATGACGTTGCATGGCGTCGAAAACCCGGACATCCGCTATAAGGACTCGCTGGCGCAGGAGCACGCAGGCGACGAGGATCGCTATTCACTGGTGCTCGCCAATCCGCCATTCGCGGGTTCGCTCGACTACGAAACGACGGCGAAGGACCTGCTGTCAGTCGTCAAGACGAAGAAGACCGAGTTGCTGTTCATGGCGCTGTTCCTCAAGCTCCTGAAGCCAGGCGGACGCGCGGCCGTGATCGTGCCAGATGGCGTGCTGTTCGGCTCATCGACGGCGCACAAGACGATCCGCAAGATGCTGGTCGAGGATCACAAGCTCGACGGGATCGTGAAGCTGCCCTCCGGCGTGTTTCGGCCCTACGCGGGTGTCTCGACGGCGATCGTGCTGTTCACGAAGACCAACTCCGGCGGCACGGATCATGTATGGTTCTACGACTGCAAGGCCGATGGCTTCTCGCTTGACGACAAACGCACACCGCTCCTGCCGGATGGCAAGGTCGGGCCACGGGTCGCGCTGACCGAGGACGAAGACGCGAAGAATAACCTGCCGGACATCGCTAAGCGGTGGGTTGCGCGGAATGGGACGGAACGCGAGCGAGCGCGGACTGAGCAGAGTTTCTGCGTGTCGAAGGCGGACATCGCGGCAGCGGGCTACGACCTCTCGATCAACCGCTACAAGGAAGTGGTTCACGAAGCCGTCGAGCATCGTCCGCCGAAGGAGATCATCGCGGAGTTGAAGGCGCTGGAGCAGGAGATCGCCGAAGGGCTGGAAGAACTGGAGGCGATGTTGTGAAGGCGGGAACCTTAGTAACTCTGTCGGACGAATGCGAGCTGATAACTAAGGGTACTACCCCTAGCACTCTCGGTTTCGAAGTCAGAAATGGAGGTATTCCCTTTGTTCGAGCGCAGAATCTCGTCGACGGTGCTATATCCGTTGCCGCTGATCCGCTCTTCATCGACACGGCAACTCACAACGCCCTCAAGCGTTCGCAGATACAGCCGCGAGATGTGCTGCTATCCATTGCGGGAACGATCGGTCGAGCGGCAATCGCCCCAGATGATGTGGTCGCGATGAACTGCAATCAAGCAGTTGCAATCATTCGCCCGTCACAGCGCATAGATCGGAGATTTCTTCTCCATTGGTTTGGCAGCAGCGACGCACAGTCGCAAGTGGCCAGAGGCAAAGTGACGGCGACAATCTCTAATCTAAGTCTCGGCCAGATTGGAGCGTTGAGAGTTCCCCTGCCGCCCCTCGACGAACAGCGGCGGATCGCAGCGATCCTGGACAAGGCAGATGCGCTGCGCCGTATGCGCAAGCGCTCGCTCGAACTCCTCGACACCCTCACCCAATCGATCTTTCTGGAGATGTTTGGGCAGGCTCCCGCTGAGGAGCTTGCGCTAAGAGACGTGGTTCGGTCGGGAACAATAGTTACATACGGGATTGTCCAAGCAGGACCTGAATTCTCTGCCGGGGTGCCATACATCCGCACCGGGGATCTTGTGGATGGCGAGATCCAGGTTGGGCAGTTGAGGCGAACCGACCCGACGATTGCTGACAAGTTCCTACGTTCCCGTGTCGAAGCCGGTGACATAGTGATGAGCATTCGTGCCACGGTAGGTACGACCGCAATGGTCCCCGAAGCGATCCACGGCGCCAACTTGACTCAAGGTACCGCTCGGATTGCTCCGGGCCGATTGGTCCTAGGCAGTTATCTTTTAGCTTATCTGAGATCCGATGATGTGCAGCGTTGGATTGCGGCCCAGGTAAAGGGAGCAACATTTCGCGAGATCACGCTTGCGCGATTGAGAGATCTGCCCGTTCGCGTGCCCTCAATAGCCTTGCAGAAGAAGTTCGAGCAGCGAGTCGGAACTTTGAAGCAAGTGAGCCGACTTGCCATGACGCAAACGAACATTGTCGATCACCTATTCTCCGCCCTCCAGCATCGAGCATTTTCCGGACAGCTTTGATCGGGCCCTGCAATGTCCAACTTCGCATTTCTCGCCGATGAATTTCCTGCCGTGCACGACGCGGCCTTAGAAGCAGAGAGGCAGGCGGCCGTTTCTCCCACCGCAGCAGCATTTTTCGCCGGCAAGGCTGTTGAGGTCGCGGTCAAATGGGTGTTTCGCTCCGATCCCAATCTCCGGCTCCCCTATCAGGACAACATCTCCGCGCTACTGCATGAGCCATCGTTCCGCCGCGTAGCCGGCGAGCCTGTTTTCACCAAGGCCAAGTACATAAATCGCCTGCGCAACCGCGCCGTGCACGAGGAACGCACCATTTCCGCCGACGATGCCACGGGGGCCGTAAAGGAGCTGTTCCACGTCTGCTATTGGTTCGCCCGCACCTATGGCCGCAAGAGCAAACCCACCGCCGGCCTCACTTTCGATACGTCATTTCTATCGCGCCGAGACGACGTTCTGAAAAGGGCTCTTGGTCATCTCCAGCAGCAGCAAGCCGAACTCGACGCCAAGAACGGTGAGCTGACCAAGCTCCTTGCCGACAAGCAGAGCCTCGATGCCGAGCTGAAGAAGCTGCGGGCCGAGGTCGATGCCGCGCGCAAGGCCGCCGAGGCGACGCCCGACCAGCACGACTACAACGAAGCCGAGACGCGCGACCGCTATATCGATCTGCTACTGCGCGAAGCCGGCTGGACGCTCGACAAGCCGGAGGACATCGAGTTTCCCGTAGAGGGAATGCCGAACAACGAAGGCAAGGGCTTCATCGACTATGTGCTCTGGGGCGCAAACGGAATGCCACTCGGCATCGTTGAGGCCAAGCGCACACGCAAGGATGCGCGGGTCGGCCAGCAACAAGCGAAGCTCTACGCCGATTGCCTGGAGAAGCGGTTCAAGCAGCGGCCGGTGATATTCTACTCGAACGGCTACGAGCATTGGATCTGGGATGATACGCGCTATCCGCCACGCCAGATCGGCGGCTTCTACAAGCGCGATGAGCTGGAGTTGCTGATCCAGCGCCGCACCAGCCGCCAGAAGCTCGCCGACACCCGGATCAACACGAACATCGCCGGACACAAGCGGCCGTATCAGCAGCGTGCGATCCGCTCCATCGCCAAGTCGTTCGAGGTGGATGGTGAGCGCAAGGCGCTACTCGTCATGGCGACCGGCTCCGGAAAAACGCGCACGGTCATCGCCCTTGTCGACCTCTTAATGCGTGCAGGCTGGGTAAAGCGTGCGCTGTTCCTCGCCGATCGCGTCGCGCTGGTGAACCAAGCCGTCGGCGCATTCAAGACACATCTGCCGGATTCGGCGCCGATCAACTTGGTCACCGAGCGGACGAGCGAAGGGCGCGTCTTCCTTTCGACCTACCCGACGATGATGAACCTGATCGACGGAAAGCAGGACGGCAAAGCCAAGTTTGGACCGGGCCATTTCGATCTGATCGTCATCGACGAGGCGCATCGCTCGGTCTACCAGCGCTTCCGCGCCATCTTCGAGTATTTCGACTCGTTCCTCGTTGGACTGACAGCCACGCCCAAGGATGAGATCGACCGGAACACCTATTCGTTGTTCGACCTCGAAGATGGTGTTCCGACGGATGCGTACTCGCTCGACGAGGCGATCGCCGAAGGTGTACTCGTGCCGCCCAAGGCGATCTCTGTGCCTCTTAGGATCGTGCGTTCTGGCCTCCGTTACGATGATCTGAGCGATGAGGATAAAGATCACTGGGACAGTCTCGAATGGGGCGAGGAGGAGATCCCGGACACAGTCGAAGCCGCGGAGGTCAACAAGCGACTGTTCAATAAGGAAACGGTCGATCTCGTTATCGCGGACCTCGTGCGGAATGGCATCAAAGTTGAGAGTGGTGACCGGCTCGGTAAGACGATTATCTTCGCCAAGAACCAGGCGCATGCCGTATTCATCGAAGCACGATTCAATGCTGCCTATCCGCACCTCGCCGGCCATTTTGCGCGAGTCATCACTTTCAAGACCGGGGCGTATGCTCAGACCTTGATCGATGATTTCTCCAAGAAGAGTACAGCGCCGCACATCGCCATTTCCGTCGACATGCTCGACACAGGCATCGACGTTCCCGAAGTGGTCAATCTGGTCTTCTTCAAGCAGGTCCGCTCCAAAACCAAGTTCTGGCAAATGATGGGGCGCGGCACGCGGCTGTGCCCCGACCTCTTCGGCCCAGGTCAGGACAAGGAATATTTCCGCGTCTTCGACTACTGCCAGAACCTTGAGTTCTTTGGGGCCAATCCGGAGCTGAAGGAAGCTGGCTCCCCGAAGTCTCTCTCCGAGCGGTTGTTTGTCGCGAGGCTCGATCTCGTTCGGACGCTGGACGAGAAGCGGGGTGATGCTGGCGGGTCTTCCGAGGAGGAGCGGCAGGAGTACGGCACGGAGAGCAGCGAGCACGGACCACGAACTGAGGAGGAAGTGCGTGCCAGTGCGCTGAAGCGCTGCAGGAGACGGTGGCCGGCGTAAATGCTGAGAGCTTCATTGTGCGTCAGCATCGGCGTGCGGTTGAAAAGTACCGCCATCCAGAGGCTTGGCAGACGATCGACGATGAAACCCACAAGGAACTTGTCGATGATGTTGCGCCACTACCTTCAGCGCTCGACCTCGGCAACGAGGACGCAAAGAGGTTCGACCTTCTGATGTTCTCGCTGGAGCTTGCGCATCTAAAGGGCTCGAAGCGCTTCGATGCACTCAAGAAGCAGCTTTTGGAGATTGTCGCCGCACTCGAAACGCAGATGGCCATTCCCGCGGTGGCGCAACGTGCAGCCTTGATTGAAGAAATCCAAACCGAACCATGGTGGGAAGGCATCACTGCCCCGCTCTTAGAGCTAGTCCGTCTGCGGTTGCGCGATATCGTGCAGCATATCGACAAGTCTAAGAAGGCCGTCGTCTACTCGAACTTCCCTGACGAGATCGGTGAGGGCGTAGAGCATGAACTGCCTCAGGTCGGCGAGGCAGACTTTGCGCGCTTCAAGCAGAAGGCGCGGCACTTCCTGAAGGCGCACGAAAGCCACATAACGCTCCACAAGCTACGGCAGGGAAAGCCACTGACCCCGACGGACTTTGCCGAGCTTGAGAGGATGCTCTTGGAGGCAGGGATTGGCGGCGCGGAAGATATCGAGCGGGCCAAAGAGACGAGCGATGGTTTGGGGCGGTTCGTGAGGTCGCTCATTGGCCTCGATCGTGCCGCTGTGACAGAGTCATTCGGCGAATTCCTTTCAAGCGGGACCGCAACCGTCACCCAGATCGAATTTATCAGCATGATCATCGAGCACCTGACGGATCAGGGAGCTATGGACCCCGCGCTCCTCTATGAGGCCCCTTTCATCGACATTGCGCCAACAGGTCCGGAGCAGGTGTTTGATGTCGCCAGCGTCGAGCGGCTCATTGGCGTGATTGAACAGTTGAACAACAGCGCGGCCGCTTAGGCGTAAGCTAAGGCAGCGGCTAGCACTTGTCTCCCGGACTGCCACCCCAGAATGCCACCCCAATCAGAGCCAGATGCGTAGCAGAATCAACGAAATCAGCACAATAGCATCCGACTCCTGACCACCCTCCCGCCCCAGCCAATCTCCGACGCGGGCGTCCAGGATCAGCGCAGCGGCGGGGCGTAGAGGATGCCGCCCTGCGTCCACAGCGCGTTAACGCCGCGCTCGATACCGAGCGGCGTCTCCTGGCCAAGGTTGCGCTCGAAGATGTCGCCGTAGTTGCCGACCTGCGCGACGACCTTGGCGTACCAGTCGCGCGGCAGGCGATCCGATAGCGGCGGGATCGCGCCGGCTGTGGTGGCATCCGGCGGCGCCGAGCGTGAATGGCCCACCTCCTCGGCATTGATGAGCGCGAACAGCACCCAGCGCACGATGCTGGCCCAGGCGGTATCATCCTTGCGCACGACGGGGCCAAGCGGCTCCTTCGAGATCACCTCGGGGAGCAGCGTATGCGCGCTCGGCTGCTTGAGGCCCATGCGCTGCGCGGCAAGCGCGGAGCGATCAGCAGTGATCGCGTCGCACTTCTCGCCCTCATAGGCCGCCATCATCTGCGCGAACGTGGCAAACGTAACGATCTCGACCTTCGCCTTGCTCTGGGCGAGGAACGCCTTCGTGTTGGCCTCGGTCGTGGTCCCGGTCTGCACGCACACCTTGGCGCCCGCGATCTCCATCGCGCTGACCCAACCGCGTTCCGCCGGCGCCATGAACGACTGGCCGTCGTAGTAGATGATCCCTGAGAACTCGAGGCCGAGGCCGAGCTCGCGGCTCATCGTCCACGTCGAGTTGCGCGAGAGCACGTCGATCTTGCCGCCCTTGAGTGCATCGAAGCGCTCGTCGGCCGAGAGAGGGACGTAGTCTACGCGGTCGGGGCTACCGAAGATCGCCGACGACAGCGCCTTGCAGAAATCGACGTCGAAACCGCTCCAGGCACCCGCGGAATCCTTGATCGAAAAGCCGAGCAGGCCCTGACTGACGCCGCATATGATCTTCTGACGCTTCAGCACCACATCGAGCGTATCGGCGCGTGCTGCGCTCGCAATCGGCAGTGCGAGAATCAAGACTGCAGAATACAGAGCCGTGACCAGTCGGCCGATCTGGCCTCGGACATTCCTGGCAATAACTTCAAACATCATGCGCCCCCCAATCGGTCTCACGGGCTCAGGTCGAATACGCGAGTATGCCACGGGTCGGTCTCGCGCTGAGCGACGCGCTCGACCGGGACCGGCTCGCGATCGTATAGATCGTCACGGAAATGCGCGGGGCCGTCGCCGGTGCTCCATCCCGTCAGATACGTGAAGTGGACGGGAACGGGTTGCTCGAGCTTCAGCGTCGCCCGCTCGCCGGACATCATCATCGGCTCGAGCCGGCGGCGCACAGCTTTCTCGTCTTCGCCGATCAACAGGCCGGCCAGTGCGAAGATATTCTGGACGCGCACGCAGCCTGCGCTCTGCGCGCGGTTGTAGCCGTCGAACAAGCGCTTCAGCGGCGTGTCGTGCAGGTAGACCGTGTGCTTGTTCGGCATGTCGATGCGGACGAGGCCGAGCGCGTTCTGCGGGCCGGGGTCCTGGCGGAAGACGTAGCGTGTCGCCTGCGGCGCGAACCAGTTGACCGTCGCGGGATCGACCTCCGCGCCGCCCCACGCCGAGAACACGCGGATGCGCTCACGCTCGAGATAGGAGGGATCGCGCTGGATGGCCGGAATGACCGCGCGCTGCGCGATGCTCGGCGGCACGTGCCAGTAGGGCATGAAGTCGACGGCGCGGATGGTCGCGCTGAGATCCGGTGTCTGCGTCACCGGCTTGCCGACGACGACGCGGCTGTAGAGTTGCAACCGTCCTGCAGCGTCCACGGCCTGCAGCTCGAAACTCGGCACGTTGACGAGAACATAGTGCCGGCCGCTCGTGTGCGGCTGCAGCGCGCTGATCGACTCGACGCTGCGCGCGAGTTCCGCGGCGCGCGCTTCCGCAGGCACGTTGAGCGAAGCCAGCGTCTCGCCGTTGAGAATGCCGGTGGCGCGCAGGCCGTGACGCTGCTGAAAGTCCTTGAGCGCTGCCTCTACGGGCCCATCGAAGTTCGAGCCGGAGCGCGGTACGCGGTAGCCTTCCGCCGCGAGGCGCACACGCAACAGCGGCACGCGCGCATCACTGTCGCCGCCTCTGAGTTGCGGGCCCTTCGGGATCGCCGGCCAGCCGCCGTTCGCAGCGATACGACGATAGGTCTCGGCGGCAGCGCGTGCGGCATCGAGAGAACGGCCGCCGGCAAAAGGCTCGAGCGACGCCGCCGCTGGATCAATTTCGGGTCTCGGACGCGACGTACCCGGACCTGGCGCGCTCTTGAATGGATTCCATTCCTGCGCGACGACCATCGGCGCGAAAACCACGGCACCGAGCGCGACAAAGCCAGGGGCGAGCCGCCGCAGAAACCTCAACTGAACTCCACGCGTCATCTGCATCCGCCACGATCAAACAGCACAATGTGGACACGCCGAGGCCGGCAGCCCTGAGCTTACCGTGTGCGGGTCGGAGGATTCGTCGCCATCGCCGTCATAGTTAATGCTGGCGTCAGGTTCACATCGCGATGCTGATGACATAAGTGCCGCCAAGCCACAGGTGCCGTGACGGCGCGCGCATTGTCCACACGTCCTGATCCGGCGGCCTCTGGCGATGCGCGTGCTCGAGGGATAGGGTCGCGCCGCTCTCAATGGCCTTTGCGCGGCGAGGCTCGCCATGAAACTATCCGCGAAACTTCCTGCTCTCCTGATCGCTCTTTCGCTCACCGCTTGCGCACAGGGCCGACCAGTCGTCGTCGCCGCGGTTCCGCCGCCGGTCATGGTCGGTCCACCGCCTGTTGTTGTCGGTCCGCCGCCGGTGGTGGTGCGCAGGCCGGTGTTTGTCGATGGCCCTGTCGTCGTGGCGGCGCCGATGCCGCGGCCGGTCGTCGTCTACCGCCGCCCGCCGCCGCGCTTCGTCAGGGTCGCTGATGGGCGGTGCTACAGGATGAGCGGTCACTTCCGCAGAGATGGAAGCTGGGTGCCACCGCACGTTCGCTGCAGGCGATGAGATCGTGAGACTGTACGGGACCGGTGGTCCTATTCCTTCTTGGCCGCCGACTTCACGAGCTTGGCGCTCTTCGACTTCTTCGCGCCCTTGGCATTCTTGGCACCCTTAGCCGGCGCATCGTCGCCGCCGAAGCTGAAGCCCGAGAACAGCGACGAGATCGGCGCGTTGGTGTTAGCGCCGGAATAGTTCGAGACCACGCGGACGGTGGTACCGATCTTGGCCAGCGTCGCGAGATGGACGACGTGCTGGTTCATCATCCGGAAGCAGCCTGACGACGACGCGCGGCCGATCGTGCGCTCGTTGTTGGTGCCATGGATGCGATAGATGGTGTTGCCGAGGTAGAGCGCCTTCGCGCCGAGCGGATTGATGACGCCGCCGGATACCGTGATCGGCAGGCCGGGCTGACGCTTGTGCATCTCTGGCGGCGGCGTCCAAGACGGCCACTCGGCGACGCGGCTGATCTTCTCGGTACCCGTCCACGTAAACCCGTCACGCCCGACCGAGATCGGATACTCGTACGCCTTGTTGCCCGGGAGGACATAATAGAGCTTGCGCCCGCCGGTATCGACGATGACGGTGCCGGGCGTCTCGTTCTGGCTCAGGTAGGCGATCGGCGGCGCCTCGGGCTTGATGTCGGGCTTCGCGCCGCCGTCCATGAACTTGGGATACTTGACGGGGTGCGCCGTGCGGAGCTGCTCGCGGCGCGCCTCGCGCTCGCGATTCTGACGTTCGATATCGCTCTGGAACGCCGGCGATCCACTGCCTGACCAGCTTTGGGCCAACACCTGGGATGCGCCCAGTACCGTGCCAGCGCCGACAATGACGCTGAGAAATGCCGATCGTGCAGAGTTCATCGCGATCCCCACGAAATCCTGTCACCCGTGCACGGTTCGAGAATCGCCGTGCTGCGGCCCCGCGCCTAACTAATCCCGAGTGCGGGCTAAGGACAAGGCGGCCGATCGGCCGCAGGCACCTACCCACAGGCAGGCGTGGGACTTTTGCCACTGAACGCCCGCCTGAAGCCGCCGGTCTTGTCGGCCAGATACTGCGCGAAGTCGTAGTTCGGACGTTCGAGGTGGCTCAGATGACCGGCGCGGGCGGCACCGGCCGACACGCCACGATAGACGCGCTCAGTACAGCCGCGGTCCTCGACGTTGACCTTGTCGAGCAGGGTCTTGACCTTGGCGAAGCTCTTGAGGGCATCGGGCGAGTTGACGAAGTCCGGCGACATGCCACCGCCGAAGATCATGTGCACCTGGCCGACGCCGCGCGGGTGCAGCGACAGGTACCAGAAGTAGCCGGGCGTGAGCGTAACCAGCATGCTCGGATAGACCGCGAGCAGGAACGTGGTGCGCCGCCGATCGCCCTTCATGCGCGTATTGTTTGGGTGCGCGAGGGCAATCTTCAGCGAGTCGTCCTTGAGGATCGTATGATAGTTGAAAGTCGGCAGGCCGGGCGGGCAGTCCATCTCCTCGAGTTTGGAAAGGCCGCCGATGGTGCCCGAGTGGCACATCGGCAGGTGATAGCTCTCCATGAAATTCTCGGCCAGGATCTTCCAGTTGGTGTCCCAGATGTGGGTCTCGCGGAAGGTCTCGACGTAGGTCTCCATGGCGTAGTCGTCGATCAGGCCCCGGACCTCGGCGAGATGCTCGGCGACCGGCGGCAGGTCAGGATTGAGCGTCACCATGATCCAGCCGAGCCACTCCTCGCAGCGCACCGCCGGCAAACGATAGTGCTCGGCGCAGAACTGGGTGTTGAGGTGCATCGCGGGTGCGGCGCGCAGCGTGCCGTCGAGGTTGTAGCTCCAGGCGTGATAGGGACAGACGATGACGCGCTTGTTGCCGGAGCCTTCGAGCAGGGTGGACATGCGATGGAGGCACACGTTCGACATCGCGCGCAGGTGACCATCGCCATCGCGGATGACAAAGATCGGCTGGCCGGCAAGCTCGTAGGTGACATAGTCGCCAGGTTTTTTCAGCGCATCTGCGCGACCAACCGTTATCCACTCCCGCGCGAACACGTCCTTGATCTCGCGCTCCAGGAACTCCGGGCTCGTGTACACGCTCGGCGGCATGGCGCGGGCGCGCTCGAACGGCTCACTGACGTTGGCGATCAGGTCTCTAACGGGCACCGACAAAGTCATGCGGGCGGTTCCTGGTTGCAGTCCGGCGACGTGTGGCGACGCTATCCGCTCCCGCCGACGCCGACAACGGCACAACTCACGTCGCGGTCGTGGTCACCTTGAGGCCGACGGCGCCGGTCGCGATCATCACGATGAACAGGATCTGGAGCAGTGTCAGCGACTGGCGCAGGAAGACCCATCCCAGAACCGAGACGAGCGCGATGCCGACTCCGGCCCAGATCGCATAGGTGACGCCCACCGGAATGCGCGTCAGCACGATCGACAGGCCCCAGAAACAGGCGCCGAAAATGGCAAGCGACAGAAGACCGAGCCCCGGCCGCGCAAAGCCCTGCGACTTTGTCAGGAGCAGCGTTCCCGTAACCTCCGCGACGATACAGACACTTAGTAGAACCCACGGATTCATCGCGCCACACCCTTGTCCAACCGGGCGGGGCGCCCGGATACCCGGCGCTTATCGCGCAGGCGCACGGTGGTGGGCAAGCAACAGCGGCAACGCGTGGTTAGCGGGCTCTATGCCGCGCGCTCGGGCAGCCCACGCGCTTCCACCTCATCGCGCACGACGTCTAGGGGATGGCGGAAGTCGACGATCGGCGCCAGGGCGCTCCGCATCCGCGACCTCAGCTCGCCCCGGGCACCGTTGAAGGCGGCGATCGGCGCGAAGGGCGCAGCGGTCTTCGCTGCCGCGGTCCCGTAGAGCGTCACGTACTCATCATAGTTGTCGAACGATCGACGATGCTCCTCGGCCGGCAGGAGGCTGTCGCAGGGCGCACCTTCGGCCAAAACCACATCGTGGTTGTCGAGCTCGACGTGGAAATAGTGGAGGACATCCGCCTCCGGCGCCACCGCCGCGAGCGTCGTGCCGTTGAGCAGATCACCTGCGTGAACGAGCACGCCGTTGAGGTAGAGCAGATGCGTACGCGAGACGTAGAGATCTCGATGCGGGCATTCGGTGGCAAGAGCGCCTCTCGCGATCCGCACCGGCACTGAGTGCTCGGGCCAGTGGCCATCGCGGTCGGGCCGCACCATTCGGCGTCCGATCCAGCGGATGGGGCGCTCCACGCCGTCGTGGGTCACCAGCAGGTCACCGATCGCGAGCTTTTCGATCGCTACCTCGCCTGCCGGCGTCAGTAGCCGCGTCCCCATGAGGAAGCAGTGTTGGTTGGTCGGCCCCTCGTGGTCTTTGGGGTGTTTCTTGCCGTGTTTCGGCGAATGCGGACCGAAGCCGGGGTGCCACGGGAAGGGACGCGCCATCGCTTCCGCCACACGGGTCGAGCCGACCGTCGCGATCAGCGCTCCTGCCGCCACCAGGCTCCTGCGGCTCAGTCGAAAATCTTTACGCTTTACGCGATCCGAGGGGGCCGGCGACCGGAACATGACGCAACTCCATCAAATCTGCTGCACAAAATTGGCACGCAATTTATCGCACGGCGAAGCCTGCGCCTGCCAAGTTGCAAATGAGCCCCATCCACAGGACGCTGCGGCGTGAAACGCGGGTGGTGCTTCGACCGGATCCGCCTCAACGGCAGATGAGAACCGGGATCTCGCTGTGCGTGACGACGCGGTTGGCCTGGCTGCCGAGCAGAAGGCGCGAGACGCCGCGACGCCCATGCGACGCCATCACGATGAGATCGCTGCCCCGCGCCTTTGCCGTCTCGATGATGCCCTCGGCGGCAAACTGATCCTTGACGTGGATCGTATCGCACGGAACGCCTTCGGCCTTGGCGCGTGCCGCGATATCCGTCAGCACCTTTTGCGCCGCCTCCTCGCACGCGCGCTCGTACTCCTCGATCGGGAATGGCACGCTGATTTCCGCGCTCGCGAAAGCCGTCCACGGGTCGGAGACGTTCACTGCCGTCACCTTGGCGCCGAGCGCCTTGGCGAGCTTCAAGCCGTGCATGACGGCCTTGCCGGCGAGCTCCGAGCCATCACTGGCAATCAGCAGGTTCTTGTACATTGGTGATCTCCTCCAGCCTGACGTTCCCACCACTTTATGCAGCACCGTGGCAGCGGGCACACCCCCGACGCCTTGATCATCGTCAAGCGGATCGTCACTCCGGGTCGGTCAGCCGCGCGATGAGGCGCCGATCGCGCTTGGTCGGCCGGCCGGCGCCGCTCGAACGCTCGCCATGGGTCGGAGGCGGCGCCAAGGATGGAGTGGCGCCCGGAGAAGGAGGTGGCGCGCGATCGATATAAAGTGTCTGAGCCTCACTCGCGGGTCCGCGACGGGTGCCAATTGCCGCGACTTCGAGAATGCGCACGCGCGGGCCGACCGAGATCGTGAGCACATCACCGATCCGCACCGTCTGGCTCGGTTTGGTCGTGCGCTCGCGATTGAGCCTGACCTTGCCTTCCTCGACCAGCGTCGCCGCCAGCGTGCGCGACTTCACCACCCGCGCGTACCACAACCACTTGTCGAGCCGGAGCTGATCGCCTGAATTGGCAAGCTGCTCGCTCTTGTCGGTCATGAAGAGCCCGTCTCGTTGCCCCGCTTCTCCAGCTGCAGCTTGAGCGCGCTCAGCGCCGCAAATGGCGAGTCGGGATCGGCCGTCGTGCGCTTCGGCGGCGCGGCTGACCGGGTCATGACATTCGGGCGATCATCGCGCTGCCGGCGATCGTCGCGCCGGCCCTCGCCGCCCGGCCCTCGCCCACCACCGTGGCGGCGATCGCGATCATCGCGCGGGCCCCGATCGGGACGACTGTCGCGGCGGTCTCCGCCCTCACGCTGTGGCGGGCGGCCGGCATTGTCGCGAGGAGCACCGCCTTCGCGTGCCTGTGCCGGCGCTCCGTCACGCGGGCGCTGCTCGCCTCCTCCGCGACGATGGCGGTCGCGATCGCGTCTGCCACCCCCCTCGCGACGGGGTTCGTCAGACTTCGCCTCGGCCGCAGGCGCCCCTTCGGCGCCGGATGCTGCGGCGGCTGGCTGCGTTCCGCCCTGCGAACCACCCTGACGCTGATCCGGACGACGGTTGCCGCGGTGATCCTGACGGCGGCGGTCCGGTCGCGTATCGACGGCGCGGCCCTCGCCACGATGGCGGCGGCGCGGACGCCAGATCTCGATTTCCAGCGTTTCCGGCGCCGCTTCAGGCGCGGCGGCCTCGACGGCAACTGGCGCAGTCGGCTCGGCCGCCGCATCGATAGCTGCGGGCTCGCTGGCAGGCTCGGAAGCCTCCACCCCGATCTCGGCAACCGGCGCCGGCTCGGTCGCCGCCAAGGACGCTTCCTCCGCTGCAGCGGCCGGTTCGGCCGTCACTTCGGGCTCCGGTGCCGCAGTGGCATCGGCCACGGGTGCCGCTTCCTCAGCGGATACCTCGCTTGCAGCCGCCGCGGCGTCAGCGGGGGCCTCCGCCGCTGCGGACTCCTCCGTCTTCTGCGCGACCGGCACGATCGGTGCCGGATCGATCATCGACTTCGGCGGCGTGCGGCGCTCGACATGGAAGCCGAGCGCACGCAAGACACCACCAAGCTCCTCCGCCGAGCAGCCGAGGATCGACAGCATCTCCGGCACGACGACGAACCCGCCGTCACCGGAAGAACCCTTCGGCCGCGCGCCGCCGTTACCAGGCTTCCACGCGATCAGCGGCCGGATCTGGTCGGACAGGCGCTCGAGAATATCCGTCCGCACCGCACGCGTGCCGCACAGATGGTAGCCGGTCGCGCGATAGTAGGCGGCAGGCAGCGCCGGATCAGCGATGACGGATGTGCGGCCGGCTTTCGGCGGCTCCGGTAGCGCGTCAGGCGACAGGTTGTGCTCACCGGCGTGCTTCAGCGCCCACAACGCCAGACGCAGCTCACCTGCCGCCGGCTTCAGCAGCAGCGGCAGGAAGATGTTGAAGGCGCCGAAACGCACGCCGTACTTGCGCAACTGCGCCCGCGCGTTCTGGTCGAGCGCGCGTACGTCCTCGGCGACCGTCTGGCGCTCGAGGATGCCGAGACCTTCCTTCAAGCGGAACGCGATGCCGCGCGCCATGCCGGAAAGATCCTCGGCCGTGCTGAGCTCGATCAGCGGCTTCAGTCGATCGCCGATGATCTCGGCGATCCAGGTATCGAGCCGCTGCTGGACGCGCTCCTTGTCGGGCCCTGTCAGGTTCTCGTCGGCGAGAATGACGACTTGCGGCTTCAGCGGATCCTCGCCCGCATCGAGCCGCGCGATCTCCTCGTCGCGCCACAGGATGCGGCCCTGGCGGGTGAGCTTGAATGCGTCCGTCTTGGCCGACGCGACGCGACGCGCGCGCATCGTGAATTCCTTGCCGAGCACGTGCGCCGCCGCATTTCGCGCCGCCTTGCCGTGGATGCCCTGGGCTTCGGCGTTGGCATCGGGCGAGAAGCGGAAGCCCTTGAGGCGCCCGACGTAGTGGTTCTCGACCATGATCGCGCCGTCGGCAGCGATATCGGCGTTCATCTCGTCCTTGTCGCGCAGACCCTTCATCAGTGCGCTGGTGCGCTTGTCGATGAAGCGCTGCGTGAGCTGCTCGTGCAGCGCATCGGAGAGCGAGTCCTCGATGGCGCGCGTGCGCTCCTGCCAGTGGCCGTGATCATCGAGCCAGTCGGCACGGTTGGCGACAAACGTCCACGTGCGGATGTGAGCGATGCGATTGGCGAGCGTGTCGATGTCGCCGTCGGTGCGGTCGGCGAGCGCGACCTGGGTGGCGAACCAGTCGGCCGGAATGCGCTCGGTTGGCGACATCAGGAACTTGTAGAGCGTCGAGATCATCTCGGCGTGACTTTGCGAGGAGATCTTGCGGTAATCGGGGACCTGGCAGACCTCCCACAGGCGCGCCACGGCCGCGGGCCCGATGGTACCGTTGCGGATGTCAGGGTCGGCGCTCACGGTCTCGAGCGCGGCCACGTCGTCGGCCATGCGCGCACGCTGCAGGCGCGCCTCGCGCGGCGCTTCACGCAGGCTGTCGCGAAGGCGCTCGATCGTCGCGAAGTCGAGATCGCGATTGCGCCACTGGAGAACCTTTACGCTGTCGAACGAGTGCGTCTCGAGGCGGTCGATGACATCGGAGGAGAACGGTTCGGCGTCGCCGGTGACGCCGAACGTGCCATCGTTCATGTAGCGGCCGGCGCGGCCCGCGATCTGCGACAGCTCGCCGGGCGTCAGGTCGCGGTGGTTGTGGCCGTCGAACTTGCGCGTCGCGGAGAAGGCGACGTGATCGACATCGAGGTTGAGACCCATGCCGATCGCATCGGTCGCGACGAGATAGTCGACATCGCCGGACTGGTAGAGCGCGACCTGCGCATTGCGCGTGCGCGGCGACAGCGCACCGAGCACGACGGCGGCGCCGCCGATTTGGCGACGGATCAGCTCGGCGATGGCGTAGACCTCGGCGGCCGAGAACGCGACGATCGCCGTGCGCTTCGGCAGGCGCGTGATCTTCTTCTGGCCGGCGTAGATGAGCTTCGAGAGGCGCGGGCGCGAGATGAAGTTGGCGCCGGGAATGAGATCGCTGATCGCCTCGCGCATCGTGCCGGCACCGAGCAGCAGCGTCTCGGAACGGCCACGCGCGTGCAGCAGCCGGTCGGTGAAGACGTGGCCACGCTCGGGATCGGCGGCGAGCTGCACCTCGTCGATCGCGAGGAAATCCACATCGACGTCGCGCGGCATCGCTTCGACGGTCGACACCCAGTAGCGCGGCCGCTCGGGCTTGATCTTCTCCTCGCCGGTGATCAGCGCGACATTGCCGACACCGACTCGGGCCGCGATCTTGTCGTAAACCTCGCGCGCGAGCAGACGCAGCGGCAGGCCGATGAGGCCGCTCTCATGGCCGAGCATCCGCTCGATCGCGAGATGCGTCTTGCCGGTGTTGGTCGGACCCAGAACAGCCGTCACATTGCGAATACGGGTCTCAAGCGGCATTTCCACTCCTGGGTCGTCTCTCGGTCGGCGCGTCTTGCGCCTGCAATAGCTGAGGCATCGCAGAGCGTTGTGCGCCAATCAAGCGAGGATTTCAGGGCAACCCGGAAATATTCAGGCCTGTGGCTGTGGGTATCGGGCCGGGCCTACACCATTCCGCCGCCCAGCGCACACCGCCTGCGCCGGGAACGTGCCCATGACGCAATCGCGAAAGGAGGCGATTTCAGGAAGAGCGCTAGTTCACGAACGCGATCTGCTCGTTCTGCGTCCGGATCTGGATGCTTTGGGCGCCGAGCACGATGGCGCCGGCAAACGTCGGCACGGTGATTTTGTGGGGAACGTAGAGCCCGGCGCTCGGGATTGCCCTGAAGGCGATCTCGATGCCCGACATGCGGCGGAGCGTCGTCGTATCCTCCTCGCGATGACCGGCGATCGGAACGATGCGTACCCGACAAACGCGCAGATTTCCTGCCGCTCCAGCGGCCTGCGCGGCTGGGATTGGCGCCTCTTCCTTGAACGAAAGGCTGAGATCGAAGCGCGACTTGCCGTCGAAGATCTGGAGCTGCTGGTGGCAGGGGTTGCCATCCCGCGGCCTGCTAAGCGCCAGCACGGCGCTCATCGGGTCGAGGACGCCGCGCATATGCGTTGGCTGAAGCGGGACGGTGCCGGGCGGCTCAGGCATCGGCGGCATGAGGTCGACCGACTGGACAGCCCCATTGCCAAATCCCATGCGGATCGAGCCGGTCTTGCTCCCGCCCTTGAAATCGAACGCGAATCCGGCGGGCTTCGGGGCATCGCCGGCGAGCGCGCCGGACACGCGCGTGACGCCGTTCCAGCGGACGAAACCGAGCAGCGCGGAGATGTCGGCGTTGGCGGTGGCGGTGTAGGTGCGGTTGTTGACGCTCGAATTGAACGAGAACTGCCCGACCTCGAGACCGTTGAAATGGATCTTATAGAGAGCCTGCACCTCGGCCGGCCAGGGCTCTGCCGCGTACGCCTGCGGTCCAGTAGCGATACCCGCCAAGGCCGCAATGCCGAAGGCGGCGGCGAACGTGGGTCCACGTACTGACTTCAACGTGAACGAGGTGGCCATAGACGCTGCCCCTGACTTAATGCTCACCGGACGCACAACTCACTGATATCGCGCAGGTTCCTGCCAATGCTGAGAAGCTGACCGGTATTTGCGTCGAATATGTGGTCGTGGTTAATCCTGCCAGCGCATGATTAACAAGCTCTTCGAAGCCGGACCATTTCGGTCAGCAAGGTAGAGACCGTCCTGAAACGCGGGACTGCGGCGTCGGTTCGATATTGTCAGCGACCTGATCGCATCACTTCAGGGGCGGGCCGCTCACAACGCCGAGACGATCGCGCCGATACCCGACAGCAGCAGAAGCGCAAGCAACGCGGCACGGAACGACCCCTGCGTGACGCGACGCGCGATCCTCCGTCCGGCGAGCGTTCCAAGATAGACCGGCACGACCAGCAGGAGCGCGATCCACCACACGCCTTCGCCCATCCCGGCAACAAACGCGTTCAGCGCGGTGACGAACAGATAGCAAAGGCCGAAGAAGGCGACGGCGAGCGCGCGAGCGTGGGCATGGGGCAGCGGTGCGCCGGCAAGATAGAGCATCAACGGCGGCCCAGGCATGATCAGCAGCGACGTCATCGCGCCGGAGATTGCCCCTGTCGCGTAGGCGAGCGGCGGCGTGCGCATCGCCTCGCCATCGGTATGAGGCGGCTCGGCGTGCGCGGGCGCCGCGCGCTCGAGCCATCCCGCCTCACGGACGATCAGGAGACCTGTAAACAGTAGGATGAGCACGCCGACGATCAGCTTCAGCGCGCGTACATCCAGGCAAACGAACGCGACGAGGCCGATCGGAGCGCCGATCGCCGCACCGAAGACCAGCGCCTTCATCAGCCGCCTCGGCACCATCCGCCACACGCCCGGCAACAACATCGCCGTTTGAATGAGATGTATGACGACGAGCACCTGTAGCGCCGCGTGCGAGTTCATCACCGCGAGGAATATCGGGGCCGCGACAATCGCGAAGCCGAACCCCGTTGCAGCCTGAACGACGGCGCCGCCAACCGCTCCCAGCGCCAGCAGCACGAGGCTGGTTGCGTCCATCACATCAGGCAGCTTTTCCAAAGAAGACGAATGCCGCGCCGGCCGCGATCAATGTGAAACCGATGAGATGGTTCCAGCCGAGGCTTTCCTTGAGCACCAGCACCGAGAAACCCGCGAAAACGATCAGCGTGACCACTTCCTGGATCGTTTTCAGTTGGGCGGCGGAATAGACTTGGTGGCCATAGCGATTGGCCGGAACCGCGAAACAGTACTCGACGAACGCGATCGCCCAGGAGACGACGATCACGAGCATTAAAGGCTTCGATTTGTAGTTGAGGTGTCCATACCAGGCGAGCGTCATGAAGACATTCGAGGCGACGAGCATCAGGACAGGCAGGGCGTAGGCCATCGGCCCGGCAGTCGGCATGGCAGATCCACCTTTTAGAGGGTACGAGTTTCGCGAGTTCAGCTCTTGTTGCCAGGCGGAGGATTACGCGGATCGGTTCGTGGGTCCACCGGACGCTCGTCGAGGCGTTCGAAGTCGCCTTCTATCACTGGCCCGCCTCCATCGTCGCCCCGCCCGCCGTCATGCCTGCCGTTACGTGGTGCGGGCCGGTAGATGCCGTCGTCGACCACGACCTCGGTGTGGATCGTGGCGCCGCCGAACATCCCCGCGGCCATCCGGCTCGCGAGAAAGTGACGGATCGGCGGCAACAGCAGCAGGAGACCCAGCGCATCGGTGATCAGGCCGGGCATGATGAGCAGCACACCCGCCATGACCATCATCCCGCCTTCGACCATCGCACCGACAGGAGGCTCGCCGCGCATCATCGCTTCCTGCGTGCGCAGCATCATCGCGAAGCCCTGGCGCCGAAGGACGGCTACGCCGAGCATCGCTGTGCCCAGCACTACGGCCAGCGTGAGCCAGAGACCCGCCCATTGCCCGAATTTCACGAGCACCGCGATCTCCGCCAGCGGCAGCAGCAACAGGGAGGCAAGAAATACCAGGCGCATGGGGTCACTTTCCTGCCGTAGTCTCAGCCGCCGCCGCGATAGTTATGAGCCCGCAGCGGATATGAACGCGCGCCTCTCTGCCTCATTAGAGGCCGCGCGGCCAGACAGCCTGGCGCGTCGCATTCCGGTTGGCTTCACCCCATGAATGCCGTAAGTTCGTGAACAATACCAGCGGCGGAAGTCCCGCCCGGTGCCTGAGCGCCCTGTGATTGAGCAGGTGGAGGCCTGGACCGGAGTGGTGGTTATTCCTACATCAGTGTGCATGCGCGTGCTGGCAAGAGGCCCAAAGTGGAAAGCGGCTGAAGTATGGACGGTAAGATCGACATCTTCACCATCATGTTTCTCGTACTGGCGGTGGTGATCATATTGAAACTGCGTAGCGTTCTCGGGCGGCGGACGCCCGATGACGAGTCGCGGATCGATCGCAACCGGGCGCAGGCTCTCGAGCGGGCCAAAGCCGCCGGCAAAGGTGCGAGCAACGACAAGGTCGTGGCCATGCCGCGACGCGATCGGCCGGAGCAGCCGGGCGAGGTGACCGCCACGGCAAGTGCCGCGGCCGAGGAAAAGGTGCGCACGTTCGCGGCCGGCGACAGCGGCCTCGCCGATGGTCTCCTTTCGATCTATCGTGCCGACAGCAGCTTCGAGCCGGACGGGTTCCTGAAGGGGGCGCGTCAGGCCTACGAGATGATTGTCACCGCCTTCGCCGAAGGCAACCGCAAGGCGCTGCGCAACCTCCTCAGCAAAGAGGTGTTCGACGGCTTTGCCGGCGCTATCAGCGAGCGCGAGGCGCGCGGCGAAATCATCGACCAGAGCTTTGTCGGCATCAACAAGGCCGACCTGCTCGAGGCCGAGCTGAAGAACGGCACGGCGCAGGTGACGGTCAAGTTCGTGAGCGAGCTTATCTCGGCGACGCGCGACCGTGCGGGCGCGGTGATCTCGGGCGACACGAAGAAGATCAAGGAAGTGGTCGACATCTGGACGTTCGCTCGCGAGGTCGCCTCGCGTGATCCGAACTGGCGTCTGGTGGCGACGCAGGCCCCGAACTGATCGGCGCCGAGCTAGAGCAACAGACTTTGAATTCACTTCAGTTCGCGACGAGGTGACGAGTGAGTTCAAAGTCCAAAGTTGCTCTAGAAGAGCTATGATTTTCAAAGCGTCTTGGGACCTTGAATGCGAAGCAGAGATCGCCCCAAACGTGGGTCGCATTTAAGGTCCGACGCTTTAGCCTGAAGTGGGGCGCCGGGGGGCGTTCCTTTTGGTGTCGGCGCGAGCCGGCGCCTCCGCGTTCGGGGGAGTAGCGTTGAGTTCAATCGACTGTCGCGCGAGACAGCGCTTGCGCGCCCGGTTCGTGGGCGCCGTGGTGATCACGCTGCTCACTGGCGCTAGTTTCGGCGTAGGAATGCCCGGAGAAAAGGGAAACGCCGACGTGCCGCGCGGAGCGCCAGTCACAAACGCCGCTACACCAGCATCGACGCGCTTCGAGCCCGTTGCCTACACCGATCTGCCGGGGTGGGAGACCGACGATCACCTCGCCGCCTTCAAGGCTTTCCTCGCCTCCTGTCCGCGCCTCAAGGCGGCCGCGAAGGCCGGTAACAAGGCTGGCGCATTCGCGATCCCTTCGGCGCTGCTGGCGGCGTGCGATGCCGCGACGAGCCTGCCGACACCGGTCACCAAGGTCGCCGCGCGCGCCTTTTTCGAGAGCACATTCACGCCCCACCGCGTCGCCCATGCCGCTCCGCAGGGCCTGCTGACCGGCTACTACGAGCCCGTGCTCGAAGGCTCGCGCGACAAGACCGATCGCTTCGCGACACCGATCTACCGCCGCCCCCCGGATCTCGTGAACATGGTGCACGAGGCCCAGCGCGGCGCCAAGGCCGACCAGCTCACCCACGCCCGCAAGACCGCAGCCGGGACCGAGCCCTACTCGACCCGTGCCGAGATCGAAGGCGGTGCGCTCGCGGGCAAAGACCTCGAGTTGATGTACCTCGCCGATCCAGTCGACACCTTCTTCATGCACATCCAGGGCTCGGGCCGCATCCGCCTTACCGATGGCTCGACGGTCCGCGTCCACTACGATGGCAAGAACGGGCACCCCTACACCTCGATCGGGCGCTACTTGATCGATCAGGGCATCCTCGCCGCCGACAAGATCTCGCTTGGCGCGCTCGGCAAGTGGCTGCGCGCCGATCCCAAACGTGGCAGCCACGTGATGCAGCAGAACGCGTCGTTCGTGTTCTTCCGCGAGTTGGCAGGCGACGAGGCGAGCGGGCCACTCGGCGTGCTGTCGATCCCGCTGGTCGCCGGACGCAGTCTCGCCGTCGATGCCGGCGTGCACGCGATAGGGACACCCGTCTATGTCGTCTCGCCGACGCTGACGCACCCGAGCGCTACCGCCAAGAAGGACGGCTTTCGCCGTCTGATGGTCGCGCATGACGTGGGCTCGGCGATCCGCGGGCCCGAGCGCGGCGACATCTACTTCGGCTCGGGCGACAAGGCCGGCAAGCTGGCCGGCGTCACCAAGCATCCCGGCAACTTCTTCGTGCTGCTGCCGGGCGCCATCACCGCCGCGACGAAATCGAAGCCGGCGCAGACGCGCCGGGCCGCGCAATGACAAAGCGGCCGCGCGACGGCCGATCCGACGATGCCGACCCGGAACCCTCCAGAAAGCGCACGGCGAAGGGCACACCCGCGCCCGATGAGCTCGACCTCTGGCGCTACACGATGCGGGCGGTCAAGCCGCTAAGGAAAGCCAAACCGAGGGTACCCGAGGTCGGCGCAGCGGCAGAGCCTCAACCGAAGCCCCGCCCTGTCGCCGTCGTCAAGCGCCCTCCTCTCCCAACACCCGCACCCTCCCCCGTCAAACCCGCCGCCACAAAAACGCTGAAGCCTACGCCTCCCCAGTCCCCGCCACCGCTGGTCCCGATCGAACGTCGCAAGGCGCGCAAGATCGCGCGCGGCCACGTGGAGATCGACGACCGCATCGACTTGCATGGGCTACGGCAGGTCGACGCCGAGCGGCGGCTGCGCGCGTTCCTTCTGTCGGCACGCGCGCATGGCCTGCGCACCGTCCTTGTGATCACCGGCAAAGGCAGCGCGCGCGGGAAAGACGACCACGATCATCTGGAACGGAGCGCTCCGGGCGTCCTCAAGCGCAGCGTGCCGCTATGGCTGGAGCAACCGGAGCTGCGCGATTGCGTCGCCGGCGTCGCGCCCGCCCACATCCGCCACGGCGGCGACGGCGCGCTCTACATCCACATCCGCAAGCCGCGCGGGCGGGGGTGACGACCCTGAGCTGTTTCACGCCTGACTGCACGAGCGCAGAGCGCGCCTACGCGAATGAACCAGCCAGGAAGGCCGAGCTTTCGCGCCTTGCGAACCTGCCGGAGTCTTTGGGCTAGGAAGCGGCGTTCGAACGCCGCATCCTCGTAGTCACTGGGATCGAGGCTCGCGAGCTGAAGTTGCACAGCCTCGGCAATCGCCGCGCCGTTGGGCAGGCGCCGCGCGAACGCTATCTCCTGGCGCATGCAAATGGCCTCCTCGCGCACCCGCGACGCGGTCTCATACCGGAAGCCCATGTGCCATAGGCGGGCGTGCGTGGCCTCGTGCACCAGCGCAGTCGCCAGCTCTTCCGGTTGCGCATCGGATTCGATGTAGCCCCGATGCACTCTACAGCTCATCGTGCTCCAATCGAATTCGGCAACGCTGCTGACGCTGCTGTCGTTCACCTGAACGCCGCCGGTTAGAAATCGTCTGAGCACGCTGAGCCGATAGGGATCATGTGTTCGGATCAGTGCAATTGCGGATCTCAGGCGGACGGCGATCGGCTCCCATTCCGCCGCAACAATCGTCAGCGTGATGCCGTCGGCAATTTCAACGTGAGTGATCCGCCGCCGAAGCCAATCGCCGATCACATCGCTCATGTGCCGGTCGCCCCCGTTCCGCCGCTCAATGCAGCTTCGGCGTGACGCTGGTGCCACGCGTTTCATCGTACCATTTCAAGTAGGCCTTGGCCCACGCGTACCATGCGCGCGTATCGCGCTCCGGATCCGAGGCGTTCGCTTCCACGTCCTTGAAAATGTCCCTGTACTTCGGAAATAGGCGCACGATTCCGCGGCAGACGCGGAGATAGAAACCTGGGACCTTCGGCAGCGGCTCGGGATAAGCCTCGAGTGCTCGCCGCGCGAAAGCCGCAGCGGTGTCGTGCTCGTCCTTCATCGCGTGACATTCGCTCAGCAGCTTGAGGCTGAAGAAGCTGTTGGGGCTGATCGCCAGCGCTTTGTTGAGTGTCTCGATCGCATCCCCGGGACGGCGCGCGCCCCAGTGGCAAAGTCCGATACGCTCGATGAGGTCGAGCCGGCTTACATCGTCGGTCGCCGCCGCCAGCCCATCAGCGAGAATCGCAATCGACTGATCGAAATCTCCTCCACCGGCCAGGCGGGCGAATCTCATTTCATCCTTGATCGGCAACGAGAACAAACGTGGCATCCGCGGCTCCTGTCTCGCCCGCAGAACGGCTCAGCTTCGATGGCGCCTCAGCAATCACATGACCACCGTTAAGGGATGCGTCAACGAAGGGATTCGCGATCGGCTATCGCCCAACGTGGTGAACGGCGCTCCTCACCCCTTCCACGTCTCCGGATCGAGAATGGCGGCGACGAGGGCGTCGCGGCAGACGTCCATCAGACGGCGGCCCTTGTCGGCGGTCGAGCGGCGGGCATCGCCGACGACGCCGGTCGGCGTGAAGTCGCCGTAGGAGCGATGACGCGCCACCTGCTCGGGCTTAGGCGTCTGGCGAGCCGGACCGACAGCCTCTGGGAGCTTGTCCAGGCGCACGAGATCCGGTGCGACGGCCAGCATCATCGACGTCTCGCCCTCGCATGCGTGCCGCACGCGCTCCTGATCCTCGAGGATCGCCGGCATGCCCGGCTGCGCCAGCTCGAAGTACGTCGTGACGCGGATCTCGAGGCCGGTCTCGCGCGTGAAGTCGCCGAGGAATGCCCCTAGCGCGTTGATGTTGCCACCGTGGCCATTGACGATGAAAACGCGTTTGAACCCGTGCCGCTCGATGCTTTTCAAGAATGACATCAGCACCGCGCGATAGGTCGGTATGTCGAACGTGAAGGTACCACCGCGCGCCATGTGATGCTCGGCCATGCCGCACCACAGCGTCGGCGCGACGACGATCGGCATCTCGCCATTCAGCACCTCGGCGGCGCGCTGGCACACAGTCTCGCACAGGACGGTGTCGACACCGACCGCCATATGCGGCCCGTGCTGTTCCATCGACGCGACCGGCAGGATGACCAGCGCGCCGGCACCGGCCTTCGCGACCAGCTCCGGCGCCGTCAGCTCTTTCCACATGACCGATGCGGCCATCCGCTTTGCTCCCGTCTCAATCTTCCTTGATCACCTGGCCGGTCTTCTGCCAATCGGCGAGGAAGATCTCGATGCCCTTGTCGGTGAGCGGATGCTTGACCAGCGCGTGCAAGATCTTCGGCGGGATGGTCGCAACGTCGGCGCCCGCGAGCGCCACCTGCTTGACGTGCTCCTCCGAGCGGATCGACGCGGCGAGGATCTCGGTGCCGAGGTCGGGGTAGTTGTCGTAGATCGTGCGGATCTCCTGGATAAGCTCGATGCCGCTCTGGCCGATGTCGTCCAAGCGGCCGATGAACGGCGACACGAACGTCGCGCCGGCCTTGGCCGCGAGCAGCGCCTGGTTCGCCGAGAAGCACAGCGTCACGTTGACCATGATGTCGTCATCGGTCAGCGCACGGCAGGCCTTGAGGCCGTCCCAGGTCAGCGGCACCTTCACCGCGACGTTGTCGGCGATATCGGCGAGGATCTGCCCCTCGCGGATCATGCCTTCGGCATCGAGCGCGGTGACCTCGGCCGACACCGGCCCATCCACGATGTCGCAGATCTCCTCGATGATGGTCTTGAAATCGCGCCCCGCTTTTGCCACCAGCGACGGGTTGGTGGTGACGCCGTCGAGCAGGCCCAGCTTGGCGAGCTCCCGGATTTCGGCGACATCGGCCGTATCGACGAAGAACTTCATGGGGTACCTCTCATGCCCTCTATGGGCCTCTGCTGGGTCCGCCCTCGGATCGCCGCTCCCGAGCGGCTAAGGTGGCAGGCTGATTCTTTCGTAGTCCTAGTCCGAGTGTGACGTCTTTGGAAGACTTGCTGGCGACAATGCTGGGACCGACCGCCGCCGCGCGCCCGCGCGTGCCGGTGCTGCTGCCGGTCGCGCTCGACCAGACCTACGACTACGCGGTGCCCGAGGGCGTACAGGCGGCGCCCGGAGACTTCGTGATCGTCCCGTTTGGACCGCAGACCCGGATCGGCCTCGTCTGGGACCAGCCGGTCGGCGACCAGGGCAAGCCGGTCGACGAGCGGAAGCTCAAGGCGATCATCGAGCGCATGGACGTGCCGCCCCTGCCCGCGACGTCGCTCAGGTTCGCCGAGTGGGTGGCGCGCTACACGCTCGCGCCGCTCGGCATGGTCGTGCGGATGATGATGAGCGCGCAGGCGGCGTTCGAGCCGGTCAAGCCGCGCCTCGGCGTCGCCCGCGTCGAGGGTGCGGGGCTGCCGCCGCGCATGACGCCGGCCCGGTCGCGGGCGATGGAGATCGCCGCAGACGGGCTGATCCGCGCCCGCAGTGCGCTCGCGGCGGAAGCCGGGTGCAGCACCGGCGTGGTCGATGGGCTCGTGGAGGCGGGGTGCCTCGTCGAGGTTGTGATCCCCGAGCGGCGCTTCCCGCGCCCGGATCCTGGTCACGCCGTTGTCACGTTCACCGATGCGCAAACCCAAGCCGTCGAGACGCTGATCGCCTCGGTCGATGCGGGCACATTCTCCGTCTCGCTGCTAGACGGCGTCACCGGGTCGGGCAAAACCGAGGTCTACTTCGAGGCGGTCGCGCGGGCGCTCGAACGCGGGCGGCAGGCGCTGATCATGCTGCCGGAAATCGCGCTGACCAGCCAGTTCATGGACCGTTTCAAAGCCCGTTTCGGCGCGCCACCGGCGGAGTGGCACTCGGCGCTGTCGAGCGCGGAGCGAGGCCGCGTGTGGCGTGCGGCGGCGACCGGTGAAGCACGCGTCGTTGTCGGCGCACGGTCAGCACTGTTCCTCCCCTACGCCGACCTCGGCCTGATCGTCGTCGACGAAGAGCACGACCCCGGCTTCAAACAGGAGGACCGCGTCCACTACCAGGGCCGCGATATGAGCGTCGTGCGCGCGCACATCGGCGGTGCGGCGGTCGTGCTCGCATCGGCAACGCCATCGATCGAGAGCCACGTCAACGCGCGCACCGGCCGCTACCGCCACCTCGCACTGCCCGGCCGCTATACCGGCGTCGAGCTGCCGGAGATCACGCCGATCGATTTGCGCTCGGCGCCACCCGAGAAGGGTCATTGGCTGTCGCCGGTGCTGGTCGAGGCTATGGGCCAGACGCTCGCGAAACGGCAACAAACACTGCTGTTCCTCAACCGCCGTGGCTACGCGCCGCTGACGCTGTGCCGCGCGTGCGGCCATCGCATCGAATGCCCGCAGTGCACCGCTTGGCTCGTCGAGCACCGCTTCCGCAATCGCCTCAACTGCCACCACTGCGGCTTCTCGATGCCGCTGCCGTCGAAGTGCCCGAAGTGCGGGGAGGCCGACAGCCTCGTGGCCTGCGGTCCCGGCGTCGAGCGCATCGACGAGGAGGTGCGCGAACGCTTCCCCGAGGCGCGCGTGGCGCTGCTGTCGTCGGACCTCATTCCTTCGCTGACCGAGATGCGTGAGGTCATCAAGCGCATCGAGACGGGCGAGATCGACATCATCATCGGGACGCAGATCGTTGCCAAGGGCCACCACTTTCCCGACCTCGCGACGGTCGGCGTCATCGACGGCGACCTCGGGCTCGCGCATGGCGCCGACCCGCGCGCCGGCGAGCGGACGTTCCAGCTCCTCCATCAGGTGACGGGCCGCGCCGGCCGCGCGCTCGCCAAGGGAGCCGGCTACATCCAGACGTATATGCCCGAGCATCCGGTGATGGACGCGATCGTGCGCGGCGACCGCGAGGCATTCCTCGAGCGCGAGATCCGCATCCGCCAGCTTGCTATGCTCCCCCCGTTCGGACGGCTCGTATCCCTGATCGTCTCGGCGCGCCACAAGGAGACCGCCGAGTCCGCCGCGCGCGTCATCGCGCAGCGCGCGCCCGCCGCCGAGCGCATAGAGATTCTCGGCCCGGCCGAGGCGCCGATCGCGATCATCCGTGGCCGCTACCGCTGGCGGCTGCTGCTCAAGGCGCCGCGCGAGCTGGACGTACAGGCGTATCTGAGGGCATGGCTCGCGGCGCTGCCGGAGATCAAGGGCGATCTACGCCTGACGGTCGACATCGACCCCTACAGCTTCCTGTGATCCCGCCCTGACCGGCGTGCACAGCCGTCATGCGCACCGCCCCGGCCACACACAGGAACGGCCTGAACGCGTGCCAAATCTGCCCCTGCGGCGAACCGCCCACACGCCTAACCCATTGCTGCCGCAATGGAACGTTCTATGGCAATGCAGCAAAGGCATAACCGCGCGTCTTTGCTCGAAATATAGGCTTAACAGAGGTGTCACAGCAGCCCACTATTGTGCAACGCGGTAGAACTACCGATATCCCTGGTGTGGGACCGGCGCCGGCAAAGAGCGGCGGCCCACGCGACACCTCTCAGAGAGGGTAATGATCTTGAGCACGAAGACCACACGACCCGACCCCGATCCGGATGAGCCCCAAGAGGAGCTCACCATCTCCTCGGCGACGCTGCGCAAGTTGTGGCCGACCGAGCAAACGCTATTCCGCGACCACCTGCTGCGGCTTGACAAGGACAGCCGCAGGATGCGGTTCGCGCACGGTGTCTCGGAAACTTTCATCGAGGACTACACCGAGCGCATGAACGAGATGGGCTCGATCGTGTTCGGCTATTTTGTCGACGGCGAGATCCGTGCGGCGGCCGAGCTACGCAAGCTGTCCGACCACTGGGGGGAGGAGGCGGAGGCCGCGTTCTCCGTCGAGCGGGCATACCAGGACCAAGGCATCGGCTCGGCACTGATGGGCCGCGTGATCCGCGCCGCGCGCAACCGTGGCGTCCGGCTGCTGTTCATGAGCTGCCTCGCCGAGAACGCGAAAATGCAGGCGATCGCCAAGAAGCACGAGGCGGTGCTCAGGTTCGAGTACGGCGAGGTGATCGGCGAGATCCTACCTGATGGGCCGGACTACTTCTCGCTGCTGGCCGAGGCCGTCGACGACCGTGTCGGCTATATGATGGCCGTTCTCGATCTGCAGGCGCGGCTGGTCAAGGCTGCCTGACAAGCAACCGTGCCTCGATGCGCGAGGTGGATAAGTACGCGCACGCGGCAGCTCATGCCACATGATTGACCGGGTTCGGTGCAATCTGTCGATGTTGCTGTGGCAATGTCGGTAGCGTGAGGTTGCCGCGTGCAGCAGCGTGCTCTATCACCCCGTCACATGAGGACGCGGATCCACACAGGCCTCGTATGATCGAGACCCTTACCCAGCTCATCAGCGCCAACAAGGTGCTGGCGGCGACGGCCGTAGTCCTGCTCGGGCTCGTCTTCGTGCCGCCTGCGCGCGCGGCGTTGAAGTTCATCCTGCGGATCACCGGCCGTATGATGCTGGTGGTCGCGCTCATCGCGCTCGTCAGCGACGGCACGCGGTCGCTCGCCAACGACGGCGGCATCGTCATCACGTCGGCCATCGACTACTGGGCCGAGATCGCGCCCACGTCGCTGGAGACCGTCAAGCGGACGCTGTCGCTGAAGATCCATCCTGCGGTCTGGGATGCCGGCCTCGCACGCCTGCTGGCACTGCCGGCGTGGCTGGTCCTCGGCGGCGGGGCCGTCGTCATCCTGTACCTCGCCCGCAAGCGGCGGCAGCTCAATATCTACGCCAATGCGTGAGCCCCTATTCCAATGAAAGCACTTGTGACCGGTGCCAACGGCCACCTCGGATTCAACGTCTGCACTGCACTACAGGCAAAAGGCCACCACGTCAGGGCCTCGATCCGCTCGCGCGACGATCGCGCCAAGCTCGCACCTTTGCAGGAAGCCGGCATCGCGGAAATCGTAGTGCTCAATGTCCGCACGTTCGACCCGTTCGTCGAAGCGTGCCGTGGCATGGACGTCCTGGTTCACGTCGCCGCCACCTACGCGCTCCATCTGAATGGCGATGCTGCTGCCGATGAACTCCTTCGTGACAGCACGGAGGGCGCGGCGAATGCGGTGCGTGCGGCGGCCGCGGCTGGCGTGCCGAAGGTCGTACTCACCTCCTCGATCGCGACGGTGCCGCGGGTTCGGCCCGAGGATCCCGTGGTCACGGAAGCCGACTGGGTGAATGACCACGCCGTCCCCTACTTCCGCGCCAAGGTCGATGGCGAGCGCGCCGCGTGGAAAGCGGCGGAGGACACCGGCGTCAAACTCGTGACGATCCTTCCCGGCACAATCGGCGGTCCCGGCTTCCGACGCACGACACCGTCGATCGAGATCATCGAAGGCATCATGATGGGCTCGATGCGGTTCGGCGCACCGCGATCGAACATCCCCTATGTGGATGTGCGCGACGTTGCGGATGCGCATGTGCTCGCGGCGGAACGCGATGTCGACGGTCGCTTCCTCGTCGTCAACGACTACCTGCCGTCGATGCGCGAGTTGAGCGTGATGATGAACCTGATCGACAACAAGGTGCCCGCCGCACCTATCCTGCTGCCGGACATGGTGCTCTCCGCTGCGCCGGCATTCGATTGGGTCGGGTCGAAGCTGTTCGGGACATCGCGCCTGGTGAGCCGAGATCTCGTCAAGACGATGCGCGGCAAGGTGAGCAAGGTCAGCACCGCGCGCGCCAAAAGCGAGCTCGGCTGGAGCCAGAAAATCCCCATCGACGTCAGTCTCAGAGAGACGATGGACGCCATTCGCGCGCTGCGCCAGCGCTGATCCCGTCAGCTTTCGTTAGTTACCGCTGCGCCGGTGGCTGCCCGCCCTGCGGCGGTTGTTGCTGAGGCTGAGGAGGCGCAACGCGTTGCTGCGGCGCGCGCTGCTGCGAGCCGCGTTGCTGCGGCCCCCCTTGCTGGCCGTCCGGCGCGTCCGACTGGCCGAGCCGTCGCAGAGCCTCGCGCGCCAGTGTGTTGTTGGCGTCGATCTGCAGCGCGCGGCGGAAATCGGCAGTCGCCTGCATATCGGAGCGCCGCTGCATGTGGGCGAGGCCGCGCGCGACATAGACGTCGGCATCGCGCACGTTGAGCGAGATCGCACGGTTGAAATCGGCGATCGCGAGATCATTCTGGCCGCGCCGCGCGTAGGCAAGCCCGCGGAGCCGGAATGCCGGACCGTTGCGCCCATCGCGTTGGATGACTTCGCCAATGTCGGCGATAGCCTCGTCGAAGCGGCCGGCGCGGAGGCTGTCGAGTCCGCGCTGGAGCAGCGTAGCGGTTTCCTGCGTGCTGTTGGCCGCGGTCTGGCGGCCGCGCCCCTGGCCCTGCCCCTGCCCGGAACCGGTGCCCGTTCCCCTGGCGCGGCGCTCGATCTCATCGCGCAGCGTCAGCGCGGCGGCATGATTGGGATCTATCCGCAGCGCCTCCGCGATATCGGCGAGGGCACGCACCTGATCGCCGAGCTGATTGCGCAGCATCGCGCGCTGTACGCGCACTGCCGTGTTGTTCGCCTCGGCATTCAAGATCGTGTCGAGGTCCTCGATGGCGCGCTCGACCTGGCCCTGCCGCACGAACAGCCCCGCGCGCTGCTGCAGCGTCACGGCATCGTTCGGCGTGCTGTCTAGGATCCTGGCGAGATCCTGCAGCGCGCTGGTCATGTCGCCGCGCTGAAGATGGAGGCGGCTGCGCTCGCGCAGCAATGGAGCCTGGTTCGCCTGAAGGCTGATCGCCTCGCTGACGTCGGCGATGGCGCGCTCGAGGTCGCCCCGCTGCTCGTAGGCGCGCGCGCGCTGCATCAGAGCATCGTCATTGCGCGGGTTCAGGCGGACGGCTTGGGTCAGATCGGCGATCGATTCGAGGATGCGGCCGCGCTGGCGCTCGACGGCTGCGCGGTTCATGTAGGCCCGGACAAGGACGTCTCGGGGCACGCGGCGGATCTCGATCACCTTGCTGCAGGCCGTATACGAGATCTCGCTGTCGATCGCCGTGCACTCGGCCATCTCCTCCGGCACCGGCATGTTGTCGGCGGCAGGCGCGGGCGACGTCGGCTCGCGCGGAGTCGGCAGCACCTGGGGCGTTGCTACCGGGCGCTGATCGCCCCTGGGCGCCGTAGATCGGGTACGGCTCGGCTCCTGCTGACGACCATCCTGCGGTGTGCCAGATCGGGGACCCAGTCCACCGGAGGCATCACGCGGTGAGCCCTGCTGTTGAGAATCGGAAGGGGGCGCGACCTGCGGCTGTGTCGCCGGGTCTGGGCGGCGCGTAGGCATCGGGCGAGGTGCGGGCCTCGCTGCCGGCGGCGGCTGCTCGAATTGCGGGGTCTGCGCCGATGCCGGGCCCACGGCCGGACCGATGCCGAGCGTCAGGAGCGAGATGGAGGCAACCGCCAATAAACGCATGTCATCCCTCGAAATCTTCTGTGGCAATCGCGGCCGGCGAGACGACAAAAATGTATCACACCGGGCCATTCCTTGCCGAGACCCGGCTCACCGACAGCTTAACGGCCCGTGCGTGCCCATCCGCCAGTTGCACTGGCGCCGGCGAACCGCGAAGCGCTCGCCGCCTATATGGCGATGGGTCCTCGCTTGTGAAGATGTACGCCGTTCAGACAGTTAATCACGTTCACGTGGCCATGGGCGCACGGGCTCAGAAGGCCTCGAAGCGCAGCTTGGTCACGCCGATCTGGACAAGGTCGCCTGATCGCAGAGCCTGCTCCGCCTGCACACGGCTGCCGTTGACCTCGATAGGGTTCGACTTGCCGCCATCGAGGATACGGAAGGTGCCCTCGCTGGCGTTGCCCTCGATCACCGCGTGCTGGTGGCGGGAAATGGCGTTATCGCCGAAGTCCAGCGCCACGATGTTGTCGTCGTAGCGGCCGACCGAATTGGTGCCGTTGTAGACGGAGCGCACCTCGCCGAGGCCCGGCCCTTCGACGATCGTCAGCCGAGCGATCGCACGGCCCGCGGTGGCGAGTTGCACCTGCGTGGCGACATCGTCGAGATTGGCACTTTTGCGCGCCCCTCCGGGCGTGCCAGTGGTTGGAATGTGGACGGTCTGGCTCTTGTCGCGCTCAGTCATGCCAACCTACTCCTGTAGCTCATCCGTTCGAATGCACTGCTTGCGCCGTCGCGGATCATGCCGCGCTCAGCCACAGCGTGAAGCTCACGCCACCGAGCGAGATGACGTCGCCGTTCTGCAGTCTCGCGTGCTCGCGGGTTACCCCGTTGATCTGCATCGGGTTCGGCTCCGACCTGACAGCCGTCAGGTTGTGGATCTCGAAACCGCCGTCGCGATGGGCGACGAGGCGGGCATGATGGCGGCTGATGCGAACATCGCGCACCTGGATATCGTCGCCGCTGTGGCGGCCGATGACCACCTCCGGGCGAAACACGTCGACAAGCCCCGGCTCGCCTTCAAACTCCAGGACGGCGATGCTGCGCGGCGGTCCTCCGGTGGGCGCTGCGGCGGCTCGCGGCGAAGGCTCCTCCGGCCGCTTCGCCATGTCGGGCGCCGCGACACGCGAGCGTCCTGCCCACCACCAATAGCCGGCGCCCAGCGCTGCGGCGACAATCAAGATGATGACGATCCCGTCGCGCATCGTGCAGCCGACCCGGCCAATATCCGATCGAACGCGCCCTGGACCGGAAGGCTATTCCCGCAGGCCGCGCGCTTAATTTAGCGATCGCAGCGGCGGGAATCAACGCGGCGAGCCTTTTCTCGTCTCGGCACCCATTGACATTCCGAGCCGTCTTGATCATTTTCCGCCGCATGGAAAACGGTCTCACCATCGTCCGACGTCTTCGCTCGCGCGCCATGGCGCGGCGGCGATGATGGGTTGTTGATCCACGCCCGTTTGTCGCAAGCCGCGCCTGCAGTGCGGTTTTTTTGCGTTTAAGGCATCCTAGTCGCGCTTCCGGCCGCCAAGCGGCACCCCGATTTCCCAGATTCCGATCACGAGGTACGCGACCATGTCGAGCAATGCCACCATGACCAGCGCTGGTTCAGCCAAACCGACCGCCCTCAAGGGCGCAGCCCCGACCGTCTTCATCGACGGCGAGGCCGGCACCACGGGCCTGGAGATCCGCGAGCGGCTGACGGGCGTCTCCGGCCTCAAGCTGCGCTCGATCGATGCCGAGCGGCGCAAGGATCCTGCCGCGCGGAAGGCGCTGATGGCCGAAGTCGACGTGGTCGTGCTGTGCTTGCCTGACGACGCCGCGAAGGAGGCGGTCGCCCTCGCCGACAGCCTGGGCGCCGATGGCCCGCGCATCATCGATGCCTCGACCGCACACCGGGTCGCTCCTGGCTGGACCTATGGCGTGCCTGAGCTTGTCCCCGGCCAGGCCGAGGCGATCGCGGCCTCGAAGCGGGTCACCAATCCCGGCTGCTATCCGACCGGCGCCATCATGCTGCTGCGGCCGCTCATCGACGCGGGTCTCATCCCGGCGGACTACCCCATCACCGTCAACGCCGTCTCGGGCTACTCCGGCGGCGGCAAGTCGATGATCCAGTCCTTCGACAACGGCACCGCGCCATCGTTCGAGCTGTATGGCCTCGGTCTCGAGCACAAGCACGTGCCGGAGCTGCAGAAGTATAGCGGCCTGACGCGGCGGCCGATCTTCGTGCCGTCGGTCGGAAACTTCTACAAAGGCATGCTGGTCAGCGTTCCGCTGCACCTCAACACCCTGCCTGGCAAGCCGTGCCCGCGCGACCTCGAGCTGGCGCTGGACGCACACTACCGCGGTCAGTCACATGTACGCGTGGTGCATGAGCCGGTAGCGACCCTGCCGCGCCTCGAGGCCGAGGCGCTCAACGGCACTAACAACATCGAGCTGTTCGTCTATGGCAGCGCGAAGCTGCACCAAGCGGTGCTCGTCGCGCGGCTCGACAATCTCGGCAAGGGCGCCTCGGGCGCCGCCGTGCAGAACCTCGGGCTGATGCTCGGGCTCAAGCTCTGAAGCAACAGACTTAGAAATTGATCGACTGGGAGTCGCCGGCCCGATTGGCCGGCGGCGAGCTGCGCGCCGTCTGGCGCGACGGCTGCGCTTGGCTTTGAGCTACAAGGCCAGGCGCCACTTCGCGCTCGCGGATGCGATCCGCAACCGCCGACGCCATCAGCTCGGCGAGGCAACCGTACGATGTATCGTTTAGGTGGAATTTATCCTGCCACAGCAGCGCGTCGACCGAGTGCTGTCCGCTCGAGATCAGGTACTTCATGATCGCGTAGCGCCTGAACACAGGGACGTGGTGCGCCTTCGCGACCTTGTGCATGACGGCGATATAGTCCTCGTAGCGCGGCACCGTCGCGGCGCGCGGATAGAACTGCTGATCGATCAGCACAACCTCGATTTCGGCCGCCTTGAGAGCGGCAAGGCCGGACTCCATCGACGCCTGGAACGCGGCGATGTCGACACCGTGGATGGCGTCGTTGACGCCCGTCTGCCATACGACGAGCGCGGGCCGGGTCGGAATGACGTCACGCTTCATGCGCGCAACCATCGCTTCGGCGAGCTCACCACCCTTGCCGAAATTGGCGACCTGAAAGTCCTTGCCCGGAAAGCGCAGGTCCAGCTCCAGATCGAAGCGCGCGGGGAAGGCCTTCTGCTTGCTCGACGCGCCCGCACCTTCGGTCGACGACGATCCGATCGCGACAATGCGTATGTCACGCGAGCGCTCGACCACGCGCGCGAAGCCGGCTAGGGGAGCATCGAGGTGCGAAATGGCCTGCGGGGCGGCGCAAGGCAGCCGATCCGCTGCGCCTGCACCTGGAGATTGCAAAAGCCAAGCCGGGAGCATCATCGCGGCGAGCACAGCGGCACGCCGCAGTCTGGGCTTGTATTCGTGGAACATCTGCCTCCTCGCGATGGCCGCGGAGACACATTCACCATTATGCTCGGAACGCCGCTCGGGCTCCGCAGCAACACTCGCTTCGCGCATAAGTGACTCGCACGCCGACCCAGCAAAGGGTCGGTAACATACGAACACTTGGACACCCTGTCGAGGTACGCGCTGAAATTTTCGTGCATTGAAGTTGATAGCACGGGCAAGCGGGCCGACGCCCCGGCTTGCGTCCTGGACGGCCCGAGTGTTGCCATTCGGGAACCCCGCTACGAATCCGACGTTACTCACGCGACAGTGAAGCCGTACTCGATGTCCACGGGGGAGAAATCAGTTATAGGTCCGCGTAATGAGGGGCCCAGCAACCTTGCTGTTGCCGCAAACCATGATTAAGCGGGCATATGGCCTGCACCAGTGATCGGCCGAGGGATTGGCCTCAGTGCCGGTGCATTTGCTGGTTTCATAGAACAGCGATCGTGAGCGCGATATGAAGACAGGAAGGGTCGGGGGACGGGCCGCGCATGCGGTGACCCTGGGGAATATCGTCACATCGGGGTTGCGCGAGACTGCTTTCGCGTTGGTGGCGTCAGTCGGCGTCATCGTCGCCGCGGGGCTTGGTTCTACAGCTGCGAAGGCGCAGGACTGGTCGTTCTGGCCGCAGATCCTGCCGGGCTTTGCGTCGAATACGCCGAGCGATCCGCCAGCTGGCGAACGCCGCCGCCGCGCCACCGAAACCGAGCAGCTCGACGACCTGCGTGAAGGCGAGATGCCGTTGCGGTCACGCGAGATGCTCGCGGCGATCGAGGACGCGATTGCCCGCCTCGAGCGTGTCGTCGCGGATGGCGGCTGGCCGACCATTCCCGGAAACCGAATGATCCGGCCCGGCGACGACGACGAACGCGTTCCGGCGATTCGCCGCATCCTGGTTCTGTGGGGCGACATGCGTCCCAATAGCGGCTACGGCTCGCTCAACCTCGACGGCGCTATGGAGGCCGGCATCCGGCGCTTCCAGAGCCGTCACGGCCTGCGCGTCAGCGGCCGCGTCGATCGCGCCACGCTGCAGGCGTTGAACGTGCCTCTTTCGGCACGCATCGCCCAGCTCAAGATGAATCATCGCCGGCTGCGCGATCTCGTCGACCTGCGCATGGACGATCGCTACGTGCTCGTCAATGTTCCGGGCTTCCAGGCCGAGGCGGTGTCGCAGGGCGTCGTCGAGCAGCGCCATCGCGTGATCGCCGGCAAGCCCGAACGCGAGACGCCGGTCGTCACCGCCAGCATCCGCGCACTCAATTTCTTTCCTCACTGGCGGGTGCCGGAAAGCATCGCCAACAAGGATGTCATCCCGCGTCTGATCAAGGAGCCGGATTATCTCCAGAAGGAGCATATCCGTGTTCTGACCGGCAGCTTCGTCGGCCCCGAGATCGATGTGACCAATGTCGACTGGCGCACCGTCGATTCAAAGAACCTCCGCTTCCGTCAGGATCCCGGCCCGCAAAACGCCCTCGGCCTCGTGCGCATCGACATGCCGAACGAGCACGGCGTCTACATGCACGACACGCCGATGAAGCCGCTGTTCGAGCAGCGCTCGCGCGCTTTCAGCGCCGGCTGCGTGCGCGTGCAGGACGTGTTCGACCTCGCCGCCTGGATCGCGCGGGGCGAGCCCAACATGAGCCGCGAGCGCATCGAGGACATCCTGCAGGGCGGCCAGCCGGTGGATATCACGCTGTCGAAGCCGATTCCGGTCGTATTCGCCTACGTCACCGCGTGGGTCGAGCAGAATGGCCGAATCGTGTTCCGACCGGACGTCTACGGCAAGGATCAGGTCCGCGAGCTCGCCAGCGACCGCGAGCGCGACCCCGATGCGCCGCCGATGCCCAGGGAAACTTTGGCACCCTGATCAAGACCAACAGATCGCTTCAAATCCACAGGCTCGGACTTTTGTCCGGGCCTGTTTGATTTCAGCCCTCCTTCCGCTTGTTCGCGGTGCCGGGCAGCGTGCCCATGTACTTGGCGATGATCGTCAGCATGATCTCATCGGCGCCGCCGCCGATAGAGGAGAGGCGCGTATCGCGATAGGCGCGGCTTACCGGCGTCTCGTTCATGAAGCCCATCCCACCCCAGTACTGGAGGCACGAGTCGCTGACCTCGCGGCCGAGGCGGCCCGCCTTCAGCTTCGCCATCGAGGCGAGCTTGGTCACGTCCTGTCCCTCGAGATAGAGCGCGCAGGCGCGGTAGACGAGGCTACGCAGCAGCTCGATCTCGGTCTGCAGCTCGGCGAGGCGGAAGTGCACGACCTGGTTGTCGAGCACGGACTTGCCGAACACGAGGCGGCTTTGCGTGTACTCGATCGTCGCGTTGATGATGCGCTCGTTGCCCTTGAGCGCGCGCGCCGCCGCCCACAGCCGCTCCTCCTGGAACTGCAGCATCTGGTAGGTGAAGCCCTTGCCCTCCTCGCCGATGCGGTTCCTCTGCGGCACGCGCACATCGTCGAAATGCATCTGCGCTGTATCCGACGCGTGCATCCCCATTTTGTCGAGCTTGCGCGCGATCGTGACGCCCTTGGTCTTCATCGGCACGCAAATAAGCGTCTTGTTGAGATGGACCGGCCCGTCCGAGGTGTTGACGAGCAGACAGATCCAGTCGGCCTGCGTGCCGTTGGTCGTCCACATCTTGCCGCCGTTGATGACGTAGTCGTCGCCATCCCGGCGCGCGGTCGTCTTGATCGACGCGACGTCGGAGCCGGCGCCGACCTCGGAGACGCCGAGGCAGGCCACATAGTCGCCCGCGATCGAGGGCGCTAGGAACTCGCGGCGCAACGCGTCCGAGCCGAAACGGGCCAGCGCCGGCGTCGCCATGTCGGTCTGCACGCCGATCGCCATCGGGATGCCGCCACAGTTGATGCCGCCGAGTTCCTCCGCCATCACGATCGCATAGGAATAGTCCAGCCCCTGGCCGCCGTACTCGACGGGCTTGTTGAGGCCGAGGAAACCGAGATCACCCATTTTCTTGAAGAGAGCGTGCGCCGGAAAGATCTGGTCCTTCTCCCATTGGTCGACATGGGGATTGATCTCGGCGGCGATAAACTTCTGGAGGCTGCGGCGCAGCTCCTCGTGCTCGTGGGTGAATTCCAGCATGCGATCTGTTCCTCCCGACCACCCGGAGCAGCGGCTCTGTCGGCCACCTTTCCGCTCAACGGACGTCAGCGCACCGATTGTTGCGGGAGCACCGGAGTGCTGTCAACGCGCGCGCTGCGGCACGAGCGGCGTTGCACGGGCGCCCGCAGCAAGGTAGAGCAGAACCGTTCAAAAATCGGGGGCCGCCTGCGCATGCACGGCCCGCACCGGGGAATCACGATGATCGATCACGCCACACAGCGACTCAACATGGTCGAATCCCAGGTGCGCCCGAGCGATGTCACCGACCGCCGGATCACGCGAGCGATGCGCGATATTCCCCGCGAGGAATTCGTGCCCGCCCGGCTCAAGTCGATCGCGTACGCCGACGAGCCTCTCAAGGTCTCGGATGCCGGTGGCGATCAGCGCTATATCCTGGCGCCGCGCCTGCTGGCCAAACTGATCCAGTTGCTTCGGATCGAGCCGGACGCGCTCGTGCTCGATATTGCGCCGGCAACCGGCTATTCGACGGCGCTGCTGAGCCGCCTCGCACAGACCGTGATTGCCCTCGAGGAGGATCCGCGGCTGGCCGAACGTGCGCGCACGACGCTCTCGGCCGTCGGCGCCGACAATGCGGTGGTGATAACCGGTCCCTTGAGGGCTGGCGCCGCCGACGAGGGGCCCTACGACGCCATCTTGATCAATGGCGCGGTGGCCTCGGTTCCCCCTGCGCTGCTGGACCAGCTCAAGGATGGCGGTCTTCTCGCCGCCGTCAGCGTGGAGAACGGCGTCGGGCGGGCGACGCTGTGGAATCGCCGCGGCATGACTTTCGACCAGCGAACGGTCTTCGATGCTAGCGCCGCCTATCTTCCGGGCTTCGAGCCAAAGGTCGGCTTCACGTTCTAAGTGCCAGCGCCGGACAGCCAAACCTGTCGTCGAGGTGATTCCGTTCGGTACGCGCGCTCCCGGCGCGGAGCGTTCGATCGTCGTGCGAGTGCCTCGGCTGCTATCTGGCCTGCCGACTTAGCCCGTCCACCGCGCACTCCAATCTCCATTCTCAATTAAAATCTCTCTATTTCAATGCTTTATGATTTTTACTGAACCTTGTTCCGTTTCCGCCTTGAACTTGCGCGGAACTGAACATAGATCAGTT